>Ga0164318_10000085_pt1 | contig 51045 bp, 59 predicted proteins | sample GuaBasSedimGuay9_FD_113734 | JGI IMG/M metagenome (GOLD analysis project Ga0164318, IMG submission 113734) | Subseafloor sediment microbial communities from Guaymas Basin, Gulf of California, Mexico - Guay9, Core 4571-4, 0-3 cm | ecosystem: Environmental > Aquatic > Marine > Hydrothermal vents... | reverse complement strand
TATGAAGGATGGGGCAATCCTAGCCAACTCAGGACATTTCAATGTCGAGATAAATGTTGAGGGCCTCGAGAAAGAGGCTGTCGACATGAAGAAAATCAGAGAGAACGTGGTTGAGTACACACTCCCTTCAGGTAAGAGAATTTATCTCTTAGCGGAAGGAAGGCTTGTTAATCTGGTTGCTGCTGAAGGACACCCCAGCGAAGTCATGGATATGAGTTTCGCTAATCAAGCACTCGCAGTGAAATATATTTCGGAGAAGCATGATGCCCTCGCCAAGAAAGTCTATGTTCTTCCCAAAGAGATAGATGAGGAGATAGCGCTCCATAAACTCCAAGCAATGGGTGTGGAGATAGATCAGCTCACAGAGGAGCAGAGGAAGTATTTGACTTCATGGCTATACGGAACCTAGCTAGTCACTATGTATAGCTATGCACTGCTTCACACACTCAGCGACACATGCTGAAAATTCGTCGCCTCTCCTTGGATAGCAAAAATCTGAACATTTTTCTTCGCATAACAGTAACCTTGATTTAACCACCATCATATTATCACCTAATATTGTTTATTGGGATATTAATTTAAGCTTACCTATTAACAGATAATTGAGGTGCTTTAATGAATAGCAGTGATGATGAGAAGAGCTCTTGGAAGGATCTTCTCGTAGGGGATCTTTCCAATATCTGGTTCGAGTACGATCAGCAGAACGACATACTCTACATAAATTTTGGGTACGACATCGAGGATGCGGACGAGTCATTCCTTACAGAGAATGATGTTGCTGTCCGAATAAAGAACGGAAGGGTCGTGTCCCTCACAGTCTTCGACTTCACTAAGAAAATAGGGCTGGAGTTCTAGGGTGAAGTCCTTGGAAAGCATCCTTAAGGAAATAAAGAAGGGAATGACGCGAACACGCCTCCTAACCTACATCACCAATATTTCTTCCTTCCACAGGATTCAAGGAACTAAGTACTTGATAGATGCGGGAAACTACATCAAGGACGTTTTAGAGGACTCCAACCTCTATGTGGAGTTTCTCGACTACAGTTATAGAGATCCTCATCCTTGGCTACCTCCCTTAATTGGATGGTGGGTTCGGGACGGCGAGGTTTACCTGCTTGATAAGGAGGAAAAAATTCTTTCATCCTTCAGTCATGCATCCACAGCAATTGTAGCCCACTCACCACCTGGCTATTTCGAGGGGAGAGTTACTTACGTCGGGAGAGAGAAGGAAATTCCAGAGGGGGTGGAGGTTGTTCTTCTGGATGGTGGCGGGATCCTTAAGTATTTGGAGGCTGTTGAGAAAGGTGCTCAAGCTGTCCTCTTTTTCAGGAGGGATGCCGCAGTTAATGCTCTTCCCTATATAGGTCTTTTCCCTACACCTCAACACCTACCCAAATTGAAGGCTCCGGCCCTAACCTTATCGAGGAGGGATGCTGAAAGCATCATAAGCAGGCTGGCTGCAGGAGAGGAAGTAAAGGTTAAGGGTTTCGTTGACTCAGGATTCACTGATCCTTCACCTATACGTGTGATCTACGCGTCCTTAAGCCCTAGAAATGATGGGGGAGGGTTAACAGTTATGACAGCACATTATTGTCATCCAGCAGGGACAATAAATGATAACGTAAGTGGGGCAGCATCACTTCTGCTTGCAGCTTCAGCATTAAGTAAGGCTTCACCAGCCTTTAGGAAAAGATTCAACATAGCGTTTGGGTGGGTTCCTGAGCACTACGGATCGCTTCCACTAGTGAAGCGTTTAGTGAGTGAAGGATTCCAGGTGCAGGGAGCAATTAATCTGGACATGGTTGGCGAGAAACAGTCTCTTACGGGCTCCACCCTCTACTTCGTCAGACCACCTATCCATATGCTTAGCAGTTTTGAGGCGGCAACCTACCAAATAATTTCACATGAATTAAGTCCTAAGCAAGGGTTCCATGTAAGGGGCATCCATAAAGGGAGGCTTAGATTTGATATACTGAACTATGAGTACGGAAGCGACCACGACTCCTTCATAGCCTACGGAATTCCGTCGGTATCCTTAATCAACTGGCCAGATAAGTACTATCACAGCAGCCTCGACTTCATTGATAAGGTGGATTGGGACGGATTAATCAAGGTTGCATATGCGTCGATGAAGGCGGCATTAATTAACTCAAGCATTCTCAGCGTCTATACTCACTATAAGCTCTTCGTTAAAGGTATGGATCTAATGCAGGTATCCCGGGATGGGATGCTAGTGGAGTTAAGGAGAATTCTCTACGAGGAAGGTCTGGAAACTTTTCTGAGACCTCCCAAGGAAATAGTTTCTAAGGGTAGAGGTATTGTAACGGTGGGAGGACTAAGTAGGTCCGCCCAGAGCGGGCCATGCTTAGATCTGGTGAAGTTGGGAAGGTCTATGGGATGGCTTTCTACAGCCTTAATACTTACTGTGAAGCTTGCCTCCGCAGGTATCGGGAAGGAGGGGTTGAAGAGGGCTGTTGAGGCGGAGCTAGGTCTTAACGTTGAGGAGGATGTGTTCGCGAAAATTATCCAGTGTCTTGCGGAGAAAGGCGTTCTCGGTGAGTTATAGCATGCTTCTTGTATTTTATGGTAAGGGGAAGGGTAAGACTACGGCAGCATTAGGGACAGCAATGAGGGCTCTTGGTAGGGGATGGAATGTTCTAATGGTTCAGTTCATGAAGAAAGGCGGTTATGGAGAGTTAGAGTTCTTTAACTCCTTAAGTGCTGAGGAATCCCCCTTCAAGAATAGGGTGAGGTGGTATATGCTGGGGACTGAGGAATTCGTTTCTCCCGGAAACCTAGGGGATGAGGTGGCCTCCATAAATATGGCTTTAGCGTACGGGTTCCTGCTCAATATTTTCCCGAAGCTTCTAAGAGAGTTCAATCCTCAATTGACGATTATGGATGAATTAGGTATAGCGATACATATGGGGATAGTGGATGAGAACCTAGGTCTTAGGGTGGCTAAGGTTTTTGCTGAGAATCGGGATAGGCATGGAATAATCACCGGGAGGTATGTACCTTCACCGATTAAGGAGGTTGCGGATCTAGTGACTGAAGTTAGGGAAGTAAAACACTACTTCAGGAAGGGGTATGTTTCGTTAAAAGGTTTGGATCTGTGACCTTACTGAAAGCCTAGGTATGAAAGCAGGTTGTATTGTATTATTACCTGCACGAACACTAGCGATACTACGCTCATCAGCTTTATGAGTATATTGAGTGAAGGTCCTGACGCATCCTTGAGCGGGTCACCTACAGTGTCCCCAATTACTGTGGCTTTATGTGCCTCACTGCCTTTACCGCCGTAGTTTCCTTCCTCAACATATTTCTTTGCATTATCCCATGTGTTACCTACGTTACCTTGAAATAGGCCGAGCAGCAGCCCCGTGATTGTCGCTGCGAGAAGTGTTCCTGCTAGGGCGTAGGGTCCTAGGACAAACCCTACTACTAGAGGTGCAACTATCGCTAGGAGACCGGGCTTCACCAGCCTTTTAAGTGCGTAGGAAGTAACTATTGAAACCGCCCTCCCATAGTCAGGCTTCTCCTTAAACTCAAGAATCCCGGGCTTCTCCCTGAACTGCCTCTTGATCTCCTCAATCAGTACGAAAGCGGCGTCACTGACCGCGAGAATAACTATGGTGGTGAAGAGCGCTGGAAGTGCTATACCAACTAAAGCTCCCGTGATTACGTTGGCGTTCAGTATGCTCATTCTCGCCATGATCTCTTCGAGACTTATGTTAGTTGCGTCAAGTATGGTGCTTGAGTAGGCCCCTATGAATGCTAGGGCCGTTAGTGCTGCCGACCCTATCGCGAATCCTTTGGATACTGACTTCATGGTGTTTCCTGCGGAATCCAGCTTATCTGTTATGGCCCTCACACTTTCTCCTAGGCCGGCCTGTTCAGCTATTCCAGCAGCGTTATCCGTTATGGGCCCGTAAGCATCAGCGCTGACTACTATACCTGCCAAGGAAAGCATTCCTACGGCGGCAAGCGCTACACCGTATATACCGAACCAGAACCCGTAGGGGGCGAGAATGAAGTAAGCTATTAATTCAGCGGTAGCTATGCCTATCGCAGGGACGGCAACACTCTCAAAGCCGTACGCCATTCCTGTAAGGATTGTTAAGGGTGGACCCTGCTGAGACATGAAAGCAACTTTTCTAACCGGTGGCTTGCTAGGATTAGTGAAGTAGTCGCTCGTCAGCCCCACAATTATCCCTGCAATTATTCCAGCTATAACTACGGAGAACGCCTTGAGCCCTGCTTCAGCCCCCAGAAGCATGTAGCTCAGTGGGAAAGTGAATGCAGCAACTAGCACCCCCGCAATTACTGTCGAAATAGAGAGAGGTTTTGATGGATCGCCACCCTCCTTCACCCTAACGAAGAATGATGTTATTATTGAAGCGAAAATCCCTGCTGACGCTACAGCTAGTGGAAGTAATGCCCAATTAATCCATGCATCTCCTATGGAAGCTATCAGTGCGGTGGCAGCTATAACCATAGTGGAGATTATTGAACCTACGTAGGACTCGAAAAGGTCGGCACCCATTCCCGCAACATCTCCGACATTATCACCGACATTGTCGGCAATTACTCCCGGATTCCTTGGGTCATCCTCAGGAATGCCTTCCTCAACTTTTCCCACGAGGTCAGCCCCAATATCGGCGGCTTTAGTGTATATTCCTCCACCAACCCTAGCGAAAAGCGCCACTGTGGATGCGCCGAAGCTGTAGCCTATAATGGTTTTAACGGCATCAGATGTTCCTCCATATCCCAGATACTGTAGGCCTATGAGGAGAGTACCTACCCCTACAACCATCAGGCCTAGAACCATTCCCCCGTTGAAGGCCACCCGAAGTGCTTTAGAGATTCCGTACTCCTTAGCTGCGTAGGTAGTCCTCACATTAGCGTTTACTGCTATCCACATCCCCACATACCCAGCTATCACGGACGATAGGGCCCCTAAGATGTAGCTGAGTGACATTAAGGGGCTGATGAAGAAAAGTACCGCCATAATTATTACTGCTATTGTCAATATGACGCTGTACTGCTTCTTCAAGTAGGCCTTGGCGCCCTCCTTTATGTAGTTATGTATCTCGACTATCTTTCCAGAGCCTTGAGGCTGCTTCATTACGAACCAAGCTAGAATAAGTGCATAGATAACGGCTAGGGCCCCTGCCGCGATAGTAATAAGTATTAACATGGCATTAGCACCTTAATTTCTCGTGCATGCGCCTATTTTAAGTCTATCTCTTAAATGAGGTAGATTAATGGAGGGACGGAAAGAATATATTTTTAGTTTAGTGGTTTATGTGAAGCATAAATGTGCTGAGGAGTAATGATGGAAACTCTTGCTGGATTTAAGGGTGGTATCAAGTGGGTCAAAGCTTAAGCACAACTATATATTCTGGATGGGGATGGGATGAGTGTGTCGCTACGGCGGTGCTGGCAACAGCCCTCCTAAGGAAAGGATATAAAGTATACATTGAGTTTCCTTCACCTTCAGAGAGGCGAGGCTTATTCATAACTAAATCGTATGCCGTGGGGTTCTCCCATAGAGAGGGATCAATACTGAATGACGCCATAGCGATCCAGTACCTTCCCGATAAGAGGCTTGGGGTTATACTGAAGTATGACTCCACAGGGAAAGGAGAGGTAATTATGAGGTTTTCTAACGTAAGTTCATTAACTATGACGCTCATGGAATATGTTCAAACCCTGAACGAGAACGTTACTGTCCCGGAGCAGCTTCTCAGAGATATCGAGAACATTAACTCAGGAGACCTTGACAAACTCTCGAAGGTAGGGAAACTCATGGTGCAGGCTTTGAAAATTAATTACTCATCGAAAGAATTCAGGCAGGTAATGTACTCATTCGCTATGGAAGCTATAAGAACAAGAACTGTTAGGGCGACAGAGGATCTCGCTAAGGAGGCTCAGAAATATGACGAAGCTATGGAGATAGGGAACAAGATTCTGGAGGAGAAGCAGTATATCCCTTACGGAGACCTTAAGGTCTTGATTATTTCATCGAAATGTAAGAAGCCTGTAATCAGGGAGAACTACTCTCTCCTCAGGCCTGTGGCCTACGACCTTCTCCTCAAGGTATGTAGGGAGGACGGTGTCGGGATTCTTGTTCAGGAGACAGAATTAGGGCACACTATAAGAATATGTTTAAGGAGGAGGGATGTCAGCTTCGTGAACGTCATAGCTTCGATACCTAAGGACCTCAGCGATCTGCTCAACGTTTCTCTAAGAGGGAACCACATAATTATTAAGTACAGGAACCCGGCCGAAAGCACGCTTGATAATGTCCTTCAGCTAGTTGACACGATAGCCCACACCATATCGGAGCAGTTGAAGCGTAAGTGAAGGTGTTAAAGAATGGTTAAGGCTGTCGTGACGGGTGGTGCAGGATTCATAGGTTCTAATCTAGTTGAGTATCTTCTAAGGGAGGACGTCGATGAGGTAGTGGTGATAGATAATCTTTCGTCAGGGAGGAGGGAGTTTCTGTCCCACATTAAGGATGGCAGACTGAGGCTTATAGTAAGCGATCTGAAGAAGCCTGACCCAACATGGGTTGAGGAGTTCAGGAGTGCGGACATTGTTTACCACTTTGCGGCCAATCCTGAGGTAAGGACCTCGGTGACGGATCCGGAGATTCATTTTCAAGAGAATGTGGTCGCGTCATTCAATGTTCTGGAAGCCTGTAGAAAGGGCGGAGTGAAGGAATTAGTTTTCGCAAGTTCCTCCACAGTTTACGGAGATGCTGTCAAGTTCCCTACACCGGAAGATTACCATCCGCTAGTCCCTATATCTATATATGGAGCTGCTAAGCTCGCTGTCGAGAACCTCATAACAACATACAGTGTTCTCTACGGAATTAAGGGAGCTATACTGCGGTTCGCTAATATAGTTGGCCCGCGGCAGAGTCACGGAGTTATTGTTGATTTCATTAGGAAGTTGAGGGAGAACCCTCATCGACTGGAGATTTTAGGTGACGGTACTCAGAAGAAGTCCTACCTCCATGTTTCCGACCTGCTTAAAGGCATGAGCTATATTTTAGATTATCTTAGGAGGTCTGATGAGCCTTTCCAGATCTTCAACTTGGGTAATAAGGACTGGGTTAATGTGGTTGAGATAGCTGACCTAGTTACTGAGGAGATGGGCTTAAGCAACGTCGAATATGTTTTCAAGCCGGCCACCCCGGACGGGAGAGGGTGGAAAGGGGACGTTAAGTTCATGCTTCTGGACATCAGCAGGATTGAGTCTTTGGGATGGACCCCTCGCCTCTCCTCAAAGGAGGCTTTGAGGGAGGCCGTCAGGTGGTTACTGGGTGCTTCCCATGATTAAGGCATTATTCAGCCCTTACTTCCTTAAGCATAGGGATAAGGAAGGCGCACATCCTGAATCCCCGGACCGGCTGAAAATAATCAGGAATGTAGTTGAGTCGAGGAGATTCAGTGGAGAGGTTGAGGTTGTTGAGTTCGAGGAGATTTTTCGCGAGAAGTCTCTAAAGGTTCATGACCCTGACTACATTAACTACATAAAGAGGGAGTCGGAGAAAGGGTTCCATTACATAGATCCTGATACTTACGTCTGTGAAGACACTTTCAAGGCAGGGATAACTGCTTTAAGCGTTTCTTATGAGGCTTCAGAGATCTCTTTGAGGGAAGGTATACCGGTATTTGTTTTTCCTAGACCTCCTGGACATCATGCAGGGAGGAAAGGGGCAGCCCTTAACGCCCCGACAAACGGGTTCTGCATATTCAATAATGCTGCTGCAGCTACTTTGGCTTTCAGGGAGAGGGGGATGCGAGTTGCTGTGATTGATTTCGATGCCCACCACGGTAATGGCACTCAGGAGATATTCTGGACTGATCCGCAGGTTCTCCACATAGATATCCATGAGTACGGAATTTATCCAGGCACGGGCTGGATTAGAGAGACCGGTGGTGGTGCTGCTAAAGGAACTAAGTTGAACGTACCCCTTCCTAAGGGAGCGACCCAAGAGAATTATAGATGGATCTTCTGCGGAATGATCCCTAAGGTTCTGGAGGTGTTTAAACCGGAAGCCCTCGTTGTTTCAGCAGGTTTCGACCCGCACGTCCTCGACTCGATGTCGACCCTAAGAGTGAGTAATGAAGGTTTTAGAGATTTCGGAATATTCATTTCCCATCTGATTTCTTCTTTCGGAATTAAGGCATTCGTTAATGTTCTTGAAGGAGGTTACGGCTACGCTCTGAAGGAGGGCTTACTCAACTATCTTGACGGCCTATTCAGTCATTACGGTGTTAGAATAGAGTGCGGTGACGTTAAGCCTTCACTACCCTCCACCTGGGTGAAGGATCTGGAAGGAATTTTAAACGAGTTTTGGGGGATTCAGTAGAGGTTTACTCGCCGAAAAATTAAAACGGGGAGATGAAGTCCTGCGCCTTAGGAGGCTCTGGCTTCAGCCCCTTCCTCTGCCTTATCTTCTTGATTAGCTCAGGAAGCAGCGAGTCTGGTACAGGGGCCCAGCGGCTGAATTCAGTTCCCCAGAACGCCTTGCCTGCCGTAGCTGACCTTAGCTCGTTAGCGAGATTCATTGATTCCGCAACAGGTATTTCCGCAAGTATTCTCACCTGCGACGTACCCTGCTGAATCACATCCAGGACCTTCCCTCTCTTCCTTGTGATGACCGAGATTACGGAACTCATAGTCTCCATCGGGCACCTTATGTCAAGCTTCTGCAGAGGCTCGAGCAGTGTAGGCCTATCGCTCAGCATCCCTCCATAGATCGGGTTCCTTACTGCGGGATATATCTGGGCGGGGCCTCTATGGGCTGGGTCCTCGTGAACTACGGCATCATGTAGAACTACCTTAACTCCCCTAACAGGCTCCATAGCCAACGGCCCTTCAGCCATAGCTAGCCTGAAGCCCTGAATTATAGTGTCCTTTATTTCTCTAAGGTGCTGGACACCGACAGTCTTATCCACTATTATGTTAAAGTTCTCGTCTATTGCCCAGATCTTCCTTGCTTCGTCATAGTTCCAGCCTGCCTTATCCCTCAGTATCTTGGCTCTTTCCCTAGAATCCATGTCCTCAACCACAATCCCTTGCTGAATCAGCTGAATCGTCTCATCGTTCAGGGGCTCCACACTTATGTAGAGCTTATTATGCTTGTTCGGTGACTTACCCTCGAGAACAGGGGATGACGATCTTATCGTCTCCCTATAAACAACTATTGGGGGTGATGTCTCGACCTCAAGGCCGTAGTTCTCCTTAAGCATCGTGAGAACGATCTCTAGGTGAAGCGGCCCCATACCCGATATCAGGTATTCTCCTGTTTCCTCATTAATCTTCACTACGAGGTTGGGGTCCTCAATCGAGAGCTTCCTCAAAGCATCAATCAGTTTCGTTAAGTCCTGCATTCGCTTCGGCTCGACGGCCATAGTAACTACCGGCTCAGAGACGTAGTGCAGCTTCTCGAAAGGTGCGGCGACATCCTTGTACTTCACCGAAACTGCGGTCTCGCCTGACCTAGCCTTATCTAGACCGAGGACGGCACCTATGTTCCCCGCCGTCACGTACTCAACCTGCTCTCTGTAGGGGCCCATGTATAGGCCTACCTGAAGCGCTTTCTGACTTGTTCTAGCCATAACGAGCCACAGCTCTTCCCCAGCCTTCAGCGTTCCTGAGAATATCCTTCCTGTAGCGACCATACCTGCATGCGGATCAATCCTCATGTCATTGATGAGGAATACTGTAGGGCCGTTGGGGTCAGCGTTAATCATTGCTTTACCTAGTTCAGAATCTATGTCACCTTTCCATATCTTGGGCACTCTATACCTCTGAGCCACCTTGGGGTTGGGAACGTGGTTAACAACCATCTCCAGAAGCGGCTCATGAAGAGGTATAAGTTTCTGGAGTTCCTGAACAGCCTCCTTACCTTTCGCATATGCATTCATCATATCCATTATTTTGATCCCTTTCTTGTTGGCGTATGGGACTGTCAGTCCTATCTTGTCCCTAGCCGATCCGAAGGCTACCTGTCCCTTGCCTGCGTCGAGAAGCCATTTCTCCTTGAATTCAGGGTCTGCGTACTCCATAATCATGTTGTTTACTTGTTTGATTATCTCAACGAATCTCTTCATTATCTCGTCCGGCGTGAGCTTAAGTTCCTTGATAAGCCTGTCGACCTTATTTATGTAGAGAAGGGGCCTCACACGTTCCTCAAGCGCTTGGCGGAGAACTGTCTCGGTCTGCGTCATAACTCCCTCAACAGCATCAACAACCACTATCGCGCCGTCCAGAACCCTTAGAGACCTAGTGACCTTACCTGAGAAGTCCACGTGTCCAGGCGTGTCGATCAGGTTGATAACGTATCCCTTACCGCCCGATTCGTGATAGAGGCTTATGTTGGCTGACTTTACAGTTACTCCCCTCTTCTGCTCCACATCGAGATAATCGAGTGCTAGGGCCTCTCCAGCAACCTTAGCCGATATTATTCCTGCGGCCGCAAGCAGAGTGTCTGAGGTTGTTGTCTTTCCATGGTCAACGTGCGCAATTATACCTATGTTTCTCACGTGTTCAAGGTCAGACATTATTTTCTGGATCTGCTCAACTGTCTTATATCGAGGCATCTTCGTTAACCAGTGTGTTAGAGTTAAGAAGAATTAAAAGCTTACGTTACTTAACCTGTTTCATTTCTACCTTTAAGGTATTTCTCGAGGTCCTCGCTCCTTTTACGGGTGTTGTAGGGATACGTCGAGATCTTATGTATCGTTAGGGCTTTCTCCTCACTCATTCCTTCAACCCTGCTCAGCTCTGCAGGAGACGCATTAATCACTTCCTTCAAGCTTCCGAACTTTCGGAGAAGTCTTTCAGCCAGCGTAGGACCTATTCCAGGAAATGACGACAGTATGTAAAGCTGCCATTCACTGAGGTCAGCCTCCTTAGGCTTGCTTTTCTTTCTGTAGGTTGGGAATGCTTGAGTCTTTCCGCGTGCCCCCCAGTTCTTCTCCGCTATGTACTGAATTATTTCGGCCGTGTGCCTAGCGTTCCTCGAGTATATTACGGGGAGATCATTAATCACGGCCGCAGTTATTACGGCGGCCTCAATTGCCTTATGTCTGTCCGTCACTCTGTAGAGGTTTGCATAATCCCCTTCTATGAGGAGTACGGGTTTCATACCTGACTTAACAAGCCTCCTAACTTGATCGAAGAACCTTCCCTGAAACACTGAATGTATCAGGTCATCCAGCCTTTTCCTCTCTATTATTATCCCTTCAGCCGGTATGTAGTCCCCCACAGGCAACTGCTTGAATATAACTGTAACACCCTTCTCCATAAGGTATTTAGGAACCCTCGATTGCTTCTCCCTCTCATCAACATAGATTTTAACCAACCTACTCACACTCCGTTAACCACCTGCCCTCTTCTAAGGTAGTGATCCGTAGACCTAGTTCTGTGAGGACCTTCCTTAACGCTTTCAGGAATTCCTTAGGAGGCACCTTCCCAGGAATCTTCACTCCCGCAGCACCTGCATGCCCTCCCCCTTCACCGCCTAGGAGTTCTCCAAGCCTTTTAGTTATGGATGCTGAGACAGGCGCGTTTAAATGGTTAATAAGTGTGTCTGTTGCCCTAATACTAACCCTTGTTTCCCCTTTCCTTTTCGCAACAGCTATCGCTAAATCAGCACCTGAATCTATGAGGACCTTGAGAACGGAGGATTCGTGAGCACCTATACAGGTTATAGCCATTAACCATTCCTTATTCAGCTCGTAGATCCCTGTCCTCGATATCCCTTTAAGCTTGGCGACCTTCTCCGACTTACTTATCTCCCTAGATGTGAGGAGTTTCGAAGCTTCAGAATATCTGCCCCCCGACTCCATAAGGTCGGCTAGTGTTCTGAAGGTGGATGCTTTAGCAAGCCTAAGCATTCTGGTGTCGTAAAGTATGCCTGCTATCAGGAGGGTTAGAACCTCACTTCTTACGGTTACCCCCGCCTCCTTCATAACCATCGCAGCAAGCTCACTGGATGAGGAGGTCTCGGTTCCGTATACGCTGATTTCCGCATCCTTAATCAGTTCGTTTATTACATGGTGATCAAGAACCGCATATTTCTTGGGCTGAAGCTCCTTCCCTAATTCCCCAAGCTGGGCCTTTGTGGAAGTGTCCACGATTATGTAGCGCGAGCATTTTTCTGGGGGCGGGTATGGGTGTACGGTTTCCTGCAGGTTAAGTTGTTTGAGTAGTCTTTTTGAGGCTGAATCTATTCCTTCAGGGGCTACAACATATATCTTGCTCGTCGGGTTTAGTGAATGAACTACTTCAGCCAGAGCTATTGCTGCTGCCACAGCGTCCGGGTCTCCATTGTTGTGGAACGCTATACATAGTCTCCTCTTCCTCTTCACCCATTTCAGGAATTCCTTAATCTGGGTCTTTAGGTGCTTTGTTCCTGAGCTCATTTCTTACCACGTCCATGGCCTTACTTATTGCTTCATCAATCCTTGCTTCCAGGTATGGTCCTGGAGGCCCGCGGGTGTGTACTGTTACATCTATCTTCAGTATAACTTCCTTATCCGTCACCTCAATCTTCACAGTTGCGTCGTATTCTTCCCGGGAGGATATCGATGAAGAAAGATTTTCCCTTAGAGCGTTCTCGGCCGCATTCACTAAATCCGAAATATCGTCATCACCTAGCTTTGTTGGATCTATCCCCACATTCTCTGTAGGGATTCCCTTAACCAGCCTTCGGCTGGGCCCCATATCCCCCAGTCCTTATCTTCTCTAGTTCTTTCTTAAGGTCGTCCAGCTGCTGCCTGAGGGAGGCCTCCATCTTTTCGTAGGAGTTTAGCCTTATCTCCAGTTCCTCCTTCCTCTCCTTCAGCTCCTTCTCCACATTCTCCTTAGGTACCTTAACCATGACGAAGCCTGTGTTCTTATATACCGGTGTGTCTTCCTCCACACTTCCCAGGACGTTCAGAGCCATATCTATGTCCTTTATTTCTGAAACAACTACAGACTTCTGCGTAAGTATTGATGCAAGCTGGTTCTCCAGCTGCTGGTACTTAATTATTTTCTGTTCGAGTTCGGGCGGTATTTTCTGCGCCATACTCCCTTACCACTCCCCATATACTGCCTAGGCTTTAAGTATTGCTCTGCCTGGGTAGGTTCTGAAGCATTCTCTCCGTTGCCTCCATAAGCCTGAGTAATGAATTGATAGTTGCTCTGAATGAGCTGTGGTCGGGAGCCTCAATAACTATCCTGACTGAGTCCCCTTCCTCACTGATGGATGCTTTAACCCCTCTTAAAGCGATCCGGGTTTCAGGGGTTAACGCCTTAACTACGGCTTCCCTGAGCTTTTCATCAGGCCTCCTCAGACTCAGCTCCGCCTTAATCATTTCTCCCGCCTCTAGGGTAGTTAATCACCTTCAATGCCTTGAATTGCGGGCCGCAAACCCTCTGTGTTTGAAGACATATGAAGCGTACTGTAGGTTCCTCGCCAGTGCCTACAGATACCTCTATGGCTGGAGTTAGTGGGTCGGGAGGTTTCGGCACTGTTTTAAGGAGTGGTGCCAGGAAGTTCGCCACCTCCAGCTGCGTCCTTTCAGTAATTTTCTGGGGGTTAAGGACTATTGTCTTGATGTTGTAGGGTGTCTGCCCTCCCCGCATTTCTCTGAGGAGCTTCACACCAGTTATCTTCATGAGCGCTTTCTTCACTAGCCCTTCCTCGGTTGGTTCGTAGTGGACTATGGCTGAGGGGTTGCCTTTCTTCTCGAGAATCATCATTACTGCGTGAGCTTCATTGCGACGGGCTATTGAAGCCAAATCGTCTAGGGTTGCCTTACCTCTGTTGAAGCGTAGTGAGTTAGGTATGGCTTTAACTAGGTCTTTTATGAAGGATCTTGTTCTTCTAGAAGGCTCCCGTGAGGAGGTTATGATTACTTTGCTCAAAAGAGGTTCACGCTTTACCTAGGACGCTTCTCCCTATCTCCGTGACGGGTTGGTAGGCACCGCCCGCAAACACGGTGCCGCATTTAGGACACTGCCAGAGCCCAACAGCTATCCTCTTCATAACAACTTTTGTTCCGCAGTAGGGGCATTCTACCTTAGCATACCTTTTCTCCATTACTTTCCTCCACTTCTTCCTTAGGGAGGATCCGTATCTTGCCCCAAACCGTCCGGAAATCTTCACGATCTTTGTTCTCCTTACCATTCTCCTCCTCTCCTAAACCTGTGTCATTCGCTTGGTTTTAAGCTTTCGGTTTCCTCACTTTCTTTTTCTAGGTCTTCTTCCGGCTTTTCTTCCTGTTCGGCCTCTTCCGCTTTTTCTTCTTCTGGGACGGCCGGGGCCTCCTCTTTTTTTGGGGGTTCCTCCTGCTGGGGCTCGGCCTCCTCCGGAGTAGGCTTCTCTTCCTCCGGCTTCTCCAGCTCCTCCTTCTCCACTTCCTCAGCTTCCTCGCTCGGTACCTCCTCCTCTAAGGGTGTTTCCTCTACTTCCTCAGTCTTTTCCTCAGCCTTCTCCTCTTCTGCCTCCTCGGCAGCCTCTGCGGGCCTTTGGACGACCTGCGTCACTTTCTGAATCATTTCCTTCCCTTTCTCTATTGCTATTTCTGCTGCTTTGATTGCTTCTTCCTTAGTTATGGATGCGAGTCCAGCCTTCTGTATTCCTGCTATTACCCCATCCTCATCGACAGCGATCATTATTTTGGAGTCCAGCACGCTTTCCTCTTCCTGGTCGGGATCCACTATTAAGGCATCCTTTATCTTCCCTATCGTGACAGTCACAACCTTCTTCCTCAGCGGTAGTTCGCCCACGTATGTTGACTTATCTATTAGTACCTGCTCGTCCTCAGTTATTTCGAACTTAGGTATCTTCGCCGTCATCAATGCTGCTAGGGTGCCTATGGATGCTGCGTCCGTCAGGTTGCCGTCGTGGTCCAAGACATAGATATCTATCCAAACCATCCACACTTTCTTGCCTGGGATTATTGCGAGCTTCTCAAGCTCTATTGCGTGTGTCTCCCTTATCGACCTGTCAATAACTCTGGCCAGCTCGATAGCGTTCTCGTCTGGTGGACCGGGCTCGAAGACAGGTGAGGCCATCGGGACGAACTCGGCCGAGACCACAATAACTCCCTCGTTAGGTGCGTCTGAGTAGGGTGTCCCTACCTCCATCTTCACACCTACTAGGACCTGCGTGTTCCCTAGCTTGACGTAGGCCGAGCCGTCTGCTTTAGGCAGGTAGTTAGGTATTATGGTGAGTTTCCTGTAGTCCTTTAGGCCGCGGCCGTCGAGCCTCGTTCCTTTCTTCACTATGGCCGCTATGGTTTCTGCCTTGAGTTTAGGTATTATGTAGTCCGGTGTTGAGGGTGTTAACGACATTATTCCTCTACCTCCACCTTCAGGTATTTGTTTCGAAGCGTTTCCTTCTGTATGCTGTAGATCTGTCTTATCCCTTTCAGAGCCAGCTCAAGCCCTTCCTCGAACTCCTCCTTCGTTAAGGTTCCGTTAAGTTGGAGCAGAGTTATCTCGTCTAGGGCCGGCGCGGCGGCGACAGGCATGTCCGCCTCCCCGAAGTTGTCCTCGACCTGATCTATGTCGAGGACAAGTACTCCGTCAACCTTCCCCACAGCAACCGCGGCGACTATGTCCCTCATAGGTATCCCTGCGTCCGCGAGGGCGAGGGATGCGGCTGTGAGGGATGTTGTCCTAGTTCCTCCGTCAGCACTTATCACCTCAATGAATATGTCGATTGATGCCCTCGGGAAGAGCTCGGTCATCACGACCGGTTCTAGTGCTTCTCTAATCACTTTAGACAGCTCTATCTCCCTCCTTGACGGTGCCGGCGACTTCCTCTCATCCGTCGAGAACGGCGCCATGTGGTATCTGCACCTCAGCACCGCCCTGTAGGGTATCGCTATGTGTTTTGGCTGTGCCTCCCTGGGGCCGTACACGGCAGCGATCACTCTGGTTTTACCGAACTCTACGTAGGCTGATCCGTTGGCGTTGTTTAGAACACCTACCTCCATCTTTATCGGTCTTAGTTCGTTGAAGGCTCTTCCGTCATGCCTCCGTCCATCATCCATTATGAGTTTCGGCTTCTCGCCTTTACCTCCCACTTATGATTCCCCTCCTGACCTTTTCTTTTAGAATAAACTCCTTCACCCTGTCGGTGAGTCCTGTTGTGTGTGCCTCCCTCTCAATCTTCCTTATTGCTAACACGAGTATCTCCTCCGCGTCTTGGTTGGGGCAGTTAATCACTATCCTGCCGTTCATACCTATTACGAGCCTGCATCCTGTCTCCCCCTCGAGAACCGACTGCATGGATCCTTTCCTCCCTATGAGTCGAGGTACCTTAACAGGGCTTACCTCTATGACTGTGCCTTTCTTCACCTTCCCTAGACCCCTACCCCTGGTTGTTAGGTGAGGGTCCCTGGTTCTGTCGAATGTATCTATCTTAGCTATGACCACATCGCCCACGTCAAGGTAGTTTGTGAGGTCTTCCTTGGCAGGGTTGACTGGCTTGCCCAGGAAGTCTGACGCGTAAAGAATTCCTGGGAACGGCGCCCTTATGTCGACCTCCCAGCTCGTCAGCCCTACGGAAGTAACTATCCCTACAACAACATCATCTTTTTTGGGGTAGTAGTACCCTTCGAGAGGTATGATTGATATGGTTTTGTTTTTCAGGTCTTTCTTCGCGAGACCTACTACGAGTGAGTAGTACTTGTCTCCCTTCACGTATATTGTGTTCGGGGTGATGACCTTGAAGCCTGCGTCAGCGACTTCGTCTCCGGGCGTCACTATTTTCCTCTCTATCTGTTCGGGTTCGTTTACCTCTTTTCCACTCATTTCAGAACACCTTCACCTCTACCTCTGCTTCTCCTTTCGTTGCGCGGTTTATTGAATCTATTACCTCTGCCTGCATGCCTGCAGGAACCTCTATCTCGACCGTGTAGGACCCGTCGTTAAGCCATTTCTCCTTCTTTACCTCTCCGAGTTTCCTTAGCTCTGAGTAGGCCCTTCCCGCATGCTGCGGCGGGACCTTCACAGTGATGACTGCCCTAGCTATCTTTATGGGGATGTGTCTTGAGATTGCCTTGATTGCGTGGGCGGCCTGCTCCTCCACGCTTTTATATAGGTCTACGCTGAAGCGGGCCTCCTCCATAGCCTTCTCGATTCTGTGGGGAGGTATCGGGGTCTTTGTTTTTGGGTCGACGGCGGATCTCGCTATGTAGTTTATTATGAGCTTTCTTTTTGCTTCGAGGAGCTTCCTCCTCTGCTCGGTTGTTAGGTGGAGCTCGCCCTTAAGGATGATTACTTCAGCAACCTTCTTCAGGTCGTCCGTGCCGAAGACTTTCCTTACTTCCTCGGGGGATGCTCTGTCCCCTTTCCTGGCGTCCTTATAGATGTAGTCCCCTACAAGGACTTCATCTATCGGGACCTTCTCCCCTTCCCTCATCTTGAATGCTTTGTCCGGGTTTACAAGGATCTCGAATTTCCTTCCTCCCTTCTCATACCTCGCTATGACGTATTCCCTGCTCATGATTTCCCCCGTTCCTCAGCTACTCCTTCTTTTCAGCCTCTTTATTGACTCCCGACTTCTGTATGTATTCAGCAATCTCCTCACTCGTAAGTTTCCTGAATTCCTTCGTTTCAGGATCGACTATACCTATCTCAACGAGTTCCGGTTTTAGCGGAACCTCTGTCGATGCTTTGAGGGCTTTGAGGGCCAGCTCTATCGTTTCCTCCTTTCCGAGGTCTTTCCTGTAGTTCTTCTCTAAGTATTCTGTGGCCGGCTGCTCTCCCTCACCCATAGCTATGGCTAGGTAGGAGAAGTAGTAGCCGTTTATCTCTGTTTTGAATAGCTGTACACCTTTACGGTCCACTCCGAGGAAGAGAAGGGAGACTCCGAAGGGCCTTACGCCTGCGTGCTGTGTGTAGAGCTGCTTTATGTCGCATACCTGCCTAACAACATACTCTACGTCGGCAGGCTCGTCGTACACGAACCTGTAGTTCATTGCCGCCCTCCTTGCGTAGTCTATAAGCACTCTCCCGTCGGCCGCGAGGCCCGCGAATGATGAGCCTATGTGTGTGTCTATGGGGAATATCTTCACTATAGATCCGAGGTCTATGAGGGGGGATATTGTCCTCTTCTCTGCTAAAAGTACTCCCAGACTGTCTGTCTTTACGGCTATGGTTGTCCATCCTTTACTTATGTTTTTGGCTGCGTACTCTACCTGAAATAATTTACCGTCAGGTGAGAAGACCGTGATGGCCCTATCATAACCCATTGCTGGTGGTCCGAACGCCAAACCTATTACCCTACATGTGTTCTTCTTTAGTAATATAAACCTTAAATGATCCGCCTCGCTTCTCTATGGGTGTTTGAATGGTTGAGTTGATTGAGTCTATGCGTTCGGGCGGTGTGGCCGTTGTTGGGGCTGGGGGTGCTGGAGATATTGTTTCAGCTTACGTGACCTGCAGGGTTCTTGAGGATCTTTTCGGTGTTTCTAGATGTATCCCTGTTGCGGTTCTTTGGGAGAGGTGGGTGCTGGATCCTTTCCCCGGCCCTATACCGAGGGAGGCTTTGAAGGGTGTTAGGGATAGTGATTGTGTTTGGTTGAGGCATGACTCATGGGTTGAGAGGCCTGGCTACAGGTTCGTTCCTCAGGCATCCATTATTGCTAGGCACGCGGGTGTTGACGTCCCGGGCATCGTTGCTGATGAGGGGCTTTCAGGGTTCAAGAAATGTCTTAAGGAAGTCACTGATTCTGGCTATAGGCATGTCATGGCCCTCGATGTGGGCGGTGACATACTTGCGGAAGGACATGAGGAGTGGCTGTGGTCACCCCTCACAGACGCCTTAACACTGGCTGCGGTCGCGGATCTCGACTCCTCCGTAGGTGTTCTCGCGCCAGGAGCGGACGGGGAGCTTCCCGCTTGGTACGTCCTTGAAAGGATTGAGGAGGCTGCAGAGCTCGGAGGATACCTAGGCTCCATAGGTCTCTGGAGAGACCATGTAAGGATCTATGAAGAAATACTTCCCCACACAAAAACCGAGGCAGGCCTCATACCCTACAAAGCGCTGAAAGGCGAAATGAGGAAGAACCATATAAGGGAAGGGTCAAGGGAAGTCGACATAAACCCAACATCCCCAATAATCTACATACTAACCACCCAAGCAACACTAAAACTCAACAAACTGGCAAACCAACTCAAAAACACGGAAACCCTCCAACAAGCAAACCAAACAGCCCACAAACTACAAATACCCACAGAACTAGACCTAGAAAAAGAAATAGCGAAAAACCACGGCACAGGCCCACAAACAAAACCAAACTGGACCAAAGCAAGAAACAACATACACAAACAAATAAAGAAACAACCATAAAACACTTAAAAACCAAACAACCACAATAAAGAAACGGGGGGCCAAAGCAGCGGGGTGGGGTAGCCAGGCAGCCCGCGGGGCTCATAGGAGCCCGGGCGGCCCGGCACCTAACCCCTAGACGGCCTAATTCAAGCGTGGAAGTTATGAGCAAAACCTTAAGATGCGTTGAGGAGAGTATTCTTGGAATAACAAACAGCTTTTCTTCTATTGCTAAGGGTGAAGTCCTACAGATTTGCTGCTTCCAACCAAAGAATGATGATGTAAAACCTCTGCTGTTGAAAGCTTTAGGATTAATTCTCACAGATGGTAATCTCTCCGCACTCCTTAAGGGATACAGAACTATAGTCTTCCGAGGAGTGAATGAATCGTCAGTTCAATCTATTAGCAAAACATTTCTTCAACTGGGTTCATGCATAAGAATCAGAAATTATTCTCCTAACGTGGAAAAATTCGGTGTCCCCTCCTTTCAAGTTAGTGTCTTAAGCAAAGGGTCCTTCAGGCCTTTGAAGGAAGAACTCATTAAACTGCTGAAATCCGTGTTTGAATCCCCTCTTTCTCTCTTTTCTCGATTATCGACTAGGGCTTCTGCTGCTTTTCTAGCAGGGATCCTTGACGGTGATGGATATGTTGGGAAAGAGAAGAGATATATTTCTATAGCGCTAAAGAGGAGTTCAAACAAAGGAAGAATTATTCATGAATTTCTTCGATACGTAGAAGCAGTTGGACTTATTTCTGTCGGAAAATATACAGGTCCACCTAAATATGAAGTAGTTATAACCTTCCCATCTATAGACTATGCCAGATTAGTTTCTGAATATGTTTACCATCCTTTGAAGAGGGAGAGATTCCTTAGATACCTTAGAAATGTTGAACGTAGCCGGTACTGTGGTACATCAATAGAGCAGTATAAGGCTATCCTGATACATGCTTCCTATGGTTATCTAATGAAGAAAGGAAATAGTGCTATCCTTGTTCTGTATATACCTGTAAGGCAAGCTAAGAAAGGATTAAGGTCAATAACTTCAGGAGGCATTCTTCCCAAACCTTTAGTCGCAGGAGGAAGATTAATGATCAAGGTGCCTAAGAAATGTATACCGAATCTGGCGAAGGCCCTAGAGCAAAGCGACACAAACAGAGTTAATGAGAAGATAGCTGAAGTAGTAAAGACGTATATTAAGGATTATGGTATGTCACCTTAACTAAAATATTTAAGGCGAGTTGTAACATAAAGAAACAGGCCGGGCCGCCCGCCTCGGAGATACACCCTTCAAGGGGTCTGACCCGAGGTCGGTGGTTCAAAACGGGCTGTAAAGGCCCGGGAAAGTCCACCCCCCGCTACCACAAAGAGAAGCCCCCCACCACTTCTCTCCTTTGTTCAAAGAAACAAGAGATTGTGCAGACAAGTTCTCTTCCCCTATTTTCTTTGGTTTGTGTGTTTTGTGGGGTGTGTTGGTGTTGGTATTGGGCCTGGTATGTATTCTACTGTTGGTCTTGCTGGTTTTTCTTGTGGGTATAGTTCCATGAGTTGGTATACTTCTTGGGGTAGTTGTGTTTTTACTTTTAGTCCTATTTCTTGTAGGTCTTCTGCGGTTATTGGCCAGTCGTGTGTGTAGGTTCCTTCGACTAGTTTTTGTATTGCTTTCTGTATTTGTTGTTGGTTTAGTTTTCCTTGGAGGAGTTTTGTTACTAGTTGTTTTGTTTGGTTGAGTGCTTTTTGGGCTATGTCTGCTAGGATTAGTGTTTGGTCGCTTACTTTGTCTGTTCCTTTTTGTTTGACTGCGTTTATTATTGAGGGTGCTGGGTATTGGCCTTGCTGTGTTGTTAGTTGTGGGTCTACTGGGCCTAGTACTGCGTCGGGGTCCATCCATATTTCGTCGGCTGCTAGTGATATGAGGGTTCCTCCGCTCATTGCGTAGTGGGGGATTATCACTATTTTCTTTGCTGGGTGTCTTTTGAGGGCTAGGGCTATCTGTGACGCTGCCAGTAGTAGGCCTCCCGGCGTGTGGAGTATTAAGGCTATAGGTGTTTCGGGGGGTGTTGACCTTATTGCCCTAAGGACCTGTTCAGAGTCCTCGATATCTATGAATCTGTATATAGGTATGCCTAGGAGCGAGATCTTCTCCTGCCTATGGATCATGGTGATTACTTTAGCACCGAGCCTCCTCTCAAGAGCCCTGATTAGGGAGGCCCTAGCGTTCTTAAGCGACTGGTACTTCATGTAGGGCGTTACGAAAGTTATGAAGATCCATATGAGGAAAAACATCCAAAGCAGGTCCCCGAACGTGGGTGAAGCATCCGCCAATCAAACCACCAATAAATAATGAAGGGATGAACTATTTACCTTTCCCACCCAGCCACCTCTCGAGACCACCCCCGGAAGGCCTCCCACCCCTAGAAACCTTAGCGGAGATCTCCTCAATAAGGGAGTCCCAAGACCTCTCCCCGGAAGCCCAAGCAGCGACAGCCCCCTCCAAACCGGCCATAAGCCTCAGAAACTCCGGCCAAGAAACACCTGAAGCTGAAAGCTGATCCCTCCAGAAACCCCACAAATACTTAGGCAACCTATTACCTAGCCAAACAGCATACCTAGGGCTGACGCCTGCCCTAACCAACTCAGCAATAAACTCCTTAACATCTCGAGGTTCTGGAGGAGTAGGCAACCCACCCAAACAAAGCACCTAGTAAATAATACGTAAAACACGAAAATAAAGACACAACGTTAAATTAACGCACACAAATAATGAATAAGGGAAGGGAATGCCGGCCAAACCGAAGAAACTACACATAGGCCCAGCAGGCATACCCATATCAACCAAGAAGAAGTCCACGCCTGAAGGCGTCAGAAGGGTTGCTGAACTAGGCCTCGACGCCATGGAGATAGAGTTCGTCAGAGGAGTTAGAATGAGCCCCAAACTAGCTGAAGAAACAAGGAAAACAGCTGAAGAGGCCGGCGTCATGCTGACAGTGCACGCACCCTACTACATAAACCTCCTAAGCCCAGACGAAGAGAAGGTTAAGGCATCAATAAAAAGAATAATGGACTCAGCGAGAGTAGGGTACCAGGCAGGGGCATGGTCAGTTGTTTTCCACCCAGGATACTACGGGAAAACAGACCCGGAAACAGCGACACGTAAAGTAAGGGAAATCCTGAAGCAGATATCGAGACAGCTAATAGATGAAGGCCTCGACATATGGGTAAGGCCTGAAACTATGGGAGGCCTAGCAGAATACGGGTCCCTAGAAGAACTTCTTCAGGCGGTTGAAGGAATAGAGAAGATCTCCGTAACGATAGACTTCGCCCACCTATACGCAAGAACGCTAGGAAAATTCAACACCTATGAAGAATACGAAGCAGCACTCCAGAAAATAGAGGAAATCCTAGGGAAGGAAGCGCTCAGAAACATGCATATCCACATCTCAGGGATGGAGTACGGACCTAGAGGGGAGAAAAGACACCTAACACTAAGCGAAACAGAGTTCAACTGGAGGGACGTACTCCAAGTACTGAAAGACTACGGAGTTAAAGGCGTAATGATATGCGAATCCCCAATCCTTGAAGAGGACGCGCTAATACTAAAGAAAACCCTCGCAAAACTGAAGAAAAGAAGAAAATAACTCAACACCTAATCTTTTCATTACCCTCAAAACAGATTCCGTACCTCTCAACAGCCTCACAAAACTTCTCAATAGGTATGAAGGCGGTCGCCCCTGAACGCAGCCTAACGAAAACAGACCTACCAACAACCCTGATCTCTGCCTCCTCACACACAACAACCACCGAATAAAAATAGATAGATAACTAAAAATAACTCAATGAGTTAAGAACTGAAGAAACTTCGGCGGAAGCTACTGAAGCTAATTAACCCTCCTAGCCCTCTTACCGAGCCTGGCCTCCCTCAAATACTGGATAGCCGCGGAGATACTGCCCCTAGACTCAACTATAGGCCCCCACCTAGTCCTGAACTTCCTCGGAACCAAAGGCCTCACCCTCTTCTTCAACCTCCTGGGAACATAGCTAGCTTCCATTCCTCTTAAACCGAAGGAACCGTCAATCATCTCAACAATCTCGTCACGCTCAATAAGCTTCACCAAAACCTTCCTCAACCTATCCTCACCTGCCAGGCCGCTGAGCTCCTTCCTCAACTCCTTCCAAGTCACTGGACGCCCCTTCCTCCTAATAATGTCCTTAACCATCCTCTCAAGCTCCTCATCGTCAGGAGCCCTCATCACCACAACATCCTCATCCTCATACACAACCTCAAGATCCCTCTCCTCACTCCTTCTCTTATTTAAGGCCATACCATTCACCCCGTTAATATATATATCGCAAAAACCATATATAAACCTAAACAATAGAACAGCCCCACCACCAAGAGATAACGCCCTTTTAAGCAGTGCACACCTCAAAGAATAAACGGTGAGTAAATGAAGCAGCTAACAATAGTCGCAACCATACCGCCCCACACAGACGCAGCAACCCTTAGAAAAATCCATATGATTAAGGCATTCCTCCAAGAAGAAATAGGTGTGAAGGCAAACCTCGTAGTAATAGACGGCGAAGGGAAACCCAGAATAATCGCGATGGATGAGGTAATAGACCTCAACGAAGACCTGAACACGATAATACATAAAATAGCTGAAAGTATGGCCTACGACCTATCAGACCCCAACTTCCTAGACAAAGTGGCGATAGGGGCGACAGGAAAAGAATGAAAAACGAGTTTACGCACTCGAGAAATTCGATTATCTAACCGAATAAAAAACCTAAAAAAGATAACCCAATATTTTAATATAGATATAGTAAATTTATAAACCTCAACTTAACATAATTATGGTAAGGTGTAAGCGGTGCTGACCGATGAAAGAATATTTGCCATAGAGCTCCTCAAATCCTTCAAAAAGATATTCAAGTACCGCGACCTAGAAGAAATAACGGGACTCCCCGCCCCGGCCCTATGGAGATACATAAACATGAAGATAATGCCCTCCGCGGAAAGGGCGCAGGAACTCGTTGAGAAACTCACACAGCCGAACGTAATCGACAGAATATTCCGAGACAACATAATCGTTGCTGGGGAAAACCTCTACAATTTATCCAAAATTATTTACAGCCCGCCAATGCTGAAGATCTTTGCATACCTAGCCTACAGGGAGTTCCTAAGATACAACATAACGGCTGTAGTGACTGTGGAGGTGGATGGAATACCTGTAGCGGTTAACGTGGCGAGCGTTCTCGACACCTCCCTAGTGATAGCTAGGAGAAGGCCAGAACTCGGGATAAAGGACTACTACCAGACAAGCTATCTGGCGAGAGATCCTCCAGCAGTAATAAACCTCTTCCTCCCAACACACTCACTCAACATAAACGACAGAGTGCTGATAGTTGACGACCTCCTACACACAGGGAGGACGTCCTCAGCCCTCCTCAAACTGATAAGGATGGCTGGAGCAACACCCATAGGCCTCTTCTCAATAATAGGTGTAGGTAAATCCTGGGAGAAGATGCTTAAGGACCAGCTCGAAAAAATCTATGTCGTTAAATACCTCCCCGGTGAGTAGCCTGCTTAAGAGTGCAGTCCACGCCTACGCAGCAGCACTCCTCATAGAGGCTCTTGCCCCCCGCAAAATAAGCACAGTCAGCCACATCAAGGGGGTTAAAGACCTAACCATAATTAAGTTCATCTACACATACCCCTACCTACTAAAACACTTCACCGAACTGGCAGAAAGGGCGCTTAAGGAAGAACCCATCAGAATGGGGGAGTCAGTCAAAGAAACCATCAAACAATTAGTACAAGACCCAAAAATACGGACAAACACGGCGTTAGGCTACCTAATTCTCGCCACCCCCGCTGCCTACGTAGTGTTCAGACACATAGCGGCTGAGGGGAGCCTAGCTAAACCGGTGGAGAAAGTGATTAAGGAAGGCGGACCGCTGATTAAGGACCAGCTGCAGAAAGAACCCGGCGAAGACCTGTACGAAGGCATAAGGCTTGCGAAACAGAAACACCTAGGCATATACTACGGAACAATCCCCGATATAGCTGAGGGGGAGGTCCCTGTAAGCGTGTGGGAGGTCCTGCAGAAATCAAGTTACGACGACCAAGTCAGCAATGAGGTGGTTAGGAACTACCCCATAACTCTGGAAACATACAGGAAACTGCTTCAATACAGAGAGAGCGAGCTCCTAGAAGGAATTAGGGAAACCCACAAAGAAATACTCAGCCGCTACCCAGACACCCTGGTAACTAAAACCCACGGCTACCCGACAGCCGCCCTGCTTAAGGCAGTGGCTCAAAAAGAGGTGAACGCTGAGCTGTGGAGCGAGTGGATAAGGAAAAAAGGGATAAACCCGGGAACAACAAGCGACATCATCGCGGCTGCAGTAGCTCTCGCGGAGGTGGAGAAGGCTGCGTGCAGCAGTAATTCCGTCAGACATGATCATGACTGAGGAGGAGCTGCGGAAACTCCTACGCGTCCTCCTCAACGCAGGCATTGAAGCCGCAATACTCCTCGGATTCCCGAACATACCCCTCATAAAGCCGCCGGCCGCTGAATCAATGAAAACACTGGTAGTGACAAGCATGCTTAACGACATCCAAGTAACTAAGAAAGGACGTAAACATTCAATACTTCTCGACGGGAAGGTCAAGGAAATAAACGAAGTCACTGTAGGAGGGGTGGGGGGTGTAGACCCACACCAAAACATAGACGCCCTAATAAAGAATAGAGAAAAACCTGAAGTAATCATAAGCTACTTCCCGGCTAAGGGATGTGGGGACTACATCCCCCAACTTGATGTGAGGAAAGGTCTGGGAGAGCTTAAGGAACTCATCATTCATGTGAAGCCCGCCACCCTAATAACTGGAGGAACAACCAACGAGGAATGCAGAATGCATGAAACCCTAGTACTCACAGTCGCTAGAAGAAGCTACCTAATAATAGACCTTTTCAGTAATGGGGAGCCTGAAAGCTTCCGATGGTTAAAGCTCCCTAGCCATTAACCAAGCGTCCTCGCCGTCAAGGTAGTAGAACCTGATCCTCCGAACCTTCCTAAAACCTAGCTTCTCATACATACTTATAGCTGCCTCGTTACTGACCCGGACCTCCAGATAAACCTCCTTAGCCCCGTAGAAGTTCTTAAGCCTATCCATAACCTCAACCATGAGTCTTGTCCCTATACCCCTCCTCCTGAACCCCGGGAGAACCGCGATACTGACGATGTGGCCAACCATCTTAGGGAACGAAACCCTAACGAAGCCCAGCCTCCTCTCAACCCTAGACATGACGTAACCGACAATAGATCCCCCCACCTCAGCAACAAGGAATGCCTTACCCCAAAGCCTGATGTGGTCCTTCCAGAAATACTCCGGGTAATGCTCCCTCAAAGTAGTCATGTTTATACCTATGACTGCGTCAAGGTCCTCCTCCCTAGCCTCCCTAATCACGACATCACTTCCCGCACCCATCAGCACACACATCTCTTTAATAACAAATAAGGAATTAAAATAAATAGGTAGGCGGATTGAATGAGCCTTCACATCACCCCGCGAAGGAGATCTGGGGAAGCAAATCAAGGCACCTCGCACACGTAAAGGTTGCCGTAGGGTTATCTGCCTCAGTAGCAATATACAGAACCGTAGATGTTGCAAGAGAGCTCATACGAAGAGGGGCCACCATATATCCAGTCATGACTGAGGAGGCCGCGGAACTCCTCTCACCGACACTTATGGAGTGGGCCACAGGCAGCAGAACCTACGTCCGCTTCGCAGGCGAGACAGGACATATAGGGATAGGTGAGGAAGCATCCGGGATGCTGATAGCGCCGGCGACAGCTAACATCATAGGCAAGCTCGCCTCATCAATAGCGGATAACGCAGTTACTCTTACAGCGCTCGACATCATGGGTAAAGGAAAACCACTCATACTTGTTCCCGCAATGCATTCAGGCCTATGGAGTTCGGGCCCCCTACAGGAAGCCATCACAAAGCTTGAGAATTACGGGGCGGTGGTGATACCTCCGAGAATGGAGGAAGGGAAAGCGAAATACCCCAACACAGAAGACATTGTTGATGCTGTAGATGCGCTATCAACCCGTGGCCAAGACCTCAAAGGACTGAAAGTAGTGGTAACCGCGGGCCCGACGAGGGAATGGCTGGATCCGGTGAGGTACATAAGTAACCCATCCACCGGCAGGATGGGTATCGCACTCGCCAGAGAGGCCTACTTCAGAGGTGCTTCAGTAACCCTAATCCATGGACCGACAGCTGAGCCCCTCCCCCACTACATCAAAACAGTAAGGGTCGAGACCGCGGAAGAAATGCTTAACGCCGTCCTGCAGGAAGCTAGACAGATGAAGCCTGACGCAGTCATAATGGCAGCAGCTCCCGCAGACTTCAGACCTGAAGAAACCCAAGAAACCAAGATAGAGTCAGGAAAGGAACTGACGCTGAAACTCATCCCCACACCGAAAATAGCGTCGACGTTAAGGAACGAGTATGAAGGGATAGTCATAGGGTTCGCAGCCGAAACAATACTTAACGATGAGGAAAGGCTCGTAAGCAAGGCCAAGGACAAACTCAGGAAGAGAGGATTCAACGCCATAATAGCTAATGAAGTAAGTTACGATAAGGTAGGGTTCGCAACCGAACACAGTAAGGCCTACCTAATCACAGAGGAAGGCGAGATTGTGAGAATAGGGAAAGCCTTGAAGATAGTGATCGCCAGAAAGATCCTTGACTACGTCAAAGAGGAAGCCTCCAGATGAGGATTAAGGCACCCCTACACGTAACTGGGTTCTGGATACCCTTCATATATCCGGACCCAGTGATAACGGGGTCAATAGGGGCCGGCCTGCTTCTATGCCCGCCAGCAACCATCAAGACAGGTACCCGAATAACTACGGTCAACGGTGTTAAGGCAGGGGAAAACATAAGGAAAACTATTCAGAGAATACTCAAAACCGAAAACGTTAACGCGGAAGTAAAGAGCCCTGCAGAGCTGGGTGAAGGATTCGGGATGAGTGCAATCCTCTCCATAGCGCTTGCCGCGGACGGCCTTCAGAGACAATCAACCTGCTGCAGTGAAGAGGAGATAGGGAGGACGGCCCACCTAGCTGAAGTAATGAACAGAACAGGCCTAGGAGACGTAATATCCATAATGACCGGCGAAGGACTTGTGGTGAGGACCAGGCCTGGTCCTCCAGGAATCGGTGAAACATTCAGCATCCCCCTCAAAGAAGAATTAAGGATAGTGTCGGTCACCACGGGGGAGATTTACACCCCAAAAATGCTTGAAAGCCTCGCAGGGAAAATAAGAAGGTTCGGCAGGGAAGCAATGGAGAATTTCCTGCGGAACGAAACCCTTGAAAACTTTCTAGAAACCGCCAGGAAATTCAGCATGAAGACAGGTATGCTTCCCCAATACCTCAAGGAACAGTTGAGGAGGCTGCAGCCCTACATAAGGAAAGGGCTTGTTCTAGGGTACTACAGGAAAAAGAATGTCCTCATTATCGTGGCGGAGAAATCAGGTGCCATGGAAATAGCGGATAATGTTAAGGACCTAGGCAAAACCAGAGTATTTAGGCCCTGCACCCAAGAAAGATTTGAGGTAACACCAAATGATAAAAATACCTAAGACCCATCCAAGATATGAATCGCTGATGATCAGAGAGAAACTGATTGAAGGATTTCATGAAGGCTACGTCGCTGAGGCCGGCCTGATAGCTCACGGCAGGGGAGAATGCTTCGACTACCTCATAGGTGAGGAAACAATCCCGCCGGCCAAGAAAGCCATAAGGGCGGCCGCGGCCGCCATGCTCCTATCGAAGCACCCGGTAATTTCCGTGAACGGGAACACAGCGGCGCTTGTTCCTAAAGAAATGGTTGAGCTCGCTAAGGAAGCTAACGCATACCTCGAAGTAAACCTGTTTTACAGAACCCAAGAAAGAGCGGTGAAAATAAGGAAGGTTCTTCAAAGCCATGGAGCTCCGGAAGTGCTGGGCGTGGACGATGCATCTGTAAGGATCCCTGAACTGGAAAGCGAGAGAAGGAAGGTAAGCCCTAAAGGCATATGGCCCGCAGACCTAGTTCTCATACCTCTAGAAGATGGTGACAGGGCCGAAGCCCTCAAAAAACTTGGGAAGAAAATAATTGCGATAGATCTTAACCCTCTGTCAAGAACGTCCCTAGTCGCAGACATAACGATAGTGGATAACGTTGTGAGGGCGATGAAGAAGCTTGTGGAGGAAGTGAAGACACTGAAGAACGAGAATGAGGAAACCCTTAGAGGTATAGTCGAAGGCTTCAACAACGAAGAAAACCTGAAAGATGTCCTTAAATGGATAAAGAACCGGCTGGAGGAACTAACACAGAAAAAACTTACCTACTCCCCGACTCCTTCAAAAGACGCTTAAACCTCTCCAGCTCGGAAGGCTTCATGCCCTGATACTCACTCTCGGATGGAAACTCCCCTGACCTCACATCCCCGACATAACGACTGATAGCCTCAAGAAATGTTCCGTAACCATCCACATACTTCCTTGCGAAAGGCGGGGGCTCCCTGTTCAGCCCTACTAAGTCATGGAAAACGAGAATCTGGCCATCGCATAAAGGCCCTGCCCCGATACATATCGTAGGGACAGATAAACGCCTCGTAACCTCCTCAGCAACCTCTGACGCAGTGTTCTCAATAACGACAGAAAAAACACCAGCATCCTCCAAAGCCTTCGCATCCTCAATAACCGATAAAGCATCCTCAGCCTTCTTCCCCCTAAGCCTATACCCACCTAAAACAAGGTACCTCTGAGGATTTAGACCCACATGTCCCATTACCGGGATCCCTGCCTTAACCATTGCCTCAACCTTATCAACAACCTCTACACCGCCCTCAATCTTAACGGCGTCCGCCCCCAGCTTAAGGAACCTCCCCGCATTCCTAACAGCCTCCTCCCTACTAACCTCATAACTCAGGAAAGGCATATCAGCCACAACCAAAGCCCTAGGGTGCGCATTAACGACGGCCCTAACAGAATGCATAACCTCCTCCATACTCACAGGAAGCGTCGATGAATACCCCATAATCACCATGCCCAGCGAATCACCCACAAGGATTCCGTCAACACCTGCCTCGTCAGCAACGCGGGCTTGGAAAAATGTGTAGGCCGTAACCATAACGATTTTCCTGCCCTCCCTCTTCATCTTAATGAAGTCCCGAGGGAAAACCTTCCCCATAAACCTCACTAAGAATACTAGCCCCCATAAACTAATTAATCATAATGAAATCCCTCAAGCTCCTTAACAAGGTGCCATAGAGACCTATTAACAGCTACATCAACACCCACTAAAACACCTCTCGAAACCACAGCGCCGTTAATGAAGTCCACCTCTGTCCTCCTACCTCGCAAAATATCCTGAAGCATGGAGGAGTAATTGTCCTTAGTGGCTGAAGCAACCCGCCACAATTCCCCTACAGGATCCCGAGGGAAGACAATACCAACGGCCTTCCCAACAGCCTCACACTCCTTCACAGCCTTCAAAGCCAGATAGTGGGCTGAAGGATTCGTCAAGACAACCCCGTTCCTAGCCCTAAGAAGAGATGTCACAGGGTTTATCGCTGCATTAACGCCTAGCTTAAGCCACCGAAACTGATCTATCTCCGCAACTACATTCAGAGGCATGAAACTCAGAATCTCCGCAACCTCATCGGCCTTATCAACCGTTGAAGGACCGAGAAAGCTTTCGCTACACCCCACGAAAACAGCCTTACCTGGCTCGGCCCTATGAACACCGCAATTAAGAACGAGGGCCAAGGCTCTGCCTCCCCCAACAAAACTTTTCACGGTCTCGAAAGTCCCCAGACCGTTCTGTGTAGCAACAACCACCCCCTCCCGCCTAAGTTTCCTCAAAATGCCGTAAGCAGCAGGCGGGGCATCGTAGGCCTTAGTAGCTAGAAATACTACCTCAAGCGACCTGTCAGCCAACTCATTAAGCCTGGCAGGCCTCCCTCGAACAATCGTTGCCTCACCGCTCTGCAAATCCTTGAGAACGGGGAAAGTGAATTCAGTTGAACGATGAATCAGTACAGGTTCAATACCTACCTTATTAAGGAAGTACGTTAAAAGAGTTCCTACAGAACCTATACCTAGAACTGCAACCCTTTCCCCGCCATCACTCCATGGAGTCATTTATTCTAGCCTGAGAAAGAATTACTTCAGGCTCCTTAAATGCATCCTTACGGGAGGCTGACCACTGGGAAAGGGTTTTCAGAGACCTGAGAAGGTAGGAAGCCTTAATCATGAATTCCCTGTACCTGTCCCCGTGCCTCATGGCGTCCTTAAGAACCTTGGCAATTAAGGGAACATCACGGAAAATTATCTCCCTAATATACTCCTTATCCACCTCAGTGAGTTTCCCGCGCCTGAAAATCGACTTAACCTTAGAGATTAAACCGTCGATATTCAAGGCAGCTATCTGAATGTCTAAAGCATAAATCTCGGGATCCTCGATAACGTCGCGGGGGCCAACGCCCTTATCTATTAATGCCTTCTTAACAGCCTCCACATCCGTGAAGACATACCATTTCTGAGCGACGCTCTTATATGAAGTCTCAATAATTCCGTAATCCCTCTCCATAATCCGCAGCAGGTGGCTGGGATTATACTTAATTCCCCACTCGGAAAGCTTCCTCATAATCCCCTTAAAGTCGAAGTGGCCAGGGGTCTTCTTCCCTGAAGCAAGATACTCTTCCATAACCTCGTAGGCAGCCTTCAAAACGACTTTAGCCCTCTCCCCATACCTCACCAGAACTTCCTCAACAATGGTTTCAGTCAGCGTAACCAATTCCAAACCCGGAGATATAGCGAGGCCGTAATCTAAAAAGAAAACCTCAGCAAAAACAGGTGGTCGTTGAAAAATACCTTATATTTCCCCAGTATTACCTAACTGTTAAACTATTACCTGGATCCAACCATAATTTTTAATCATAGGTTATTAACAGGAAGGAAAAACCTATGTGGGGACTAGATGCGTATAGAGTACGCCGTATACCTAGATAAGGTCGTTAAGGACTTCGGGAAGGTTAGGGCGTTAGACGGACTAAGTTTGAGGGTCCGTCCTGGCACTGTATTCGGGCTCATAGGTCCTAACGGAGCGGGGAAAACAACAACCCTGAGAATTATTTCGACACTGGTCACACCGGACAGCGGAGAGGTATACATCCTGGGAAGAAAGCTTCCAGAGGAGAAAGATCATGTACGCCCGCAAATAACCTATTTACCTGAGGATGCCGGTATTTATCATCGCCTCACTGGCTGGGAGAACCTACTCTTCTATGCAATGATATATTATGGAAAAACGCCTGAAGCTGAGGAGGTCGCTAAGTACGGGGCACAGATAGCCTCACTTCCTGAGAAGGATCTCAATCGAAAAGCCTCAGAATATAGCAAAGGAATGATTAGGAGGATAGCCATCGCAAGAACGCTAATGCTCAGACCTCAGCTCGCAATCCTTGATGAACCAACCTCAGGCCTAGACATATTCTCAGCTTACAGAGTGAGAAAAATGATTAAGGGCTTCGTGAAGGAAACAGGTTCAACAATTATACTTTCTTCACATAACATGCTTGAAATTGAGGATCTATGTGATGAAGTCGCCCTCATACATAAAGGGAAAATAGTCGCTGAAGGAATGCCTCAGGAACTCCTCAGAAGATACGGTGGAAGAAACCTCGAAGAAGTCTTCATAGCTCTCGCAGGTGGTGGCGAATGAACATCTACCCAGTAATATGGAAGGAACTGAAAGACATGTCTCGTGACATACGTACCTTAGCAGCAATATCGCTTATGCCGCTACTAATGATGCCTCTCCTAGCACTCTCATCAATCTATGCTCAAGGCCTCCAGCCGGGGACAGTCATAATAATGGATGAGGACAGGATAGAAATACAGCTAGGGAATGGAACCATAATATCTTCCGCGAACCTCACAACATGGCTTAAGAACGAATTCGTGAAGACCGGGTATAAAGTCCTCAACGAGGAAACAGGTGAATTCGACCTAGAAATCAAGATACCTAAAGGCTTCACGAAGAACCTAACACTCTTCAACACCACAGCAGAACTAACGATAGTTAAGAATGTAGCATCAAGCAAGTCTCAAAACGCCGAAGGGATCGCTAGGAACGTGATTAATGCATTCTCTCATACTGTCGCTGAGCTTAAAGTGAAGTACCTCGGCCGCCTAGCTCAAATCTCCATATATCCTCCATCAGTACTGTCACCAATCTCCACATACACAGAACTCGTCAGACCTGGTGGAGAGGAAGCTACCTATGAAGAAACTGTCCAGATAGCTTTAAGCAAGCTGCTTGCCTTCAGCCTAGTATTCGTCACAACACCCTCCATAGCCTACATAACGGATTCAGTAGTAGGGGAGAAAGAGAGAAAGACTTTCGAGTCCCTCCTAACCACCCCCCTCTCACGCTCAGCAATAGTCCTAGGTAAGCTTGTCTCGGCCTCATTCATAGGCCTTGTCACAGGGCTAGCGGATGCTGCAGGACTAATACTATTCTTTATCCTCCCCTCCATAGCTTACGGAGTGAATCTACTCGCATTCTTCACGCCATCCCTAATACTGGCCCACATAACAGCCGTGTATGTCTCTGTGCTGGCATCCCTTGCACTCATAATGCCTATAGTTATCAGGTCAGGGAGCTACCGAACTGCCCAAGTATTCTCACTAATAATTATCAGTGCAGCATCAATAGTTTTCTTCATATCCCTATATGTAGACATAAACCAGATAGTTCCGGCAGCGAAGTATGTGCTATACATACTCCCCTACACACATGCAGTTCAAATGATTAAAGTATCGGTGTTCGGAGATCTAACAAGCTTCCTTCTACACCTCTCTGCCGCGGTAGCAGAGATACTTATTCTAATAGGTGTAGCGATAAAACTCTTCAATGAAGAGAAAATAATCTATTCCCGCACTTAAACTTAAAATAATACTTCTTATTTACCTTTGGGTCTGGAGATGGTTAGGGTAAATCTGGAGCCTTTGAGAAGACATAAATCACTGGTCATAACCTGTGTCTCGCTCGCGGTGTTAATTATTGCGCTGGCTGTGGGGGTCTACCTCCGCATGTACCCCATATTCATAGCGGAGCGTTGGGGCTACGGACCAACCCTGCAGGAGCTTGATCCCTACTCCGAATACTGGGTGGCCGAGAAGCTCCTGACTAAGGGACTCGGATACTACCTTCAGCTCACACCCCAAAACCCGGAAACCCACATCTTCTGGTATCCTTGGGGAAGAGACTTCACAAGATCCTCGCTTCCAATGGTTCCCTACTTCAGCGTAATAACCTACTACATTGCGCATGCATTCAGTCCGTCACTGACTCTATACACATGGATGGTCTATGTTCCACTCCTCTTCTTCATTATGAGTACTCTCGGAATATACTTCACAGCCAGGGAGCTGTGGGGAGATATACCTGCAGCAATATCCGCTCTCACAGGATCACTCATGTTCATAAGCAGGCACCTGGCTGGATTTACAGTTAAGTACTCTGCAGGGCTTGCATTCCTCTTCCCAGCAATCTACTTCCATGTCAGGGCATGGAAAAGGGATAGCAGAGTAAGTGCCTTACTAACGGGGATTTTCCTGGCCTTAACGGCTGCCTCATGGGCAGGGTTCAACATACTCCTCGGAATAATATTCCTCATGATCTCTCTCCTCCCGCTCTTGAGGAAGGTTAGGAAAGAGGACTTCATTATTCTCGCACTAGAAATGATTCCGCTGACTCTGGCTTTAGTCACTATTCCCTTTTACGGTTGGCAGTATCTCATAAAGAGTGTGGGTGTTCTAATCCCGGCAAGCTTCCTAATGCTGGGAATTGGTTGTGGACTTCAGAAACTTGCGGAGAAGAGGGAGCTAGTTATTTCAATGCCCTTCTTCAAACGCACCAGGCTCCTATACACACTGATCCTTATCCTAGTCGGTGTGGTTGGGATAGGAGGGCTCATCAGCGGAGTCATCCATGTTAAAGGGAAGGCCCTGGCCGCCCTAGGCCTCTCCGGAGTTGTCCACGTACTTGTCTCTACAGTACAGGAATATGCTCCCGCCAGGCCTGACGCCTTCATACAGTTTCAGGGCGCGGCGGTCGTGGTCTCGCTACTGATGCTAATATACTTCGCCTATAGAGTCATCATGAAGAAGGATCTTCTGGACCTATTCGTGGGGGCTCTCTACCTATTATCCTTCTACGCTACAGTCAACCTCTCCTACTTCTTCCCCTACCTAAACTACCTCACCGCGCTAGTTTCAGGGAGTTTCATCTACGTAATGCTGAAGAAGGTTATGGCTGAGGGTGTTAGGAAGGACTGGTTCATATCGATGTTTTCCATACTTATTGTAGCGCTCTACGTCACAGCTGTGGTTGGGCAGGGAGTGACAGGCTGGGCGAAGACGTATGAATATCAAGCCCCAATGCTCCTGACATCGGGTATCTCACTAGCTGTGGATGCTCCTGCATGGCAGGATACTCTTAAATGGCTCCGCAACGACACGTCAGATAACTCGGTCGTGATAAGTTGGTGGGACTACGGCTACTGGATCTCCGTTCTGGGGAACAGAACGACGGTAGCGGACGGAGCTACACTGAACGCTACACAGATCGAGCTGTTAGCTAAAGCACTTACAGGAAGTGAGGAGGAAGCCTACATAACATTTACGCAGAAGTTCAAGGCAGACCCCAATAACCTCTACCTCGTGGCTTATGAGGTATACATGGTTGACGAGAGAAACGGATACGTGTATGTGGGACCCCTCGTGCTGGGGAACTACTATCTAGGTGCGGACGCCGCTAAAGGTATCGCAGCCATATACAGGATAGCTAACAGAACCCCACCCATATATCAGTACCAGCCTCCGCAATCAAGAATAGCGTACTCACTCCCTGACTGGACAAATGAAACCCTGCAGGAAGCCACGCTATTCAAGATAATTCTGAAGACAGCATATGTTGTGTGGGGAGACCAAGGATTCAAAGCAGCCTTCCCATATAAGAACCCTTATAGGCCAGATATCCTTCCAGAACCCAACATGACCATCTTCCAGCCTGCACAAATCTCTGTAAGTAAAGTGCTAAGCAATCCCAACATCTACGTCGTTGTATCCGTCTACAAAGCGGTCTCGCCGGGAGAGTCATGAATGAGCTATGTGCAGAATACCTCGTCCTCACCCCCTACCAATGGGTGAGGAACGGATGCATAGTTTTTGATAAAGAAATCAGGAAAATCTACCAAAAAGAAGGAGTTGAGGAGCCGGGAACGGTTATAACTCACGGGCTGACATCAGCCCACACCCACCTAGGCCTCTACCCCATAAGAACCACCGTAGCTTACGGTCTAAGGCTTGACGACTGGGTAGGGGAATATGCATGGCCGTGGGAGAAGTTCCTTAAGGAAAACCCGGAGCTAAGCTACCACATATCAATCACTGCGATACAGGAAATGGCAGCCAACGGAGTGACCGCTTTTGCAGACATGCATTTCAATGAAGAAGAGGTTTTGAAGGCAGTTATAGACTCCGGAGTGAAGGCCGACCTAAGCGTGGCTATAATGAATCGGGGAGTGTTCTCTGACTACCGTCACGGCATTGAGGAGAACCTGAAACTACTGAAGAAGGCCCAAGGTCATTCAAGGATAAAAGTGAGGCTCGGGCCCTGCACACCCAGACTCCTCACACCGAAAGAGTTCAGGGATGTAGTGGATACGGCTAAGGAGCATGGGGTAGGGATACATACACACCTAGCGGAAGTAAAGGATGATGAGTTATGGCTGATGAGGAAATGGGGAATGAACCTCAGAGACTTCATAAGATACACCCAGCTGGACACCATAGACTCGCTAATCGCTCACGCTATATGGATTGAGTCGGCAATAGATATTCTCTCAAGATCTACGTCAACACTGATCCATCTCCCCAGATCTAATGTATACCTCGGCGATGGACACATGCCAGTGTACTACCTAGTGAATCAGGGGGCTAAGGTATCGATAGGTATAGACATAGCCCCAACCTACAACATAAGGGACGATATGAAGGCATTCCTCATGCTTAACTCCGGAATGACGACGCCAGCACTTATCGAGCTGCCGTACTACCTAGCAACTGAAGCAGGATACAAAGCCCTGCAACTCGGAACAGGCTCAATAAGGGTTGGGGAGCCCGCCGACATAGTTATGTGGAGGACAGTGGAAACCCCTGAAAAACCCCATCCTCTAGCCTCAGTAATGCTAACCAATATAGAGGCCAGCGAAGTATATGTCGACGGCGAACTAATATTTAAAGACGGAGTCCTAACAAGGCTAGGCGAAGACAGAGTGGAAAACTCGAGAATAGCGCTCAAGGAATTCATAAAAAGCTTCAGGGCCAGATCTAGCTCTTGAAAAACAGTTTCTTAGTCTCATAACCAAATTTCTTGAGCGCTGCAATAACCCCCTCCGTGTAAAGCTCGTTGATCACCACATACCAATCAACCTTCACGACTATATATGTAAGGAGAGCAGTCACAGCGATTAGGATAGGTATTGTCCAGAGATGAACAACCGCAATCCCTGCAATCCATGAGGCGTAAAGGACAACAATCGAGGTAAGAACAGCCTTACCCGCCAAAATTGCTATGAAGTAGAGCAGAATGGGGTAACCCATAATCCCTAAAGGGACGTAGAGAATATCGTCGGGAAGTGGAGAAGCAGCGAAAACTAATATAGCAATGAACAGAGATCTTTTAGCTATGCGCTTAAATAAATCAACATTCTTCTTGGTGGACTCGTTGAAGCCTTTAGAAACTGCTTTACCCATGAAGTATATCGCTATCTTACCTACTGTAGCTCCTAAGGCAGACGCAAGAACGAGAACCACCTTATCCAGTGGACTGACGTAGAAGAGGGCATAACCGGCAACGATACCTAAGTAAGGAATTGTGAAGAAAGGTATTGAATTAGACACGAGGCTAATTAGAAATATGCCGAGGGGGCCGCCGACCAGACTCAGTATAGCGTTCACAAGCTCCGTCAAGTCCACCTGGAATAACCAATACTAATTAAGGCCCAATATATAAAGAAATTGATTGGCATGACCCATGAACGAGTAACTAAGATAGCTGAAGACGTTGTTAAATGCCCCCTCTGTGGCGAGGAAAGCTTAAGGCTAAGCATATTCCTATACGACGCCCCCTACATAGGGAAAATAATTGTGCAGACTGGGAGATGCTCATCCTGCGGATTCAAATGGTCAAACGTCGGCCTCGCAGAGTACTCCAAGCCAAAAAGAATTCTCCTGCAGGTGAAAGGAACAGATGAACTGAATGCACTAGTGGTCAAGACTGCGGAAGCAACAATCAAGATCCCTGAACTCGGGATCGAAATAACTCCCGGTCCTGCTGCCCAAGGATACATCACTACAGTGGAGGGAGTTCTTCACAGAGTCCTTGAACATGTCCCTACAGAATGCCTTAATGAAGAAAGCGAGTGCTACCCGAAAGTCCAAAGGATTAGAGAGGCTGCAGAGGGTCAGCATGAATTCACGTTAATCATAGAGGATCCTTCAGGAAGAAGCACAATAACGGGAGAAAAAATCCGGGTTGTTGAGGAGGAACTTAAGTAGCCTTTACTCAACCTTAATCTCGAACTCCTCTCTAGATTTCTTACTCTTCTTCAGCTCTACCTCAAGGACGCCGTTGCGGTACTGTGCCTTAGCAGTCTTAATGTCGACCTCTTCAGGAAGCTGGATTTCCTTATAGTACTTCTTTCCGTTCTCAGCATCAATAATCAGTGTCTTCCCTTTAGCCCTAAGCTTGATTTTATCCTTCTCGACTCCGGGAACCTCAACAACCACTCTAAGCTTATCTCCTTCATCAAGGATATCTACGAGAGGCTCAATCTCTTCCATAATCTTCGAAGTTCCTCTTTCCCTCCTAACGTTACCGAATTCCTCAATCTTCGGCTTTCCATCGGGGCCTATAGTTATCCTGAAGCCGTAGACGAAGGGTCCTGTCCTCCTAAATCCTTTCTCCTCGGGGAACTCAGAGAACTTCTCGAACTCCTTAAAGAACTCGTCCACTACCTCCTCCATATCCTTAAAGAATAGGTCGAACAAGTCGAAGATGTTTTTCCTTCTCTTTCTGTAGCTCACGATCTCACCCAAAAAAATAACGTTTTGTAAAGATATAAGTTATTTCTGGGTTAGGAAGGTTGGTACTTTATTACTCAATGTAGGAGATCATGAACCTCCTAACACCGAGGTTAGTTAGGTCAGGAGAGTCAGGGTCGAGAGTTGAAAGCTGCATTAATTCATCAATGTCCGGATCCTCAATAATACCGATCCTCATCAATTGAGAAAGCTTCTCTGCAAGTTCCTTATCTCCGGGATCATTTCCAATACCTGCTATGAAGGCCTTCCTCACACGAACATTTCCGCCGAGCGGGGAAGTAACGAAAGCGAACCACACCTTAATATCTACCCCGTTCTTATTTTCCTCAGGCTTTAAATTCAATCCAGAACCAAGCACTCTAAAGGGATGAGTCTTGAGCATCGAAGTGATTGTTATTACTAATGGTTCTGAACTGGGTGAAGAAATACTGAGAAGGGCATGGAAAGCGGCCCAGAAGCTTTTCCATGAATATGGAATAGAGACTTATGTCATACCTTACCAGGTTAAGCATGGTAAGGTTTCATTAGTGATTAATGGATTGGAGTATCATGTCACCAAGCTTCCGAAGCCTGAAGAGTTAATGGATCTGATACTGTCTGCAGCCTCTAACGAAGAGATGTGGACGAAGGGAGAAGCTGTAGGAGCCGTAATTGTGGAGGAAGGAGACTTCGGCGATGGAGCAGTTGTAGAGATCTAACTAAACTCCTTACAATATATCACATATTCCCTTCTCTTCCCACTTACCTAACCTGCCGGAGAGAACCACGTTCTTCATTTCTAGGCATCCAGGCAGCGAGGCCTTACCTAAAACCCCGTACTTTTCGAAGAAGCTCCTTTCAAATACTATTCTATCTGAGGATATCCCTAACCGCTTCAGATCCGAGTATGCCTTCTGCCTAAACCCGCCGACCTCTTTATAATTGGTGTAGGGAATAATGGAGTACATTAAGCTGTAATCACCGCGTATAGGCAGGGGGATCTTCACGATAACTGCTGAAAAGAATTTCCGTTTCCCTAGAAAGAATGTCTTAAATTTCTCCTCGCGCCCTCCCACAATGAAAACGCTGATATATAGGGGTTCGAAAGGAAAACTTCGTGAAGCCTCTTCAGCTCTGCATCCCTTAATTTTGCGGACTAAATATTCTAAAGGTAAGGTATTGATTAGTTGCCTGAACCTCACAAGCCCCCACTGACTCATTTTAATTGCTGATGAATTTAGATCGATCCACAGGATCTCTCCAAACTTCCTCTCTGATCTAACACTGGTAATCATCGCCCGGAATAGTTGGCACCAACTCTTCTCTGGTGTGTAAACCTTAGAAGGCGGTTCCCTGAACCACTGAGGCAGTTCAAGCTCACTCAAGGAAAATTTTCCTAAATAATCTCTGTACTCACCAATCAACTCACTATCTGAATCCAGCTCTTGAGGTGTGCCTCCCAGTCTCTCTATACATTCCGGGTTAGTTACATAGATGGGGAGCCTATCTATACAGCCTCCCATATAATCCCAACCATAGAGGGAGCTTCCCCCCTCCCAGAAATCTATTATCAGGTCGTTAGGTCCCGGCCCCTGCAAAAGGGTGGCTAATGAAAGACCTAGGAAAATCCTGTCGTAACTCATCCGAGCATCACCTTCCCTTCTTCTCCATCTTTATCCTGTGGTCGTAGTGCTCCGTTCCATGAGTCCTCATATGATTAAGTAAATCGATAATCGTGAAAAATGTGGGTGTTCCTACCTCCGTGATATTTGTTTCTTTACCTTCAGGACATATTTTCTCAATATCAGCGCATATGGGGCAGAGAATCATACCTGTAACTAGATCCTTACATGTCTCGATACGCATCCCTGCGTACTCAAGCTTAACCCTTACCCACCTTGGTTCCCAAGAGAGCGACATCCAAAACCCTTTAGGTAAATCAACAAATCAAATAATAACTATTGAAGTCCAGCAGTTTTTTCCTTAGCGACCTTGCTCTCAATAGCCAACCTAATTAAGTCGCTCTTGTTCTTGAAGTAACCCTTCCTAACCAACATATCGATGCGTTTAAGTGACGCCACATTTATCTTGAATGATATAACCACAGACCTTCCCTTAACGTTATTTTCATTCGCTATTAGCTCTCCCCTTTAAAGTAACACCACACAGGAATTTATTTTTTAACTCGCTAATAATACAACCCTGCTATTAATAAGTTAGTGAAGAACTTACTTGAAATTATAGATTAACGCCCTTATGGATTTACCTTTTTAAGAACTCGCGTCTACAGTATATTGACTGGGGTATAACGTGGAGGATTCGCTATCCAGTATCACCCGATATCTTGTGATTAAGCGACTCTCGGGAGATACGGTAACCATACTTGCGATTAAGGAGTATCTGATTGATGGTGCTTCTCCGAGCACTATAGGGCATAAGTACGGGATTTCCAAATTCAGGGTAAGGGGTTATGTACAGAGAGTAATGGATAAGGCAAGGAATCATATGACCGCTGCGGCAATCGTGAGCAGGGTTTTCCCCTACGTCATAAATATAGAGCCGATAATTCTGAAGGTTGGTAACAGGTATGTCTGCCTGAAATGCGATCAGCAACTGGCTAGGAGTCAGGTTGAGCACCATATTCGGAGGAAGCATAAGGAACTAGTTAATGAGTTGGTTTCACACATCACTGCATCGGTAAGGACTCAGGTCCGTTAATTTTCTTGAACTCCTCAACCGATGTCACTCACATAAAATGATTTAATACATATTCATATTAGGTAAGTTCAGCGTGCTAGGTATTGGATTGTTTAATGAGGTGAATGTTGAGAGACCAACTGGTAAAGGGGTGAAAATAGCCCTCCTTTATCCCGGGCCTTACACAGCATCATTGACCAACCTTTTCACACATATATCTTACTATCTGCTTTCCTCCCAGCTACCTAGCGCAGTGATCGATAGGTTCACGTCCGATAACCCGTCTAAGGGGGCTTTAACGGGACTTCCCCTAACAAGTTTCGATGTAGTGCTTGCGTCGGTGGGGTTTGAGCTCGATCTGCTTCAACTAGCGAAAATACTTCTCCAAAACAGCATAACTCCCCTTACACATAAAAGGAGTGGGAAAAACTACCCTGTCTTGATAGGCGGTGGTCCCGCCTTAATGGCTAATCCTTTCCCCGCAACCTCAATACTTGACTATATTTATGTGGGTGAGGGTGAGGAGCTATTAGCTCAACTCATTGATTCATTCCATGAACTTCCTCCGTCCACTCCTCGTTGGAGGATCAGGGAACTTCTCCATAACTCCCTACTCCAGAACCCTTCAGTGGTGTGCAGGGATAAACCTCAGGGAATGAGGTATCATCCCCCCAAACTAGACGACCTCTTCATACCTGATAAGCTCATCAGATCCCTCACCCACACCCCAATCTATGGAGACGGGTACTACATAGAAGTGAGCAGAGGTTGCAGATGGCTCTGCCCTTACTGCATGGAGTCCCACGTCTTTCATCCCCCTAGGCACCGATCAAAAGATGTGGTTGTGAACAGCACCTACCGTGGAGTTGAGAACTTGAAGGTGGATAGGGTTGTGTTTTATTCCTTATCCTTTTTCGATCACCCTGAAGCAGACGACATTCTTTATGCAATGCTTGAGAAAGGAATCCTATACTCCGTCCCCTCCCTCAGATATCACACACTGAACGAGGAAAGGGTTAAGCTGATTAGGAGGGGCGGGCAGAGAACCCTTACCCTGGCCCCAGAAACAGGCTCCAGGAATGCCTCATGCTTGATAAGGAAAGATCTCGACAGTGAGTTAATTGAGGCTTTATCCTCCACAGCTTTCGAGGAAGGAATGAATGTGAAGCTCTACTTCATGTTCGGACTTCCTGGCGAGGGTGATGATGCAGGTAAAGCTGCTGGAGAACTTGTGAAGAGGGTTGCTGAAAGAAACAGGAAGGTTGCTGAAGGTGTTAAGGTGAGCGTAAACCCCTTAATACCTAAATCATGGACACCTCTGCAGTACTGTCCACTAATCCGGAAAGAAGAGTTCAAGAGAAAGTCTGCTGACCTTCGCAAGATGATTAAGGGACTCAGAATAAGGGTTTTCACCTACGACTGGCGGTGGGCACATGTGCAGGCAATAATTTCTCTCGGTGACGAAGCAGTTGGAGAAGTTATTGCTAAATGGGGGGTAGAGGGAGGAGGCCCTTCCAACTTCATAAGGATCTTGAGGAGTAAGGGGTTAGATCCAGACTTCCCCTTAGAACCTAGAAATCCAGAAGACTTTACTAAGTGGAGGAACATTGACGATATTCATAAGGAAGTTGTGCAGAAAACAGGAGAGAAAATATATGCGGAGTACTGCAGCCGCTAGGTCTCTAATGGATTGATTATGTCGAATGCTGGAATCTTGTAGAGATTCTCCTCCGAAACCTCAACAATCAACTGATCACCCAGAAATATGCTGACACCAGTTATCTTTCCTGAAGTCTTCGTTATTAACGCCCTCACATTCGTCCCTTTCAACACCTCACCTAGCTCATCCACCTCAACAGTCCCGTAAATAATGGATTCTCCCAGAAGTCTGAGGGTTTCCCTCCTCACAACATGGCAATTGCTCTTCTTCAGCGACGCCTTAGTTAGCTCAAACAATAAATCCTTGGGAGGAGGTAAGATCTTGAATAATGTGAGCACTGAAGACAGGTCTGTGCAGCTAACCCTCTCAAGAAGCTCAACTAAAGGTGGGCCAGAAACCTCCAGACCAAGCTCCAGACCCCTATTAATTATTTCTTTAAGCCCAATCAGCTCCAAGGACAGGGCAGAAAGCCCCCTCCAAGCATGTGTATAGGTACTCATATTCTTCTGGCTGAAGATGAACCTAGTTAATGCATTCAGGCCTAAATCCATGTTCTCGTTAAGCATTCTTCCTAAATATATGAGGAGATGAGAAGGATCTCCACTCGTCTCATAGATCTCGGCCGCCTTCCTAATATACTCATGAAGTATGTGCTCCTTCCTCAACTTGCTTAGATGTGTAGAGATAAGTTCCTCAATATCTTCTTCGCCTTTCACAGTATTCTTCCTTCTTCTAAAGAACACCGCTGAATCCCTTTAGAACTCTATGTACTCGAATGAAATATAAAAACGAGGGCCCCTAGAATGGTTATAACCTGCGCAACTTAATCAGGCCTAAACCCTCAGCCATCTCTAGAACCCATCCACTAAGCTCTTTCGCTATTTCCTCAGCAGGATCACATGTGCATCCACCCCACGCCTCCTTAATTGCCTCCTCAGCAGCTTCCTTATTGATGATGGGCCTGTACTCCCTTTCAAGGGTCTCAAGCAGTTCTTCAAGCGATTTCCTCCCTTCCTTAACCATTCCATTAACTCTTTCTAGAAGCTCCGCGCTGGGAAGTATTCTATCTCTCTCGTCGTCAGGAACGATAGCCAGATAAATAAGGAGAGGCCTGTAATCTCTAATTATTTTTCCCGTAGCCATTAATGGCTTATCTATAACTCAAACCCGAATTATATATGTTTATGTTAAGATAAATTATTTGGGGTTGAGGATGAAGGCACTCGTATGGGACCATGACCTATTCATTGATGATGTTCAAATCCCTCCTATACCTGAAGGATGGGTATTAGGAAGAACTCTCTCTGCGTCACTATCCTCTATAGATAGATCCATAATTTCCGGTCTACATCCTGGAACACCCAGAAGGGTGCTCGGTTCCTATGGGGTTGTGAGGGTTCTGGAGGTTGGGATACATGCAGAGGCTGAGCAGGGGAAGATCTATGGCGTAGTGCCGTACTGCCAAGATAAGGTGATTCCCCTACACATCGACGGACTGATGAGTGAGTACTCCTCTATTCCTTCCAAATGCCTAAGAAGTATACCTAGTGATGCAGACCTAGGCATAGCTCCACTAGGACTGGAAGTATCTTTCCTGAACCATCTGAAGGAAGTGGTTGCGGATGCAGAAAAAGTTCTTATGATCGGATGCGGTTTCCAAGGATACATCATTAGCAGCTATTTATCATCAATAACTGACCTAATAGTTAGCTGTCCCGACGCTGAGAAGGCATTAATGAAGGAAATAAGCGGGTTAGGAGTCAAGGTCTTAAGCATAGATAAAGTACTAAACGAAAAGTTCGATGCCGTAATATTCAATTCAACCAGCACATACTACTCAATAAAGGCGCCGAGACTTCTTAAGGATGGAGGAGTGCTGTATCTCACACCCTTATTGCCGACTTATGTAACTACACTCACACAAATACCTGGATCCTTCAAGGTGGTCTGGGGAAAGCACACATTAATCCGCCAAGGAATGGAGGCAGTATCTAAATTACCTAAGCACCTGATGAACCGCTATGTTAGAGTTACTGATGAACTTGAGGAGGTTCCTCAACTAATTAGGCATTTCCCTAGAGTTATTTATGTTTCCAGTAAAAAGTGAAGCTACTCTCCCTTGAAAAAGCTCAGGGGAGTTATCTTAGTAGGTTTCTCCTTTATCTTCTCTTTAACTAAGTCAGCAATGATTCTAACTCCTTCCCTGATTTCCTCAGGTGACGGATAACTGAAGTTGAGGCGCATAGTGTTCCATCCCATACCATTCGCGAAGAAGGATGCTCCAGGAACATAGGCGACACCCGCATCTATTGCTTCCATCAACATTTTCTTCGTGTCTATGTCGTAACTGGGTAGGAAAACCATAACGAAAAGCCCTCCAACAGGTCTAGGCCACCAAGCCTCTTTACACATGTAGGTGTCTAAAGCCTCAATCATTGCATCCCTCTTAGCCCTGTAAAGAATCTTGGCCTTATTTATTGTTTCATCAACTACCCCACGCCTAATTGCCTCCAATGCAATGAATTGCGTGAGCGTAGGTGTGTGGAGATCTGCTGTCTGCTTAGCTCTCTCCATGAAGTCAACTATATGCTTATTGGCCACAACCCAACCTATTCTCAGGCCGGGGGAAAGGATCTTGCTGAAGGTACTCATATAGATTACTCTGCCTTCCTTATCTAAGGTCTTAAGAGGAGTTACATCAACACCTTCATCATAGATGAAGTAGGAGTAGGGATCGTCCTCAACAATTATTAGGTCGTACTCTGAAGCCAGCTCAAGCAGCTCTTTCTTCCTCTCCAAACTCATCGTAACTCCTGCAGGATTATGGGCTACAGGGATCGTGTATATAAACTTAATTTTCCTTCCCAGCCATTTAAGCCTCTTCAGCTCCTCCCTCAGAATATCGGTCTTCATACCGTCTTCGTCTATGGGGATGGCCGTTATGCTGGGTTTAGAGAGCCTGAAAGCATTCAGAGCTGCAAGATACGTCGGTAGCTCAACAATTATCTCGTCATCCTTCTGAAGGAGAATTCTTGACATTAGGTCCAGAGCCTGCTGCGACCCTGTAGTTACTATGATGTCATCATCACTGTTTATTCTGACCCCTTTCTTCTCAAGAAACTTAAGAAGTTCCTCACGGAACTCCGTCACACCTATGGTTGGGGAGTACTGGAGGGCCTTATCACCGCTCTCCCTAATTACATCGTACGCTATCTGAGCAAGTTCCTCCTTAGGGAAAACCTTAGGATCCGGCAGCCCGCCTGCAAGACTAATTATCTTTCTCCCTTCAGTCAACTTCAGGAGCATGCGAACCTCCGAAGCCCTAAATAGGTCCGCTCGATCTGCTAGAAGCCTTTCATATTTAACCGTAAGCTACACCCAAATATAAAGAGCTCAAAAGATTTTTAAATATTAAGAAAATTGTTTTAATTAAGCCCTCACTTCTTTAAAACAGGTATGAATTTAAGCCCATAATATATTAGGCCGTAGGGGTTATCGCTACTTAATCTCCTTAAGACAGCCTCAACCTCAATACCTTCCTCAATCTCGGAGGGTTCAACATCTACAATCTCTCCCGGAACCTTCACGCCCTCCTCCAGCTCTATTAGCCCTATAATCCTAGGCATAGACTCCTCCTCACCCTCACGCCTGAAGTAAGTCACGGTATAGCTTACCACTCTGCCGCGGCCTCTGGAAGTGTATGTTTCCACATCTCTTGAGCCGCAGAATGGGCAGACCTCCCTACCAGGGAAGGAAACCCTTCCGCACTTTCTGCACCTCGTCAACTTAATGAAGTAGTATGAATCTTTCTTCCTCCAGAACTGTGATATAGAGTGCTTCATTATTTCCACCTCTTTAAAAGAATCAGGTAGGCTGAGAGGTCTGGACCAGTCATTGAGTGAACTAGGGAGTATTCTCCATCATACTTCAGCCCATTGAAACCTGAAGTCATAAGCTCATAGTTTTCAGCCACTGCATACAGTGGGGTGGCTCCTACAGGATGGCCTCTGGCCTTCAGCCCGCCTCCCACGTTAAGGAAAGGCATTTCATCAAGGGATGTGAGGAGCTTTCCAGCCTCACCAATCCCTAAGGCCTCTAAAGCTAATAAACCGTAAATACTGTAGGCGTCATGTACCTGAATAGCAGTATTCTCGTCTATAGTGATTCCGGTCCTCGAACTCAGCTCTCTCCACGCATTAGAGGTTGCTTCAAAGAATGTCAGGTCCTCCCTGAGGTAGAGGGGATGCCCAACCGCTTGGGTAATCTCCTTAACCTCCACAGGCTCTGCGGAAGCCCTCTTCAATCCCTCCTCATCTGAAAGAATTATTGATGCTGCACCGTCCCCCAAGGGGAAGGCATCGTAGAGAGTTAAAGGCTCCGATATCACGACACCGCTTAAAGCCTTCTCACGCGTTATCTTGAAGGGTAACTGAGCAAACGGGTTGGTGGAGGCTTTCTCATGCATATTAACTGACCATGCTGCAATATCCTCCTTAGATATGCTTCTCCTCTTCATAAACTCTCTCATAATTATGGCTGCATATGACGGGGGAGTGATATTTCTCACTACCTCATACTCGAAATCAAGAAGTGTGGAGTAGGCATAGTTTGCTTTATCGGAAGGGTACTCCGTAAGCTTCTCGAAACCCACTACCGCTACGTACCTAGCCCTTCCTGCCTCCAGAAGGGATTTAGCTACCTCTAAGGCAGCGCTCCCAGAAGCCTCACCATACTCAACCCTTAACGCCTTAAGATCTTTGAGCCCAAGCTCCTGAGCAAGGATTCTTGCAGGGTCTGACTGATTCATTAAGATCTGTGGGAAAGCAGTTGACACTATCAAATAGTCTAGATCGTTCCCGCTCACACCGCTTTTCTCCATGGCTTTAGAAAGGGATTCCATGGCCAACTCCTTAAACCCTTTACTGAAGTGCCGACCGATCTTAGTCATTCCCGAACCTATAATAGACACGGACATTTCCTCACCCCACATTCCTATGTATTATTCTCCTGTTCTTCGCGTACCTACCGTAGGTTATGTAACGTTTCCTTTTCAGAAGCTCCTCAACCTTAGGAGCTAGCTCCGCCTTACCCTCTATCCTGTCGGTAACTATGAAGCTCATGGCATCGCTACCGGCTCCGCTCCCGAAGGGGGCCACAAGAATTCTTTCACCCGGCTTTGCTGAGTCCAAAACCTTAGCAAACCCGATCAATGCGGAAGCATTATAGGTGTTCCCTATCCATGGAGTGACTATCCCTGGTAATATTTTCTCTTTAGGGAAGCCCAACCTCTTCCCCACGGAAAGCGGGAATTTTCCATTAGGCTGGTGGAAGATTGCGTAGTCAAAGTCACTCGGTTTAAGATCCAGCTCCTCCATCAACATTCTTACTGCTGTCATGATGTGGTGGAAGTATGCAGGCTCACCAGTGAATCCCTCACCATGCATGGGATATCTCGACCCCTCCCTCCTCCAGAAATCAGGTGTGTCAGTGACGTAAGTTACGGCTCCTTCAAACCTTGCTACCGATTCCTCAGCACTGCCTAGAATGAAGGCTGCAGCTCCAGAGGACGCTGTGAATTCAAGCACATCACCTGGGTTTGCTTGAGCAGTATCTGAACCTATTGCTAGCCCGTATTTTATAGTTCTGCTCGCGACTAGAGCCGTAGCTAGCCTTAATCCTTCACTACCCGCCCTGCAAGCGAACTCCATATCGGTACTGAGTTTCCTACTTGAAGCACCTATAGCCTCAGCGATTATGGTTGCTGAAGGTTTAACTGCATATGGCTTAGACTCCGTCCCCACAAAGACCGCTTCAATTAATCCAGGATCTATCCCTGCCCTAGCTAGAGCAGATCTGGCAGCATACCACCCCATAGTTACAGTGTCCTCATCCTCTCGAGCAACAGCCTTCTCCTCAATCCATATACCCTTAGGAACCTGGGGAGGAAAACCCCATAAAAGAGCTATGTCATCAGCCTTAAGCCTGTCCCTCGGGATGTAGGCCCCCCAACCTATAATGCCTACCTTCTCTTCAGGCCTTCCCATAAATCATACCTTAAACTAACTTGAAAAAGTTCCTTTTATTGCTTTATGAATAAAGAAAGAAACATCAGTGTTTAGCATGCAACCAGCAGGCCACGTAATGATCAGGCTTAACCTCTATTAGTGGAGGCTCCTTCCGCTTACAAACATCCATCGCGTATAGGCATCTCGGATGGAATCTGCATCCGGGAGGAATCTCAGCCGCGCTCGGAACCTCACCCTTAATAGGTACGTTCCTAGTCTTTAGCCTGTTGCTTGGATCAGGTTCTGGAACAGCCGCCAGCAATGCCTTAGTATAGGGATGCTGGGGGTCATTAATCACTACATCACTAGGCCCCATCTCAACAATCTTACCGAGATACATAACAGCTATCCTTGTGCAGAGGTAGCTAGCGACAGCCAAATCATGAGTGATGAAGAGATAAGCAAGATTCCTTGAGGCCTGCAAGTCAAGCATAAGCTGAAGAATCTCGGCCCTGATAGAGACGTCAAGCATGCTCACAGGCTCGTCAGCCACAACAAGCGTAGGTCTCAGAATCATTGCTCTAGCGAAAGCAACCCTCTGTCTCTGACCTCCTGAAAGCATGTGCGGGTATCTATCCATGAACTCTTCGGGAGGTATCAGCTTAACTTCTGATAGGGCCCTATAGATTATTTCCCTCCTCTCCTCCTCAGTGCTGCCGAAGCCGTGAACAACTAGAGGCTCCTTAAGAATGTCGTACACCCTCATCCTCGGGTTTAGGGAACCGAATGGGTCTTGGAATACTATCTGGATCTCTCTCCTCAGAAGCTTCGATATCTTCTTAGGGAGCTTCTGGGCTAGATCCACATACCCGTCCTTATCCATAAGTTCCTTAGGTATTTTGGCTGCGACCTCTGCCGAAGGCTTGTAAAGCATGCTCCCTCCAGTAGGTTCAATTAGCCTAGTTATTAAACGACCTGTAGTCGTTTTTCCGCATCCAGACTCTCCCACAAGACAGAAAACCTCTCCAAGCCTGATATCGAAGTCAACACCGTCGACAGCCCTGACATATCTCCTAGGCTTGAAGGTGAAGATTTCTTTAAGGCTTCG
>Ga0164318_10000084_pt1 | contig 51144 bp, 55 predicted proteins | sample GuaBasSedimGuay9_FD_113734 | JGI IMG/M metagenome (GOLD analysis project Ga0164318, IMG submission 113734) | Subseafloor sediment microbial communities from Guaymas Basin, Gulf of California, Mexico - Guay9, Core 4571-4, 0-3 cm | ecosystem: Environmental > Aquatic > Marine > Hydrothermal vents... | reverse complement strand
TGTAGTTGCAAAACTTATGGATTCACCAGACTTACCTATGTCGGTTTGTAATTATAACATTGGTAAAAACAGATTCGAAGAAATTGAGGTGTAAATATGAATAATAAAGAAGTTAAAGAAATATATAAAACTGAGTATATTGACAAAGAATTACCAACAATTTTCTTTAAAGATGATAAAAGAAACGGTTTAAGTGATATAAGAAGTACAATTATCACAGTTTCCGATAAAACAAGTGAATCTGCTTTAAATACTTTTAAAAAAATAAAAGATTTGATTAAATGAAATTAAGTAAAATAATAAAAAATTTGATTGATTCGAAAGAAGCAGAAATGGATTTTGAAATGGCTCAATTAGGAGCTGAACAAATAGCTGAATTAGAAGAAAGGGAAATGGAAAGACTTAAAGAAGAAGCCGAACACATAACTGAAGAAGAATACTATCGTGGTTAGATGAAATTATCTAAATTATATTTAGCTTCTAAAAAAAAGAATTTAACAGAAAAACTTGGATTTACTGATTATTTTAATTATGACTTTATCAAATATTGTAATATCTGTAAAAAAACGAGATTTATGGTAAAAGGTACTTCAGTTTGTTCAGATTGTTTACTTTATAAATGAAAAGTTAAAAATAACTTTGTCAGTAAATTTATGTTTAAACTTAATTACAAATGTTGGTTATTTTATACAAAAACAATAGATTTTTTATATTACATTTTTACAGAATTTAAATATGATGTATTAACATCATTAATTTATACATTTTTATTTGCTTTAATATTTATTTTTGTTATAAAAATACTGAAATTGATTTGGTTTTTATGAAATTGTCGTTGATAATGATGAGTGTTAATTTAAATAGAAATATTAAAAAAAATATTGATTTTAGTAAATCATATCTAAGATATACTTGTACAAATTCAACAGGTAGTTAAATGAAATTAAGTAAAATAGCTGAAAAGCTTAATACAAATTTAGTAGATTCGATTTACGAAAAAATACACGATTTTACTGTCGAATTTGGTAAACCGGATGTAATTTTATTAAACGAAAGTAAAAAAGAAATTCTTTTAAAAGAATGTAGAAAATTAAGTGATTCAGATTACAAAACTAAAAAAAATCTTTTAATTAAAAACGTTACTTTTTTAATTACTGAATTATTTGGAATAAAAATAATTTATACAGACAGAGAAGGTATGAGTATAATTAATTGGAATAAATGTCAAAATTATAAATTATAATGATAGAAAGTAGATTGGATTCTTATAAAAAAAGTGAAATAGTTGAAATACAAAATGGGAATGTCAAAGTACATCCGTTTTCGCCATACTTTTTTGTATTGGAAACGGAGGCTGATACAGCAAAGAAATTTGGCAAAATAGAAACAGGATTTGTTAGTATCGACAACGAAAAGTTAGTTAAATTAACTGTTAGAAATGCTTCAGAAGTTTCTAAACTAAGAGAGTTTTTTACTAAAACATTTGAATCTAAAATTCCATTTACGAGAAGGTTTATAATAGATAGAGTGGGTAGAAAGAAACCTGATTTACTAAATGTAGGTCATTTTGATATAGAAACAGATGACGATACTTTTCCTAATATAGAAACCGCAGATAAGAGAATATTCTGTTTAACTGTTTTAACCGACAAACCTGTTACTTGGATTTGGCACAAAAATAATTTAACTGGTAAAGGGATTAGATGTTTTAATTCTGAAAGAGAAATGCTTGAGAATTTTGTATTTACTTTTAAAAACTTTAAATTAGATGTTTTAACAGGATGGAATTTGGATGGCTTTGATGCCCCTTATATCATTAATCGTTTAAACAGGTTAAGAATAAAACCAAATCAACTTTCTCCAATTAATTCAGTTTATTCAGATAAATACAGGACTGTTGTAAAGGGGGTAATATTATTCGATTTATTAGAAGGATACAAGAAAGTTCGTTACGACAAGCCAGATTCTTATTCACTTGAGAACATAGCTGAAGAGGAAAATATTTGCAAAAAACTGAAGGTTGGAAAAATAAGAGAATTATGGGAAAAAGAGCCAGAGAAATTGATTGAGTACAACAGAAGAGATTGTGAAATACTTGAACAATTAGACAAAAAAAGAGGAATTATAAATCAATTCAATCTTTTAAGTAGTTTATGCAGTTGTGGTTTTTTAGATGTTTTTCATACATCTACTCTAGTAGAATCATTTTTTATGAATCGTTTTCCAGAAGTTAAATTACCAGTTAGAAAAAAGATAAAAACAGATAAATATAAAGGGGCTTTTGTACTCGAACCTGTTATGGGACTGCATAAAGGGGTATCTGTATTTGATCTCACGGCTTTGTACCCGTCTATAATCAGAACTTTTAACATAGATTATACAACTATTAATGACAGTAAAGGTGTCAAGATAGGGGATTATTACTTTTCTCAAGAAAAAAGGGGTTTTATTCCAATTATTTTAGATGAATTGGTAACAGAAAGAACAGAAGCTAAAAAAAGAATGTTTGAATGTAATAGAGTAAGCGATTTTGAAGGAGAACTTAGATTCAACCAGTTACAAAATTCTTTAAAAATTTTAAATAATAGTTTCTATGGAACTTTAGGTTTCACTTCTTTTCCTCTTTATAAAAGAGAAGTAGCTGAAACTATTCCATTAATTGGTCAAATGCTTATTAAAAATATAATTAAATTTGTTGAGAAAAAATGACTAAATTGTGAAAAAACGATGTTAAATAAAATATTTTGTGGAAATTGTTCTGAGGTAATGAAAAAAATACCAGATAATTATGTTGATTTAACTGTCACGTCACCGCCGTATGACAACCTTAGAAATTACAAATGTTATTCTTTTAATTTCAAGGAAATTGCAAAAGAACTGTTTAGAGTAACCAAACCAGGTGGAGTTGTTGTTTGGGTTGTTGGAGATGCTACTGTCAACGGTTCTGAAACAGGAACAAGTTTCAAACAAGCTCTTTATTTCAAAGAAATTGGATTTAATTTACATGATACTATGATTTATGCCAAAAAGAATCCGGTTCCGTTTCATCACAACAGATATATACAATCTTTTGAATATATGTTTGTTTTATCCAAAGGTAAACTAAAAACATTTAATCCATTAAAAGAAAAAACAAAACATTACGGAATTGTTAAAAAAAGATATTTAGAAAAAAAAGGACTAAATGATAAAAAAGCAATACAACCAAGAAATAAAGAAACTATTGTAAACAATGAAAAAATTAAAAATAACATATTTTTTTATGCAGTGGGAATAGAAAAAGAAAGCGAAACAAAAACACACACGGCTATTTTTCCTGAAAAACTTGCAGAAGATCATATACTTAGTTGGAGTAATAAAGGAGATACAGTTTTAGACCCAATGTGCGGAAGTGGAACAGTACTTAAAATGGCTAAATTAAATAATCGTAATTATATTGGAATAGACTGTTCAGATGAATACTGCAAAATATCGGAAGAAAGAACGAAAAATATTAATCCGTTATTAAATTTCGTAAAAGCATAGATATATAAAGATTAAAAAACATATATAAGTAGGTAGTAAAATGATAAGAAATTATGTTAGCGATGTTCCGTTAACTAAAACAAAAAGACAAAAAGTAGATTATAAAAAAGATGATTAAATGTTAAGTTGTATTTTCGGTCATAAAATAGTAAACAATAGATGTATTAAATGTGGTAAAACTGTTTGTGAAATAAACGGACACGAATGGATTTATACAGAAACAGGTACATTTGCTGGTAAAACACGACCAAGAAACAGAATTTGTAATATATGTAAAATAGAAGAACAATGTATTGTAATTAAAAATAGTAATTATTATGGTGAACAACCAGTTTGGATTAGAATAAAATAGTTGCTTTTGTTGCAGATTTTGTAGCGTTTGATAAAAAAAGTAATGTAATAGACGAATGTAGGTTTATCTACGGATATAAAGATACTTTACTAATAATGGAAAAAGATACGCTTAAATTAATTAAAAAAGGAAAAGAATTTATCTGTTGATTAAATGAAAGTAATAGCCGGAGATAGTGTATCCAAAGATTCTGAAATTGTTGTTAAACAAAACAATGAAGTAAAATTTGTTAATATAGAAGATTTATTTATTAAAACAGAAAAAAATATATTAGACAAAAAATATTATTTTCCAGAAAATTTGGATACACTTTCTATTGATGAAAATGGAAAAGTTGATTGGTATAGAATTAAATATATTATGAAACATAAAACTAATAAAAAAATGTATAACATACAAGCTACAAATCAGTGGTCGGTTAAAACAACTGAAGACCATTCATTAATCGGGTATATAAATAAAAACAGAAAATTAAAAAACGAAAAATGGTTTATAAATGTTAAACCAACAGAAATTGGAAAAAGAATAAAAACCATTTTATCTTTAAAATACATACCAAGAAAAATAATAAAATCAAAAAATTACCCGAAAGAACTTTATCAATTTATGGGGCTTTTTATTGGTAATGGTAGTTTTAATATAAAACGTTCAAACAATAAAAATTATATGCTCAGTCTTTCATCTGGAGATATTTTAGAGCAGGTTGAAAAAGTTATAACCCCGTTAACAGAAATGGGATATGTAGATAAATGTTATTATAGTAAAAATGGATTTGATATTAAAATTAAAGGAAAAATAATAGAAATAATGGAAGATTTTAGAGATGATAGAAAAAAGATTGTTCCAAAATGGTTACGATTAGAAACTGAAAAAAATATTTCTTATTTCATAAGCGGTATTTATGAATCTGATGGGAGTATTTCAAAAAGAGGAAATACTTATATTATAACATTTACAAGTATTAGAAAAGATTTTATAAAAGATGTACAAAAATTACTTTGGTTTATTGGTATTCCTTCAGGGATTTGTAAAGAAAATAACACAAATAAATATTTAGGAAAAGATAGTGGGACTTATTCAATTAGATTAAATATAAGAGAAAATTATTTATTTAAACAAAAAATTAAGTTTATTACAAATAGAAAACAGACACGATTGGATAAAGTTGAAATATCGAAACGTAAAACTGTTGTAATTGGTAAAGATTTTGATACCGTAAATGGTTTGAAAGTAAAAGAAATTGAATATAACGATTATGTATATGATATAGAAGTTGAAAAAATACACAATTTTTTTGCAAACGGTATTTTAGTTCATAACACAGACAGTATATTTGTAGATTTGAACGAACAGAATTTCTTTAAACTAATGAAAAAATCAAGAGTATTAGAGAAAGAGATTAACGAGTCTTTCGATGATTTTGTTGGTCAGTTTGGATTGAAAAAACATTTTTTCTCTATTAAATTAGAGAAAATCTGTAAAACTATTTTGTTCGTACCAAAGAAGGGAACAGGAGTTGCAAAAAAAAGATATGCTTATTTACCTTACTGGATAGAGGGAAAAAGTGATACTGAAATAGTCTACTCTGGATTTCAAAACAAAAGATGTGATTCTTCTAAATTAGCTAAATCTTTTCAGAGGTTTGTTATTAAACAAATTCTTGAGGAAAAAAGCAGTACAGTAATTCCACTTACTAAAATGGTGAGAAAAGGTATCATAAACGGAGATATTAAACCAATCGAATATTCTATTCCATCTGGATACGGACGCAATCTAAAAGAATATAAATCGGTACCAATCGGAATTCGTGCTGCGGAATTTAGTAATCTGAATTACGGAACTCATCTGCAAAAAGGAGATAGGTTCTTGTGGTGTTATACAAAAGGTAAATCCGATGTAGTAGCTTTTAAAGACGAATTTCCAGATGTTGAAGTGAATAAAGAAGAGATGTTGAGACGCACTTTATCGGGAACACTTGAAAATATATTTAAGGCAATTGGACTGGATTACTTTAAACATTGTCCAAATAAAATAACTCAAAAAAATACTCTATTAAATTATGTGATTAAATGAAATTATTTGTAAGAAATTATAGAGAAGAAAATGGATATTTGTTTCAGTTCAAGCTTCCTTCAGAGGGAAATTTAGTTGACTCACTTGAAAAACAGATTGAATATATGAAAAAAATATCTGTTTATCCAGAATTTACTTTTGAATTTAACGGAAAGGATATAATAGTGCTGACGAATATACCAACTTCAGAGAAAAAGTTCAAGAAGTCTTTGAATAAATTCTATGGAATAAACGGATTTTATAAGTCACTTACTTTATTTCTAAAAAAAACGGCAGGTATTGCTAATAGTAGTTATATGGAAAGTAAAACTGTTTTTATTAACGAATTTATAGTTAGTTGGCGCAAAAATCCTGTAACTGGATTATTTCCTGTAGAAGTTTTCCCAGATGATACAGTTGAAATGATATTAATTAAAAGTAATATAGGTAGCAAAGAAATTAGAATTTATTCACTTGATTTAATAAATTGGTCTTTTCTCACTCCAATAAAACCAAAAAGAAAAAACAGAGAAATAGATTTAATCAATTTACCAGACTGTATAAAAGAATTAATGAAATCTGGAAAAGATACCAAATTGTTAAAAAGATATTTACTATCTGTTTATTCTGTTAAAGATACAAAAATTGTATTGAGAATGATTGGAGTCAAACCAGATATAGATGATGTTTATGTAAATTTAGATAATTTAGGATGCCCTAATTGTACAGATTTAAAAAAGTATTGTAAAAACTGTAATAAACCGCATCCGTTGTGTTGATATGATAGAACCTTTAATAAGAGTATTTGAATACTGTCCAAAATGCGGAGAATATCAAAATATTAATAACATGTGATTAAATGAAAATGGATATTGTTGCTGGAAGTAAAAATGATGAGTTTTATACTCCCGAATATGCAATAATTCCTTTATTAAAATATCTTAAAAAAAACACTGTTTGGTGTCCTTTTGATACAGTAAAGAGTAATTTTGTCAAAATATTTAAAGAAAATGGTTTTAAAGTATTCCATTCTCATATAAAAGAAGGAAACGATTTTTTTAAATATAAACCAAAATTTGATTATGATTACATAATTTCAAATCCACCATTTAGCAGTGTATATATATGTCAAGGAATATTACCAAAACAAATATTATTTGAAGAGATAAGTAAAAAGGTGATTAAATGGAAAAAGAAATAGAACAACAACATTCAGTTGAAATATCTGTAAATGCAAAAGGACTTTTTTCTGGTAAGGTGAAGTGTTATGGAAGCACACCAGAAGAAGCTTATGAAAAAACAATTGAACTTTCTAAGAAATTAGAAGAATTGGTTGTAAGAAAAAACGGGTTGTGAAAATGAAAAGAAAATTAGAATTTAGTCCAGACCAGCGAGTGAAATTAAGTTATTTGCTTCGTACCAATAAGTTTGCAGTTATTGAAAAAATAAAAAATGACAGACTTGTAAAATCAACAAGACACTCAATTATAATCCGTGACGATTGGGAATATGAGTATCCAGATTTTATAGTACATTTGTTATTACTTAGATTAAGGAAATTGAGAAAAAGTAGAATATGTAATTTTCTGTTAAATAGAATGGGATTAAAAAACAACGGTAAACGATTATGAAATATACTTGTTTAAAATGTGGAAAAAAAGCAGAAAAACTAATGTGGAATCCTTTTATTACTTATAAAAGTAATGTAGATTGTTTCTGTTTAGACTGTTACGAAAAAGAATTAAAAAAAGGTAACTGGATGAGCGAATGTGGTTACTGTAAACACTTTAAAACTGAAGTTTGTTTTGACTGTGTTAAATCAAGTAAATTAGAATTAGGAAAAGTTAAACAAACCGAATTAAAAGACAGATTTGGTAAATTTTTAAAAAAAATGCAAGCTGAATTAACTGGAATAACCGTTACAATGGAAGATGGTGTTTTTATGATTCCAATACGTGACATCAGAAGAGCTGCAGATATTGCTATAAAAAACTATTCTTCTATCCCTTTTGATTAGTGATTTAATGCATAAATGGTACTGGGTTATTCTGCTTGTAACAATGATATTTTTATTAGTATCTTATTTGGCATTTTTTGTAATCAATACAGTCGGTGCTGTTAGTGATGCGTAAGTAGATAACTCAATGAGTATATAAAAATTACCGATATGTTGTTATAAGAAGATGATTTGTTTGAATCAATATGAATTTTTTACTGATCTATACAATAAAACAGGTGAAAATATAATAATTATCGACTCAAATTCAACATTTAATGCTAAACGATTAGATTTTAGAAGATATAATTATAAAAAAAATACAATAGGGCGTTATCTCCAAAATAATGAACTAGCTTGTGAACTAGATATTCATCTAAGCAAAAATATTTTGGCTGACTGGGATGTTATAAACAAAACTGCTGTTGATTTTGTTAACTTAAAAAATCATACTATAGGTCGTTTTACTGGAAAAATTCCGATTAATTTGTTTGATAGTGGAAGGGGTATACATCTTTCGGTTTTTACAAGTAATTTGTTAAATTATTCAGAGAAAGTAAATCTGCCAGCGAGAATGATAGCAAAAGAAGTCTGGAACTTTCTTGAATTTAAATCAGATAATACGGATAATTGTTTATTAAATCGCAGACAAAACAGTGTAATTAGAGCAACTGGTGGTTTTAATCCAAAAAGCGGTTCATATAAATCATTTATACCAAATGAATATATTAAAAAAAAATTCTTTAAAAAAGAAGAAGTGATTTATCCTTATATAAAATTATGGAAAATCCCAAAAGGAATTTTAAAAAACTCAGTTAAACGTATTAGAAAAAGAGAATTGTTAAAAAAATTAACAAAATTACCAGAACCGAAAGGAGAATTAATGAAACTCCCTTGTTTTAAATTAATGATAAATGCGCAAATACCTTCTACAGGTAAATCAGTGAGAAATCTAATTGCTGGAGTAATTACTTATATGGTTTTACACGACACTGGTTCAGAAGAATTAGCTAAAAAATATGTAGATAAATATGTTGATAATATTCATAAAGTAGATTCAAGTTTTCCACATTCTTCAAGCCAGTATGGATGGATTCAAACAATTCAGAGAAATGGAATAGAAAACTGGAATTTCAACTGTGGAAGAATTAAGTATTTTCAAAAGATACTTAATAAATTTAATGTAAAAATTTGTACTAATTGTAGGTGATTTTATTAAAGAATATAAAGTAAAATTTCATCCAGAATTTGAGAAACAATTAAATAAACTTAATAAAGCAGATAAAAAATTAGCTGAACAAGCTATTGAAATAATAAAAAGAAATCCTTATTCTGGAGAAGAAATTGGAGTTAGTTTTTTTGAAAAGTTTAAAAACAAATGTAAATTTTATAAAAGAGAATTGGAGTTGAGAATATGGAAAAAGAATATGCAAAAATAGTATTAGGAAAACCTTTGAAAAAGATGTTTTGCCCAAACTGCTCGAAAGAAACAAAAGTACTTGAATTAACTCATTTAGATGAGTTTTATTGTACAAACTGTAACCAGACTTTTTCAAAAGAAGAGAAACTGGAAAGTATGGATAAAATTTATAACAAATTGTTTGAATGAAATTAAAAATATGTGATTTTTGATATGAAATTTAAAACAATCCTTGCTGACCCACCGTATAATGAAACGGGTGGTGGACGAATTAAAAGAGGTGCTGATAGACATTATCAATTAATGAAAACAAAAGACATTATTGCATTATCTGATATGGTAAAGCAAATTACTGATAAAAATGCACATTGTTATCTCTGGGTTACTAATAATCATCTAAAAGACGGACTGGATATTCTTGAAGCATGGGGTTTCAGGTATATTACTATGATTACTTGGATTAAAGACCGACAAGGACTTGGACAGTATTACAGGGGACTGACTGAACATATTTTATTTGGAGTTAAAGGAATGTTACCCTACAAACTTTTAAACGGTAAACGCCAACAAGGACTAACTGGTTATTTCCATAAAAAAAGTAAACATTCAGAAAAACCGGAACTGTTCAGAAAAGTTATTGAAAAGGTAAGTTATCCTCCATATATTGAACTATTTGCACGTAAGAAAACAGAAAATTGGAGTGTATGGGGAAATGAAATCCCTGATGAAATACAATTGAAAATTGGTGATTAAATGAAAATAATAAACTTTACTGTAATCCCCTGTTTAAAAAGTCTTTTAAATAAAAAAAAATGTCAAACAATTCGTTCCGATCCACATCCAAGGTTTACACCACATGAAAAAATAAAATTAATGTGGAATCAACGAAGTAAATTCAGTTACTTCTGTCCAAAATGTGGAAAACCAACTAAAGATTCTGAATTAATTCATTGTGAAAATTGTTATTCTATAGTTAAACCATTTAAAAAGATACTTGGAAATGGAGTAATTACAGAAGTATTTGAAATAGAAATGAGTAATGATTATCATAATAAATTAGGTTTAAATATTTATGATTATAAAAAAAAGAGATATTTAAAAGAAACAGAGATTATTGAACTTTCTGGAATGGATGGTTTTGTTAAACCTGAAGATTTTGTTAAGTTTTTTAAAAAGTACGATTTAAGGTTTGTTAAGAATTTTTATGTCTACAGGTGGGATTATGAATGATATATTTTTATTTATGTTATTATTTTTAACATCATTTATATTTATGTATATTTTCGGTACGATAGTTATGTTAAAAAACAGTGACAAAATAAAAAGGTGGTTGTTTGAAACCAAATAATTTTTTTAAAAAAATACATTTATAAGGTTGGGTGATTGATTGAAAACAGTAATTTGTTTACCAGATGTACATTTAACAGATAAAGTACCAAAAGAGTACTTAATTGTTAAAAAATTTATAAAAGACTATAAACCAGATGAAATTGTTTTGTTAGGAGATTTCATGGATATAAGTTCATTATCTTATTGGAACAAAGATAAAAGAAGAAAAATGGAAAGAAGTAGATATAAAAAAGAAATAGATACAGCAAACAAAGAATTAGATTATTTAGAAAAATATACTAAAAAAATAACTTATTTAGAAGGGAATCACGAGAACTGGGTAGAACAGTATATAGATAGAAATCCTGAAATGGAAGGAATATTAGAAATACCAAAAGTATTGGAACTAAAAAACCGTAAAATAAGATGGTATAAATACAATAGTTTATATCAAATAGGTCATTTATTTTTTACTCATGGTTGTTATACAAATGAACATCATGCAAAAAGAATGTTACAAGCGTATGGATGTAATATAGTTTATTGTCATTCACATAGATGGAATAGTTCTCAAATGATTATGAAAATGCAGAAACCTTTAATTGCTTATGGTTTGGGCTGCCTTTGTAATCACGAACCAGATTATTTAAAAGGAAGACCTGCTGCTTGGGTAAATCAGTTTGCTGTAGTAGAATTTGACGATAACTGGTATTTTAATCTGTATCCTGTTACTATTATACATAACAGATTTACTTTTAATAAAAAAACTTATAAAGAAATAAAAATAGATACGATAAAAAGAATTGTAGGTAAGGTTAAATGAAACATAAAAACGAAAATATTCTTTTTGGAACAGAACAATTTAGAATGGAACATGACCCAGTTCCAAGTGATAATAAACGTTATTATAGGGAAATTTCTCTTTTATGGGGATTGATTAAAATAAAGACGTAAATATTTAACTAAATATAATAAAGAACGAAAGTGGTAAATTGAATAAAGTAATATACGGAGATTGTCTTGAAGTTATGAAAAGTATGAAAAATGAATCCGTGGATTTAATAGTAAGTGACCCTCCTTATTTAATAAATTATTGTACAAATTATCGAAAAGATAAGAACCATGATTTCTGTACTTCTATTCAAAACGATAATAACCCTGAATTGATTAAAAATTACTTGAAAGAATGTAAACGAATTATGAAAAATAACACAGCTATTTATATTTTCTGTAACTCTGAGAAAATAGAATTTTTTAAAACAGAGATGGAGAAATTATTTAAAATTAAAAATATAATAGTTTGGGTCAAGAATAACTGGACTGCTGGAGATTTGAAAGCAGCTTTTGGCAAACAATACGAGTTTATTATATTAGCAAATAAAGGGAGAAAAGAGTTTAACGGAAAAAGGGTTACAGACGTTTGGGAATTTGACAGAGTTCATTGGAGTAAATTAACTCATCAAAACGAAAAACCTGTTAAACTGTTAGAAAGATGTGTAAAAAAACATTCAAATGAAGGAGAAACAGTTTTCGACGGATTTGCAGGTTCGTTTAGTCTTTCAGAAGCTTGTGATAATTTAAAAAGAAACTGGATTTGTATAGAAAAAGAAGAGAAATACTGTAAAATCGGTTTAGAAAGAATAAACAAAAACAGGGTTAATCTAAACTCAAGACTTACAAATGATTTTAATTTACCTTTGTTAAAATAGTTAAAACGGTTACAGCAAAAAAAGTTGGTATAAATTAGTTTCAAATTGGCGTAAAAAAGCAAAAGTATTTAAAGATTGGAAAACAGTATATATGTATTAACAAAAAAATTAGGTGATAATATAGATTTAATTAAAACGGTTGGAAATTTAGTTGGTATTAAAGTAGTTAAACCAACTTACGACAGTACTGACTTGCTTTTACAAGTAACTGAATCAAACGAAGGAAGTATAGAAGATTGGGATAAAAGCAAGATTGTAACCGTTTTAAAAACTGAAATAAACATACCAAAAGAATCTTCTGAAAAAATAGCTGATTTAGTTGAAAAAAGGGTTTTAAGTTCGGGAGTTAAAAGAATAACCGTTAATTTAATAAGAGAATTAGTTAATTCTGAATTATTCTCAAACGGATTTAACAAAAAATTAGAAAAACATGAAACTGTCGGTATGTCATTTTTTGATTTAGATAAATTAATATTAAATAAAAGTATTGAAAATAGTAACGTTTCTAATAACAATCCTGAAGCTATTAATTTATCCATAGCAGAAAATATGTTAAAACAATATGCTTTAAAAAAAGTATTTAGTAAACCTGTTTCAACAGCACATTTAAAAGGGGAAATACATTTGCATGATTTAGGATACCCTGTCAGAAATTATTGTAGTTCGCATAGTATAGAATATATAAAGAAATATGGTTTAAACGGTTTGGTTAATTTAACTACAATTTCAGCACCTGCTAAACATGCCAGTACTTTAACCGGACATTTGAATACATTTTTATCATCTATACAAGCTTATTATGCTGGTGCGTTAGGTGTTGCTTATACAAATATTTCTTATGCACCTTATTTGGTTGGAATGAGTTATAAACAAATTAAACAAGAAGCACAATATTTAATATTTTCACTAAGTCAAAACGCATTTTCAAGAGCTAACCAAGTTCTTTTCATTAATTTAAATGTTCACTTAGGTATTCCAAATGAACTTAAAGATACTCCTGCAATCGGTCCGGGTGGAATTTATAAAGGTGTTTACAAAGACTATGAAAAAGAAGCTAAGTTATTTACTAAAGCATTATTAGAAGTCTGGAAAGAAGGGGATAAAAACGGTCAACCATTTCCATTTCCTATCTGTAATTTACATATAGATAAAAATAGTTTTGAAAAAGATATAGAATTACTTAAATTAGCTTGTGAAGCTACTTCAGAAAATGGTTGTGTTTATTTTATATTCGATAGAGATGCTGTAGTTTTAAGTGCGTGCTGCAGACTTCGAACTACTTTAAAAGACTTTAGTATTTTCAAACATCCCGAGTCAATAAGATTCTCTTTTCCCAGATACGAATCTGTTATCATTAAGGAAAACGATATAGTGAAAATTGTTAATTTCGAAAAACTTTTTAATATGATTGATTCGGAAATACAAAACAAAGAAGATTTTGAAATTAAGCACATAAAAAATATTCATGTTTGGGATGATGGAAAATGGGTAAATATGCTAAAAGTAATGAGACATAAAATTGGTAAAAAAACGTTACGAACAATACAAACATCAACGGGTAATTGCATCACAGCAACAAATGACCATCCAATACCGTGTGATGTAAAGTATGGTAAATTTACATGTACTCATTGTAATTCAACAGAATTTACTAACAGTGGCAGTACAAAGAGAGGAGATTCTATACTTCAATGTAAAAAATGTAAAAAATATAAAGTCGTACCTTTTTCTAAGCCAAAACTAGAATTAACGGAATCTATAAAAATTCCGAAGAACTCTTTTTTAAATCGTACAGGACAACCTATAGCTAAAAACAAATATATTCCTTTAATAAAAATGAAAAATAATGAGTTTATAACTAAAGGTATTGCATATCTTCTTGGTGTCTATATTGGAAATGGTTCAATAGTAGGAAGTTCCATACACATCTCTTCTTCAATAGAAAATGTAAATATGATTACAAGATTTTTTAATGACGATAAAATAAAATATTCTGTGTACAAAGATAGAAATTCCAAAACTGTTGCAATACATAATATTAAATTAGTAAACTTTATAAAAGACAAAATGATGAATGGAAGAGCGGTAATGAAACAATTACCCATTGATATAATGCAATGGGAAGAAAATTTGGTTCAAAGTCTAATATCCGGGGTTATAGATAGTGATGGTTGTATTCATAGAAAATCGGTAGAAATATTAAATTCTTCAAAAACAGCATTATCTCAAATACAAATACTTCTCAATGAATATGGATTCTATTCTTCATTAAGCTATAGTAACCAAAAACCTATAAACAAATATTACAACGGGCATAATATAATACAAAGAAATGCTTATTTTATACTAAGAATACCAATTACGAAATCCTTAAAAAAATGGCTTGGATATTCATCTAAAATCGAAAAAACAGAAAACGTTTCAACTTATATGTATAATAAAAAGAAACAAAAAAACGGATGTTTCACTACAAAAAATGTTAAAACTTTTTCAGAAAATGAAGAATTTGTATATGATATAACAACAAGTTCAGGAACATTAAGTTTAAACGGTATACAAGTTCATAATTGTGGCTTCCAAAACGTTACAATTAATTTACCACAAGCTTCTTATAGAGCAAACGGTGATTTGGATAAAACTATTAAAGAAATATTAAATACAATGAAAATAGCAATGAAAGCGCATTTAGAGAAAAAGAAATTTGTAGAAAAATTAATGAGTAAACCGAATTTACCACTTTGGCAAGTTGGTAAACCTGCTGAAGATGGAAAACCTTATGTTGATTTAGAAGAAGCTACTTATATAATAGGTATAATTGGTTTAAATGAATGTGTTAGAAGAATAACAGGTAAAGAATTACATGAATCAGAAGAAGCATACAAAACCGGATTGAAAATAATTTCTGCAATGTATTTGAAAACAAAAGAATTTAAAAAAGAAACGGGTTTAACAGTGTCCCTCGAAGAATCACCAGCTGAAAGTGCTGGACTTCGTTTGGCTAAAATAGATTTAAAAAGATTTCCAGAATCTAAAGATTTTATTAAAGGAGATAAACGAACTGGACAAGTATTTTACACTAATTCGGTTCATCTAAATCCTGATGCTGATGTGGATATCTTAGAAAGAATAGAAAAACAAGCTAAATTTAATCCTTTAATCGAATCCGGCGCTATTACACACGTATTTTTAGGTGAACAAAAACCAGACCCAGTTGCTATTTTTTCGTTAGTTAAAAAAACATGGGAAAATACACAAAGTGCGCAATTAGTTATTTCACCAGAGTTTACTATTTGTAACGACTGTCATAAAATGAGTAGAGGTTATAATAAAGAAAATGCTATTTGTCCTTTTTGTAAAAGTAAAAATGTTTACGGAATGAGTAGAGTAGTTGGTTATTATTCAAAAATTGAAAATTGGAACGATTCTAAGCAAGCTGAATTTAAAGCGAGACAAGAAGGAAATTATAAGGTGTGATTATGATAAAAATATTTACAAAAGTTAATTGTGCTAATTGTCCAAAAGCCAAAGAACTTGGTAAAGTACTTGAAAAAAAAGGATGTGAAGTAGTTTATTATGATATAGATACTGTAGAAGGTTTGACAGAAGCAAGTTATTTTAATATAATGTCTACTCCTTCAGTTATTTTAATTAACGAAACTACTAAAAAAACATGGTTAGGGAAAGTACCCGAATTGAATGAAATTCTAACGAAAAAAGCATAGTTCATAGAAAGATATATAAAGATTGAAAACAATATATACTTGATAAAAAAATCGGAGATGATAATTATTGGATGGTCTAACTACATTATAATAAACGAATGGAAGATGATGTTAAGAGTAAATAGAAATGTTATCACATCTTCGGTAGATTATATTTTAGAAAATTTAAATAAACTAAGAGAAGAATCTGAAGAATTTAATCCTGAAATATTAGAAAAGAAATTCTCTGATTTTACTTTACTTGATTTATCTTCGTTTATTAAAATAGCTGATAAATCTCTTATTTTTCAAGATTTGGATTATACTTATTTATTTCTTGCTTTTCTAAAATCAAATGATATTTCTTTTGAAATAATTGATGAATTTGAGTACGATGAAAATAAAGATGAATATAAAGACTTTAAAGTGATTGAATGAATTTAGCTGAAATGTTGGCTGAAACTAAACTATGTGAAACTCAATTGATTCGAATAATGATTTTAAGAAAAAACGTTATGACCAGAAATTATTCAAATAGATCTGAGTTAACTATCTCAGAAAACGAGTTAGAAAAAGCTAAATTCGAATTGGATAGAGAAAAAAATATTGAAAATAAAGATAAAGCAATATCTGATTTAAAGGAAATTATTTTTAGAAACAAGAAAATAATAGATGAAAAAAACTCTGAATATGGAATTAACATACTGTTACAGAAAATTAAGTTTATTAAAATAGAATTGTCTCAACTTACATTTGATAAATATACTTCCAGTATATCAGATTACGATACATCTGATAGAATCAGGGATTTAGAAATAGAAAAAATAAGATTACTGAATAAAGTAATGGCAAAAAACCATAGTATTAATATTGAAATCAATTCGTTTTAACTAACGTCTTGACTCAAAATATCCACATAAAACGACAAACTTGTACCAAAAAAATGAATTAGAACAGATTAGATAACTGTTTTTTGTTTATGTTACTGTTCTTAATTTTTTTAGGATATTTTTGTTTTTTCGTGGATTATTATTTTTATCTCAAAAAGATATGGAGGAGAAATAAATGGATAAAACACAAACAATTCTTGCTATGATACTCGTAGCGATTGTTTTCGGTGTTGGTGGTTATGCAGTACAAAACTTTAAAATAGCAGACCTTAATACGGAAATAAACGGGTTAGAAGCAAGAAACGATGTGCTTAATACAGATTTGAATGATGTTTCAGCTGTATCTGAAGCGCAAATACAACAAATAGCCAATTTAAACAGACAAATAGATTCGATTGGCAAAGAAATTGAATCACTTAACAAAGCAAACGTGGCTAAAGATGATGTAATCAAAAGCAAAGATATAGCATTACAAAAATTGATTACAGAAAAAGAATTAGCAGAACAAAGAGCAAATGAACTTGAACAAAAGTTTGAGTTACAGAAACAAGAAGTAGAAACCGCTTCTCAGACAGAAGGAGTTATTTTTGACGAAATAAGTTTGAATGAAAATTATAAAACTTATGTAGCTGACAATTACGATTTAAAACAGTTAGTTAACAATGAAATTTCTTTTGATGAAGGAAGCTGGGTTAAAGAATATTTATATGTAAAAGCAAAACCAATAAATAGCTTTAACGAAAACGAACTTTCCGAAACAACTGTTCTAAAAACAGACCAAAAAGGAATTATATATAAATACGATTTCGAAACACCAATTTCAGTTAATAAAATAAACGGTGCAGAAGGAAATGATACAGAATTGCTTTCAATTACTTTGCTTGGTAAAAAAATTGATATTGTAAAAATAGATGGAATAAGTATGAAAGTAAAAGAAGGTACACTTAAATACATTAAACTTGGCGATACTATTGAATATAACGGAAAAAGTATTACACTTGATATGATAACAGATGATATGATTTTCGTTACAGTAGATGGAACTGAAGGATATGTAAAAGAAGATATGACTAAAACCATTTCAGAAGTGGATATTTATCTAAGTGGTCTTGCAACAACAAGTGGTTTTGAAGGTGCTGTTGTTATAATCGGTTCTGACGTTTATAAAGAATATAAAAAAGGCAGTGACGATTTCGGTAAAAATTTCATTTTCGATTATAACATTTCTGGTAACGAACTTAGTTATATAACAATAACATATAATCCAGCAAGAGAAAATATCGACAATGACGAAGGATTTACTCCATTTGTTAAAGATGAATCTTTTAACTTTTTAGACTACTTTAGTTTAACTTATTTAGGAGTAGAAGAAGTTAAATATACAGATTATACAATAGACTTCGGAAGTTATACCAAAAATGGCAGTTCAATCAGTACCAAAATGTTAAGAATTTCTACAGAAAAAGATATTATAGAAATACAAACTGATAACGGTATAGACAGAGTTAATAAAATATATTTCGATAACGAATCTACACCATGTAGATTTGAATATAAAATTAACGATAAAAAAAGAATAGCCGATGCAGATAAAGTGTCTTTAAAAAGCGGTAAAATTGTAACCAAATTTTCAACAAGTAACAGTGATAAATTTGTTATAAACACACCAACAATGGAACCAATTGAATTGACAACAGTTTATGGCGATGAATATACAGGTTTTGGTAAAGAAGATAAAGAAGAATCTGAAGATATAAAACTTGACAATATAGAAATCGGAACTGAAGATGAAACGGTTGTAAGTACTTCTGGTATTAAAGTATTTAATCCTAAAGACAACTTAGAAAGCGATAGAGTTAAAATTTCTATACCAGACAAAATCGTTAAAGCAAGTTTTGTAATTAATTAGAAGGGATTTATCCCCTTCTTTTAAATGGAGATGATAAAAATGTTTGAACAATTATTAGTACCTTTCGTTAGTAAACTGCCGGAAGCAATTAGCATTTCGGTAGGAGCAGGACTTTTTCGTAATCTAACAGGTTACTTAGGAGTAATTTTAGAAGATGGTAAAATAACAAAGTACGAAATTACCAAACTTGGAACTAAATTAGTACAATACATATCAGCTATTACACTACTTTCATTTGGTCTTCCAATTGAACAATGTGTGGCAATTGTATTTGCATTCGATTTGGCTTCAGGTAAACTAAAAAGAATACAAAAACCAGTAAAAAAGTAAATGTTTTGTGGGGATTTTCCCCACTTATTTTTGGAATATTAGCGTACCGGTAGCGTCCCTGCTTTGGGAGCAGGAGGACTAAGTTCGACTCTTAGATATTCCATTTAATAAAATAATCAAAGTGATAATCAAACCCACTTGAAGATGAAGATATACAAACGGTGTTATAATGAAATCACAAAAAGATTTTTACAAACGAGATAAGAAGAAAAAAAGGGAAATAAAAGAAATAATTGTAGAAGAACCTGATTATAAAGAATTATTCGAAAAAATACTTAGAAAAAAGAAAAGAGAAAACGGAAAAAAAAGACTAAATCTTTCCTATAGAGAATCTATTATTTTAACAGCTTATACTATCTTAGGAGAAGAAGGAAATCTTAAAAATCCTAAAGGTTGGATGAAATTAAACCTTTGACAACTCAAATTTTCAAAATCGTTAAAAAGGGTTTACTGTGTTTGATTACAAAAAAACAAGAAAACACTCAAAAACGATACCAGTAATCTTCAAAACTTAACGGATTGGTACATTGAGTCCATTTACCATACCTTCCACAACTAACATTTACCTATCAAATTTAAGGTAACGATTGTTAACGGTTTTTTTAAAGATTTTTGTAAAAAAATGTGATTAAATGCTTAAAATATTGTTAATTTAGTAAATTGTAAATTTCAATAAATATAAGGAGTTGAGAAAATGGGAAGAACAGCAAGAGGAGTCCAAAATGGAACAGGACCTTATGGTGGTAGAGGAAGAAAAACAGGAAGGCGTCTTGGAAATTGCAGGTGATTTTGTGAATTATAATTGTCCATATTGTGGAGAGGATTTAGATAGATATACTGAAAAAAATAATATCTCTCCCTATGGTACAATTTTTATTTGTCCTTTCTGTAAAAAATCAATAAAAGCAGAATATGAAGAAAGTTACGATGGTCAAGAAGAATATAATTATTACTGGTTAGAAAAGGTTGAAATGTGATTACATTGATAGAAGTTAAACATTGTGATTGTCTTGAAGGAATAAACAGTATAAAAGATGATTTTTTGGATCTAATTATAACTTCTCCACCATATAATGTGGATTTGGGTAATAATAAATATCATAAAAATTCCTATGATTTATACAACGATAACAAAGAACATCAGACTTATATATTATGGTTAAAAGAGATTTTTAATCAACTGTATAAAAAACTTCGTAAAGGTGGACGTGTTGTAATAAACATAGGAGATGGTAAAAATGGTTCTGTTCCAACATCATCAGATATAATTCAATTTATGAAAGAATTGAAATACATTCCTATTACACACATTATATGGGATAAATCACATGTGGGGAATAGGACATCATGGGGAAGTTTTAAATCGCCGTCTTGCCCTTCGTTTCCAACACCTTTTGAACACATATTGATTTTTGCTAAAGAAGATAAAAAACTTAAATATAAAGGTGAAACCGATATAACTAAAAAAGAATTTATAGAATGGTCTTTAGCAATGTGGAAATTTGCGCCTGAAATCAATCAAAAGAAAATAGGACACAATGCAATGTTTCCAGAAGAACTCCCGAAAAGATGTTTAAAGATGTTTAGTTGGATTGGCGCTAATGTTTGCGACCCATTCAATGGAGCTGGAACAACAGCTTTAGCTTGTTTGAAAAACAATAGAAATTATATTGGTTTTGATATATCGGAAGAATATATCAAGATTACAAAAGAAAGGTTGAAAGAATACTCACAACAGAGTACGATTCTTACTTTTACAGAAAAACGACAAGGAGATGATGGTGTCAATTCCTACTATCAATAAATTGATAAGTATTCTTGACACTTTTTTATGAAAAGAGCTAGTGCAAAAGCAAAAGGTAGAAAATTACAGTCAGTAGTAGCTGAACTGATTAGAAAAAGGTTTAAGCTTGAGGACAGAGATGTATGTTCAACACCTGCTTCTGTCACAGGTGAAGATATTTTATTAAGCGAAAAAGCTAAAAAACTGTTTCCTTATTCAGTCGAGGTAAAAAATCAGGAACGATTGAGTATCTGGTCTGCTATTGAACAAGCTAATTCGAATTCAAATGGACGAGAACCACTCGTTGTTTTTAAGAGAAATAGAAGCAGGATTTACGTCTGTTTTGAGTTCGATAAATTCTTGGATTTGATTAAATGATAATTAATTCAGACTGTTTAACTGGTTTAAAAGAACTAAAAACGAAAATAGATATTTGTATAACTTCTCCGCCTTATAATCTCGGTAATAATCATCATACTGGTGGATTTAAACACAACCCTTATAACGATAATCAACCAGAAGAAGAATATCAAAAAAATCAGATTGAAGTATTAAACGAAATATTTAGAGTAACTAAAAAAACAGGTAGTCTCTTTTACAATCATAAAAACAGAATAAAAAATGGAATTTCTATCTCTCCTTATAATTGGATTTTCAAAACTAAATGGATTGTTAAACAAGAGTTGATTTGGTTCAATGGTTCACAAAATTTCGATAAAATTAGATTTTATCCAATGACAGAAAGGATTTACTGGTTAGTTAAATCAGAAAAAACTAAATTAATTAATAAAATAAATCACCATGATTTATTTAAATGGAAACCTGTTGGAAGTAAAGGAAATCATTCAAGAGCATTTCCTGAGGAGCTTGTTAAAGATATTTTAGATTGTTTCCCGGAATCTAAAACAGTATTAGATCCATATTCCGGTAGCGGTACAGTAGCGGTTGTTTCAAAAAGTTTGAATAAAAATTTCATCGGATATGAAATTGATAAAAATTATTATATAGATTCAATTGAACGAGTTAAAAAAAGAGAAAGTTTAAATAATTGGGTGAAAAAATGAAACAGAATGAAATAACAAAAAAAGAATTTTATAAAGTATTAGATGACACAATTAACGAAAATCTATCGGTTTTACTGACTATTTTGGAAAAAGCACCTAAAGAGTTTAAATACGGTGCATTTCACTACCAAAAAGCTCAAGATATACTCAAGGGAATTGTAAGCACGATTGAACTGATTAATTCAGCAGAATTAGCTGGAGAGGTAATACCAAAGGTAACTTACTTCAAAAACGAAATGGGTGGAGTAAGATTCAGTTGCGGTAATTCTAATTTAACAGAGAAAAAAGAAGTAAATGATATTTACGGGTGAAATTATGGATATTTTTCAATATTTTAAAGAAAAAATAGGTTATACAGATTTAGATAACAAAATAATGATTAACACAAAAGTAACTGAAACACTTTTAACAGACTGGAATAACGAGATTAAATCAATAAGAAAATATATTTCTAATTTAACTAATTACCAAGACGAACTAAACGATAAAATAGATAATCTTTCTGGTAATTTAAATGAAGTTAAAGAAAGAGTTAAAATAAGATTATTAGATTCGGATTTCGAAAAACTAATGGATTCTAAATATACTACTACTCATCTTTACTATAAAAAAAGATATATTTTTAACAAAGAAACTAAAATAACGCTTCCAGTAACTGATTTTATAAAAGATTGGAATTGTCTTCCGAAATATAACTCTCTTAAAGACGTTTTTGAAAAGAAAATTACTTATACTTCAGATAAAATAACATCAGGCACCGGAGATTTCTGGGAATTTCCTCCTGAAATTATAGCGAACGGATACAAAAGTGATTGTGAAAGTTCGAGTTTTTTAAGAATAGCACTCGCTTCAAAAATTAAAATTCCTATATACGCCTGTTTAGGTATGTATAAAGGAACTGGACATTGTTACTGTATTTATTTAAAAGATGGGCAGCTGTATTATCTTGAAAGTACTTCAAATAAATTTGCCCCAATTAAAATAACTAACAACGATATTTCTAAAACAATTTCTGGTTATACTACTTATTTTGTATTCTCAGGTAAGAAAGTCTGGAAAATTCCACAAGATAAAACAATTCACTTTGGTTCAAAAATAGATGGAATAGAATAATTATTCCATTTTTACTTTAATTTTTCCGTTAATTAATTTAGATAAAAATTCTAACATAGGAGAACCCATCCACCCAGCTAAACCACAAATACCACCAATTGCTGCACCATTAAAAGAATCTATTAACAATAAATAAGTAACCGCACCTGTAAACATACCAACACAACCCTCGGCAAAAAAAGTTATAATTGATTTTTTATTGGTTTTTCTTGTAAACTCTCTTACTAACCCACCTAAAAAAGATAGTAATGAATACATAAGCAATTCTATATGGTTTATTGATGACGACATTTTAATTCCTCAATTTTCTTTTTCTGAAATACAATTGTAGAAATTAAGATAATAATTACAAAAGTATAAACATAATAATTTAACTCGTTTGTTTCACATAAATTTAATTCTCTATAAGATGATAAATCTTTATGTGGAATATCTAAATTAGCGTAATCAGCACAATATTCATAGTAACTTTTGATACTCTTTGTTTCAGCTGTGACATTGTTTAAACTAATTAAAACTAATAATATTATTATTGTTATTAACATTTCTGTTCTCATAATGCCTCACCATTTTATACAAATCTCAAAGATACACCATTTTTTAAACAGTGATAACTAACTTATCACGTATATAACACTGTAATTCCTTTAAAAATGCTTTTATGGGTACTGTCATTTAAAAGTTTGATTTTAACACGGAGTTTTTTTCCTTCTGTATTGTTAAAATATTCTTCTCCAGTACTTCCATCTGAACTAGTATAAAGAACCCCCGGATTTACTGTTATCCAACTAATTCCATTGTCTATACTTATTTTATAAACACAATTTTCGATGTCAGGATAAGTTCCATAAACTCGTAATTCTAATTTACTTATGTTTTTATCAGTAGTAATTGCATTTGAAACACAATTGCCTGTCGTGTTTTCTCCGGTTAATACTAATGTTCCATTTATTTCTTTTGTATTGTTATGAGTAAGAATAGAAGGATTTTCATCGAAGTTAATTCTAAGTGAATTTTCTAAATTATTTGGATTAGAAAAAACTGTTAAACCGGATTCTGCATCTATTCTTTCTTTAAAAAGCTCGGAAAGAGTAACACTCTTCTTTTTTACTTCTAAATTACTTGTAAATCCATTTTTAATTAAATGAGTAATAGAATTAATCACAAAAAACCCGTTTAAATCACAATACGGAACGGAAAGTCTCATAGTTTCTCCCGGATTAATTGTAGAAACGCCTATTACAGTTATTTTACCTTTAATTTCAGCAGTTAAATTATTAGAAAGTTCTGTGTCGGCTTTGTCTTGTATTTCGTCTAATTCATCCATATTACTATCGTTAACAATGAGATCTTTTCGCCAAAGTGAAGTTTGTAAATCTAAATCTTCTTTTGTTTTAAGCAGAAGCATATTATTATCAGAATTACCGTAAACAGTTACTCTGTTTTTAACATCATCGTAATCTCTTCCAATTCTTGGAACGGAAATTACGTTATTACCAAAATTAGCTCTCTCTGAAGAAACAATACTTTCTTTAGTAAAAGTATGTAAATCAAGTAAACTATCTACATATCCATCTTGATTACCTCTAATAAGCAGTTCTCCAATAGCTTTAGAAGCTGAAACATTCCTAAAAGAAACGGTAGTATTAATAGAAGTACTTGTTACGTTAGTATAAGTAACTCCAAGCGGGTAATTGTCTATAATCGTTTTAATAGCTGCAGAAGTCTCAGAATTATTGAAACTTTCGTTAATAATAACGTCTTTTAATTGCGGAGCTTGCCTTCCCTCAATATAAACAACCCAACCATCGTTACCAAGCCCATAGTTTATATTATCAATTCTACCTGAAAAGATTTTATTAGAAGCATCTGAATAATCTGCGTAAACTTCTATAACTTGACCAGCAGAATATCTTCTTAAAAAAAAACCTTTTAAATTACTTAATTTAATCGAAACATTTGAAATATTTGGCAGTTTGTTTAAAGTAATTTTAGCTTCTATTAAGTAATCGTTAACAGACTCATTATTTATTTTAACTAACCAAGCAGGTTTGAAAACTGATACTGGAATGAAAATAGTTCCTCTTCTGGATTTAGTTGAAATAGACATATTAACACCCATTACATTTTCCAGTAAAAATAAACACAGGTTCTATATAAGCTTCTAAATAACTGGAACAAGCTAAATTAACTGTATTACTTATATTACAAGTACCTGAATAAGTTACATCATTACAAATAATCTGGTCAGAAGTACTTAACATTAAATTTGCACCTGTTGTACTTGTACTATAAATAGTAGCGCAACCAAGTGATTCATTTAGTCTGACATAAACATCTATAACAGGTGAAATGGAATCTCCCAACATTTCTGTTAAAAATATTGGATTTCCACCAAATGGAATTACTCCATTCTGTGTTTTAGAATAAGGAAATATTTCCCAGTATTCTATTCCCGAAGGATAGTTAATAGAGTAATTTGAAAAAACTACTGTAGCAATATTATTATCTGTATTACTACTATTACCCAATTCAGAAACAGTTATATTTATTTCATCTAAACCATAATAAGTGTCGTTAACTGAAACTTCTAAATCGCCAAATTCTCCGGTTATTCTAATTGGAATTTCAACTTCTGTAACTGCACCATTTCGGTCTAAGAAACTGTTTAAAGCTGTGTTATTAAGCTGTATTTTATTATCTATTAAGGAATAAATCAAATTAATATTGGAAATTTCCAGTATACCTTGGGTTTTGGTTGTAATGTAAATCGGTAAATTGCAAGTAACAGAAGTACATTCATCCATGAAATTGTCTACGTTTGTACTTTCTATAGTAATAGTTTCACTTGTATTAAAAACAGTTGTATTAGTATATTCATTTTCATCTGAATTACCTATCTTAACGGTTACATTAGAAGGGCTTGAAGTCCAAAAAGGGGTAAAGTAAACTATTATTTCGCCGTAATTTCCATCTGTATTGAATTTAAATAAATTATCTCCATTTAAATATTCGTAAATATTATCTGAAGTATCTGAATCCATTAAAATACCAGAATTACTCCAAACAGTTGAGCTACCTATTTCCAAACGTGGGTTATAAGCACTTCTGTTATAATAAACAGTCGGTTCCCAGAAATATCCATAATAATCATCACTTCTTGCTTCAAACCACATTTTAACATTAAAAAGATTACCATTTTTATAATCTGTTGATATTTTATAATCAGAATCCTCGGTTTTATACGTATGACGTACACCATTACTCGAAGCCACTACAATCTCATATAAACTTGTTACTGTGTTGTATAAATAAGAATAATACTTTGTCCATGCTTGGTAATAACGATAATTTAATTTTACATAACTTACAGAATTAATATCTTCTATTTTATAACTTAAAAGTACTGTTCCTTGCGGATAAGAACGCCTATTACCATAAGGACAACCATAAGCATAAAATTCACCAGAACACATAAGCGCGTTATTACTACTATAAGTTCCACTTATATCACTATCGCACATTTTATCTGTATTATAATAATAACAGGGACATCCATATCCCTCATCAGCACATTGTTGATTATCTTGATAACAATTTAATGTTAAAGAACACGATTCTTGTAAATAAGTACTTTCTTCCTGTGAATGTGTTGGATAAACATTTAAAATCGCATAAGAAACTGTATCTGTATTGTTAACAGCTATTTCTTTTACTCCTGTTTCATTAAACCAAGTGACGTTCTTACCAAACAGAACTCTGTATTTATCTCCAGTTTTTAAATCAGATGAAAGAACCCAATCTGTTTCCGATTTATTAGAACTTTGTCCAAGTCCAGAACCACCTATTATTGTTCCTGTTGCTATAACTGGTGAATCTTCTGATTCTATTGAAGTAATATTATAAACTTTAATAGGATGAACGTTTTTACCTTCTTCTGTAATTCCAGAAGGAAATGTTAAAGTATTTCCACTTAAAATATCTGAAGTAATTTCTAAATCAATTGCCCAAATGGTTCCTTCTACATTCCAAGCTTTGAAATTACTATCTGTATAAAAATTGTCTGTTTCTTCTACAATATAATCAGACCCAGTTAAATCAAATGTAAAATTGTTAAATTCATAATTTTTTGGAATATTTAGATAAACTATTTCAGTACCAGCAGTTTTAAAAGTTAGATTTTTTTCTGTAACTCCAGTACTTAATTTACTTATTTCAAATAAATTGTTATTTAATTCGCCGGGATAATTATGTTCAATATTTCCATCGTTACCTACGTCTATTGAAATATCTGAAACACTTGTTCCATCTAAACCTAAATAAACTGAATCTATTACATCAAATTTTCGGTGTTCTAAATAAAGAGTTGTATTACTGTTAAGAGTAGCCGGAGTACTTACGTTAAATTCTTGTTTGCTTCCAAATGCATCTACTAACGATGTAATTGAAGAAGAACCGCAAACATAATCGTCTCCGTAACCTATCATTGGTATATCCATACACATATATGCTCCTTGGTCACTAATTGCAGTTATATTAATCTTACTACCATATTCATAATATTTATTACCAGAAGAACCGTTTAAATAAACGGTAATATCTCCACCTGTTCCGCCGGTATAAGAACATGTAGAATCGCAATCTCCTGTTGAAATTATTTCTCCATCACATTCAATGTCTCCAGTACAACTACTATGAAATTCTGAACTTCTGCAGATATTAGAATCCTTTGTATCAGCTGTAGAACTACATTTATCTTGTAAATAAGTTTGTTCAGCAGAACAATTTGTTAACATAGAATTAATTGTAAGTCCATCACACTGAATATCGGAACAACTACAACCTGAATCTGTACATTCAAAAACAGAAGTTATATCTTGTAAACCAGCAGTACTGCTACATTCTTCTTCGTAATAAGAAATTCCAACACATTTGTCTAAATCAAAACCTTCTGTTTTTTCGTCACAAAGAGGTTCAGTACAACTACAATCAGTATCAGTACATTCAAAAGTAGTAGTAACATCTTCTATTTCGCAAGTAGAACTGCATTTATCTTCATAATAAGAAATTCCAATACATTTACCTAATAAAGCACCGTTTGTAATACCATTACAGTTAGCATTACCTGTACAACTTGAATCATAAGAAGAACTTCTACAAATAGCATCTCTATCTTGACCAGAAGCAGTTGAACTACATTCGTCTGCAAAATAAGAATACCCATGAGAACATTTAGTTAAATCAAAACCAGCAGAATGTTCGTCACAAAGAATTTCATCACAATTACAACCAGAATCGGTACATTCAAAAACAGAAGTTACATCAATTGAATCACATGAACTGGAACATTCCTGCTCGTAATAACTAATTCCAACACATTCATCTAAATCAGTGCCGACAGATAATTCATCACATTTATCTATTCCTAATCCGGTTGAATATTCACAATAAGGGGATTCTTCGCCATCAAAATAAGAATTATAAGGACTAAAACACCAATTATCATCAGCTCCATAAACGCCGTCATTATCACAGTAACCAGATGTACATTCCGAATCAAGAGTACAAGATGTTCCATCGTTACCACCGGTTATTGTAATAATAACTTCATCTTGAATACCATTACGACCAATAGAGTCGTTATAAGTAATAGTATAATTAAAAATACCATTTAAACTTGAATTAACCCAAACAGCTAAATTAGTATTATTAACCCAAGTAGTAGAATTTTGTAAAACTGAATCTCTGTAGACGTTATAATAACCAGCCGAATCGGGTGTTTTTAAAATCCAGTTTATTGTATGACTACTTCCAAGACTATAAGAACCATCACCGGGACTGTTAGAAGTAGGAGTTAAATCTACAGTAAAATAAACTTCTTCATCATTTTCTTTTCCGGATGAATCGTTACAGATAATATAAACATAATGAGAATCGTGAGACATAGAGTTATTAAAACCGTAAAAATGAGTTAAAGAATCATTAGACATATAAACATATCCAGAACTATCTAAATTATATCTACAAGCTTCTCCGGCACTTCCAAGAGTTACATTAAACCAAACAGTTTTAGTTAAATAAGTATTATTAATAGGACTATCAACTGTTAAACTAACTTCTGTGCCTTGAATATAAAGAGCATCTTTATGACTGTCTTGATAACCTGCTCCAGAAGATTTTACTACATAAATTCTAACAGTATAATTACCTTCAGAATCAGTATTAGGAAATCCTGAAATATCTGCTTCATAAAAACCATCTGTATTATTTAAACTCATGGTTTGATTTGTAACTTTAAAACTATTATCATCCGAATCTATTATAGAAACATAAACATTATCAGCGGATTCTCTTAAAAAAGCTCTTACTTTAATATCTTCATCATAAGAATAATTGGCTTTCATTAATAACCAATAATATTCATAAGGAGATGTAAAACCAAAGAACTCGTCTGAGAATATTCTTATTCCATCAGGTTTAGGTAAATTAGTTGCACTGGTAGCTAAATACATCGATTCAATTGAATTTGTAATATTTTCAACATTTTGGTCATGTGATTCACTAGAAGGGGCATTTGCCATACCAAATAAAAGCTGATGATTTTCTATTCCGCTACAAACTTCTCTATAATAATTCATTTGGTCTTGATACCATTGTCGATGTTTCCAGTAAGTACCTTGAAGTGGGTCATCTGAAGTCCAATAAATCATTGCACCTGTATAGTTACACGGACTTTCCAATTGATTTGCATAAGTTATATTCCATCTCCATGTATCTGGATTATCTATATCATCTATTGGAAGTGCATCATTTCCAAGCTTTTTACCCGAAAGTGCAGATATATTATCTCTTAATTCTTCCATTAAACTAATCGCATTTTGATCACCATTTGGAAATGGTTCAATATTAACAAAAACACCATCATATTCATAATGATTACCACCATCCCCAGTTAATGCTTTCCAACAATCATTAACTATATTATCTCTAACAGATTGAATTGAATAATCTACCGTGCTTGGATAACCATGTGTTCTGAAATGAATTTTTACATTAGCATTTGGATTAGCAGTGTTATAAGTATCTGCCCATTCTGATATATCCCAAAAACCCGGTAAAAAATTTGTAGTTCCATCAGAAGCTATGTAATTACCATTTTCTACCATTATCCACGTTTCTTCTGACCCACCGTATTTTACCATTCTATCCAAATCTTCTTCAAAATTTTCGTAACAGGTAGCTTTACCGCCGTACGGGCAATCGCCCCAAACATAAGAACTGTTTAATTCAAATGCACCTACTTTATACCAATTACCGGGAGTTTTATTGAATAAAATATGTGTTACATTTACTGCAAATTGACCAGCTTCAGTAGTAGTATAACTATAAACCTGACTTTCTCTTAAATTTCCAATTGTATCATTACAAAATACTTTCCAGCGAACAGTAACACCTGATGAACTTGTTAAAATTTTAGTAACATTTGTCCAATCTTCTGTTCCAGATAAAGAAACCGCCGAATCATTTGTAAAAGAACCGACACCATTATCAAAAGAAAAAATAGAAGAATCTAAACCATCTGGATCAGTCCATTTTAATTTATGAAATACATGAGTGTTTACTAAAGTACCGTTAGAACTACTATCTGAATAAACAGGTAAAGAAGTTGTAGAAGTGTAATTAAAATCTATTTTAGCAAAATCAGAGTAAAGGTCGCAATAATTACAATCATCTTCTATCATGTAATTTATTTGATTGTTACTAACATAATCATCCCAACCTGAAGTAATTGAAAAAATACTTGTATTATCGGCTGAACCTGCATATTCATCATAAACTGATTCCCAAAGAGATGAAGTATAATTCCAAATAAAGAAATATCTAGTAGGTGTACCATCTGAACTTGCTTCAAATGTAAAAGTTATTTTATTAATAGAATCGTAACTAGGTAAAGAAAAATTTAATTTATTAAACGGATTTTTAGAATCTACACCATATAAAGTCACTCTTGAATCATCACTACTTGAAATCGCTGTTAATTCTGATGAAGAAAAAATTGTACCTGAAAAATCGTCAACTGGGTCAGGTGGATCGAACATTGCTTCTGTTCCTTTTCTAGCCGGATTTGGATAAATAGTTTCTAAAATACTATCCGAATAAGTACAACTACAATCGTTATTAAGTATATTTGGAGAAGAACATGTTGTAGAATCGTAAGGAGCGCCACAAGAAATATCACAATTTTCTGAAGTACTTGATTCACAACCTGTACCTGTGTCAAGAGAATAATAATAACCACAATCTACACAAGAATTTGGAACACAACCAGTTCCATCTGTACAAATATCTGCTAATTTATAACCGCAGTTAGAATCTTCTAAACCGGGGTCACACTGAGAATTAGAAGTATTACAATTTACTTGAGATTGCCATTCACCAGATAGACATTGTTTATACCAATTATTACCCGAACAAAGTTCGTAAGTAGTTGAATAAGAAACTCCATTATGAACACATTCAGTAGCTGAATTAGTACAAAATTCACCAACAGAATCGTAACTATCTGAATAGCACCATCCGGTTGTATTACTTATACAAACAGTATCATCTTCTAATCCTGAAAATTCTTTATTTTCACAATCGGCTAAATCAGAATAGTAATCAGTACAAACACCGTTATAAGCACAAAACTGATTTGTACAATCAGAATGAGAAGTACAACTACCTGAATTATAAGTTATATTTCTAGTACCTGCATTATTTACATTTCCAGCTTCGTCAATTGCATAAGCCGTATAAGTATAAGTACCTTCAGACAAATCAGTAAAATTATTCCAAAGTCTATAAATACCAGAATTAAATGAGGCATTTACTTCTTCTGCACTCAAAATTCTATTATAAATTCTTATTTCATCTATAGTTCCATTAAAATATCTTGAAGTGCCTTCTTGATTACCAATTAAAACAATACCATTTGCATTGCTGTTTAATTCGCCTTTAGCAGCCTCTTGTTTATAAATATTGCCATTTAAATAAATAATAGAATCGCCTGAACTATCGTAAGTAACTACCAAATGATACCAGGTATCTATACTAATAGCGTCATTTCCAACAGATTCATAATAATTATTTCCCGGATTATATCTATATCCATAAAATATTTTTTCATCTGAATTTATTTGAATAGCCGTAAAACCATTTTCTAATCTTGAATAAAGTGTTACAGTACTGCTTAAAAGAGAATCTAATTTAAACCAAAGTTCATAAGTTATTTTATTTATACTATCTTCCATATCAGTGCCACAATTTACATAATCATTGTTACCATCAAAATCTCTTGCGCCACCAAATTTACCAGAATAAGTATAAGTAGAATCGTGATTAGTTCCATCGTTTGAATAACTTGAATGGTCTTTTAAGTCAGTTGAATTATCGAACCTCCACCAACCTACTAAAGAATAGTTCCAATCTATTAAACCTGAAACATCACTTTCATCTGTTATACTTGTATTTATTATATAATAATTATTATTTATAACATTATCATTTGGTAAAGTTGGCGAAATGTATGAAATATCAGGTATAGATTCTCTTAATTCGTTCGAATTACTACATTCAGAAACGTTAATACCTTTTAATTCAAATAAAGTCAATCCATTGTTATAACTAATATTACCTGAATCTATATTAACCCAAGTACCGTAATGAGATTTGTATCTCCATGTTTTTGAAGTTTTATCTCCAGAAACATATATATTCCAATTCGTATTTGTATAATTTTGACTTGAATTAAATGCTATTTTGTAATCTCCGTTATAAACAACTTCTGAATCAATAGAACCCATTTTTATTCCATTGTTTTTAATATAATTATAACTATCATTTAAAACAAAAATACTGTTAGTCATATTAAAATATCTAACTCCTGTATTGCTATCAATTGTAATAACACCAGAAGGATTTGTATCTGAAATAATTTCTTTAGAAATTGTATCAAAAACACTGTAAGTTTTATCAAAAGTATGATTAATAGAATTATCTAAATAATTAAAAACAAAAATAGTATCTTCATTCGTAGCATTTAAATAATGTTCTGTTACTAAATTATAATTAGCAGTTACTTCAGATTTTGTTAATTCATAAGGATAAATTTTTAATTCATCTAAAGTTCCATTTAAATAAGATGCCTTTCCTCCTATATATAAATCATTTGTATTATTTAAAATAACATTTTGACAATCTGAAGAACATTCTGTTGTACTAATATCGCCACCGTTTAGATAAGTAAATGTATGAGTGCCATTATAACCGCCAACAAAATGATTAAAAGTATTATCTGTAACACTTCCCCAATTACAAATACATTGACAACCATTTAAACCAGAAATTGCAAACATATTATATCCATTTGCACCGTTATGAGAAACAAGTAAACTACCATAACCCGCCCATCCTTTGTCTAAAATTCTATCAAAATTCGAACTTCTATCAGATTCATTTAACCAAAATTCTACTGTTAATTTTGTTAAATCATTATTTGCAAGTGAATTTGAATTACTTATTTTTATATAATCATCAATACCATCAAACATGATAGCATTTCCGTGCTTACCATTAGAAGTTCTGCCAGAATTCCCATTATTAATTCCTGAATTCATATTATGCATAGTACCATTGTTACCATAACCAATTTCTTTTGTAACATTTCCAGAAGACAAATCAAATTTATTGTCAATTACGGCATTACACGATTCTGGATAATTATAAACAATATAATCTGAATTTACATATTCTACAAACCTACCATTTACTTTAGCAGAATATGCTATAAAATCTGTGTTTGGATTGTGCATAAACCAACCGAATTTTGGTAAAACATAAGTAACGCCATTATTTATTATACTCCAATCATCATTTTTATTTACATAAACTTCTAATCCGTTTGTATAATTAATTTTAACTTGTGAAAAATCGTTTGTTTGATATGCATCGGTTAAATTTACAAAAACGGTTCCTGAAGTTGTATTTGGATAAAGAACAGACTCTACAGAAACATTCGCAAATTGATTTTGTATATTTTTCATTATATAATATTCGTTAATCTGTTCTTTTAAAGGTGTTGGTTTACTTAAATCAGGTATAAATCCAATTCTTCCAAATGCTATTTCACTTGCTCTATATTCTCTATATTCATTAGGTCTATAACCAGATGTTTTATCTTTGAAAAACCTTTCATAATAACCGGCACCATGATTAACTGAATAAGGATGAACGTTAAATAAATCATAATTTACAAGATAAATACTTTCATTACCTGTCACATTTCCAAGTTGGGCTTCTACACTGTCTATATAACCTGACCAGTAAGGTTGCCTTCTTGATTGACCTTCACCATAAACGGGTCCGTTGTGTACATTTCTTATATAATTAAACAAACCAATATAACTATTCCATGTAGATGTTAATCTTGAATAATTGACTATACTACTGTCATAATCTACTTTATCAAGTGGTCTTACTGAAGCGTGTACATCTAAAAATGCACCTGTTGTACTGAAATTATTATGTATATTTGGACTATATCTGCCCGAATATTTTAAAACTTCAGTTGGTTTCATTAAATATGAATAATGACCACCTTCCCAATAAGATGTTATTTTATTTCCATAAAAATCTAATGCCACATCATCTTCATTCCAATCAGTTGAAGTATTATAAAAATCTACATAATTTTCATGTAAAACAAAATCCATGTTTCTATTATTAACAGATTCGCTTAAAGCTATTAAACCAGAATTGCCACCACGATTTGTATTTGCAGGAAGAACTTCAGGATAACAATAATCATAACCACATTTTTGCCAATCATGCATTGTAAAAACTACATCTTTTAGACCATAATCATATATTTCTTCTACGCTATTTTTAGCGTCATTAAAATCTCCATTATGCCAATAATCTACAATAATTTTATTAGCTAAATAATCTTTATAAGTACTAACAGGATTGTTCATATTAGCAGTAAAATTAATAACTGTATCAGCTTCTTTTGACATAATCATATATACTTTATCATATGCCTTTGGATAAACACCATTAGTATTATTACTATAAGCATTTGAACTAAAACAATAATATGATGTATCTGAATATTTTGTACAATCTTCTCTATAATCTATTCTGCTTGCGTTAGTTGTTTGCCAATCTATATACATAGTAAAATATTGACCAAAACTATAATTAATATAACTAATTCCTGCATTATCTGGTCTTTCTGTATTATAATTTTCACTTATAATACTTTGTACACAATTATTAGGTATGTTTTCACTTCTATCAAATGTAAAATCTCTCGTATAAGTATCCCACTCACCACTACTTTCTATTTCTTTTAAAACAAATGAAGCAACACCATTTTCTATTAAAAATTGTTGATCATAAACAATCCAAGCATTTGAATCTGAATAATTAAACCTAAACGTAACAGCATCATTAAATGTATCACCGTCCAAATCTTCCACGGTAATTGAAATTCTGGTTGATTCAAAAGGTGAACCCGACCAAGGATAATATTTTGTACCATTTAAAGAAGTTGAAAATCCACCCATGTTCGATGGTTTAAATGAATATAAATCATTATAATTAACAGTCAAACAATTTAAACTTCCAGTACAATCGTCTATAGTATATTCAACAGTTTCATAATCATTTGAAATACGTATTATAAAAGTATCATCATCAATTTGCTGAAAAGATGAATTATCATAAATAGAACCCACTATAAAAGTATTTATATCTGAAGTATTTAAATTACCGTTACTATCTTCTAAATAAACTTTCCAACCTACTGTGGTATCTTTAACTGTTTCATTAAACCAGCTCCAGTTAGCATATTCCCAATTTGTACCACTGTAACTTTTTGGAACTAAATCATGTACAATTTGATTAGTATGATTTACATCATACCAACTACAATTCTTGTTTTTAACCCAATCTATTACATCAAGCAAAATCTGATATCTAGTTAAATTTAAATTATTATTTCCAGAATTCTTGAAAGTACTAAAATGAAGAACAAAAACACAAGTGCCTGTGTCGTCTATAGCTGTCTGACAGTCTGTTTCTATTTCAGAAGCAGAATACATTTCTTCTGTTCCCCAATCAATAAACTCGGTAGTAATAGGAACGTGATATAATCCGTCTGGATATTCTTCCCATTTGTTTAAATCCTCATAATCGTAAGTTGAAAAATGAGTGAAATTATTCCATTCATTATTTACAAAAGCATTCATAGCGGAATTATTATAACCACCTCCTGCTGGGACAAAAGTAGTAGCATTTATTCCAAATGAATCCCACATTACTTTATTATCTCTTTCTAATTTATCTCTTGCTTCTTCTTCGTTATAGTTTTCCCATTCATCTATTACATCAGAATGAAGACAAAATTCTACTGTAGAATTTTCCTTAATTGAATTAAGATAATTAACTAAAGTAGTATCATCTGTTATTACATTTCCATCTGTATCGTTTACAATAATACCAAGCATCTGGTTCATATTTTCATTAATTAAAGTGTCAGTTATATTTCTATAAATTTCATAAGGGGCAAAATTAGCCCAATAATCATGATCTTCCCAAACTATATTACAAGTCTTATTTTTCCATGTTCCTGATTCATTTGTAGAAAGAGTCATTTTAAAAAGTGAAATAGTATCTTTACCTTGAATAGAAAGATTTATTACTGCTTTATTTTCAACAGTTCCACTTTCATTATCTACCTGATTTTTCCAAATAGGAGAATCATTGTCTACAATAGTATAATCAATATAAAGTTTAATAGTGCCTGCGTCGTTATAAGAAACAGATTCCCATTCATCCGCATTACCAGAAGCGGGGTAAAATAAAAATGCCATCGAATTTCCAGATTTCCAACCGGTTCTGTCTATTATTTCCTGTACAATAGTTTTAATATCAGAAGTATTTCCTGTGCCAGAAGAATGTGGTGAAGCCCAATTTGTTACATTTCCTGTTTTAGTTCTTGTAGTTATATTATCGTTGTCGCTAGTAGAAAAAGTTGGTGCGTTATCTATATCTTCACCGTAAATATCAATTGCTGTATTAGTACCACTTTGATAATTGTAAGAAAGTTCTATTTTAGCTGAATTAATAGTAGCCCCGTTTGGAACAGAAATAGAATTAAATCTATAACCACCGTAATAATTATTACCATAAGCATTTCCTATTACTACTTTATTATCGTCAGTTACAGAATCTGTATTAGTTTGCCAAGCATCATCTGAATTGGCATTTATTGTAAAAGTAGTTAAAGGGTCAAATAATCTAACTGAATAAATTTTATCGCCTTTAAACGGTAAAAAATGCACTAAAAGCGTTCTTTTAGAAATATCCAATTCAGCATAATCAAAATATTCTTTTTCATCACACCAATCTACGGTTATATTAAACCCAAAATTTAATTTACATAAATTTCTTATTTCCAAATCTTCTGTATATCTTTTCACATTAAGATTTTTTATTCTCCAAGTTAAACGATAATTTCTATTTTTGTTACCAACATTATAATTTACCGTATATGAAGTTGGAAATTCTTCTATTTTAGGTTCATTTTTTGTAAATATTTTGTCTAATCTAATAGACCCATCTTTATATTTAGTTGATTTTGTTACAAGTGTGCCAAATTCGTTTTTCTCTTCTGTTAAATAAATTTTAGAAAGAACTCTATTAAGTCTTTGCCAATAAGGTTTTGCCGGATAACATCTTGTATTAGTATATCTATCACAAACAACTGCTTTTGGTATATATTTATCCAATCTAAAATAAGTTCGCTGATATTCAACGTACCAATCTTCTCTGGCAGCTATCGTTCCATCTGAATAAAAAGTGTTAAAATCTTTTTCAAATTTATATTCAAGTAAAAGTCCTGAAGCTAATAACAACGATATTACTATAACCGAAATGATATTTTTAGTTTCCATTAACAAAAATCACCTAATCGTTATGTATTTCCCTCAACTGAAGTGAATAAATAAAATGTAGTGGATTTTCAGAAGAGTCATCTGAAAATACAAGTGAATTCGGTACTAAACAAACGGAAGCTGTAATAAGCCCGTCACTGTAATGATGCTTTTCTGCATCTTCTAGAGCCAGTAAATTATTTCTGGCAGTACCAATGTTTTTTATCATAACTCCTTCTAAATCTATTACATAATCAGTTACATCTCTTCCGGGAATGTCGTGATAAACTAATTTTTTACCAATTTTCTGAATTATCTGAGAAGGTACTCTTCTTTTGGTTAGTTTAACTACTGTTAATGTAATTCCACCTAATGTTATTGTTGTGTACATTATAAACTCATCAATTCTCTTTTTACTTCTCTTGCTATTTCTTCTGGATTAGCATCTGTTGTTACGTTAACAGTAACAGAAACGTTTCCAAAATTACCATTTTTAAGTGGAATAACTGCTTCAGGTCCAGCTTCTCCTATTAAAGCATTTGTGGGAGAATTTACAATTCCACCTTCTGCTAATCGAGTTATTCCCGGAATTTTAGTAAAATTATTTAAAAAATTAACATTTTTCTGCGATACCGCTTGCGTTGATTTATAATAATCGCTATTTCTCCAATCTGAATATTTATCTTCTGGAATAATTGTCATTCTTGTATCTGGAATAGTTGTACTTTTATTTCTGTTAGTTGTATTCAATTTAACCCAAGCATTTATTGTTTTATAAATTGAAGTGGTCAATCCATCAAATTTAGTTGTTAAACTACTGATTTCATCTGTAACTGAATTTAAACTGGTTGTCTGTTCTTCTAAAACAGAATTAAGAGTTTTTACAGATAAACTACTTTCGTTAATTAAATTATTTAATTTAAATTGTTCCGACCATTGATTCTGAAGAGCAGAAATAACTACAGAAGAACTAGAAGCTATTCCATTAACCGAATCTTCATGTTCCATAGTAGCGAATTTTACATCTTCTTTCATTCCACCGTAATAATAATCATAAGCTAATTTAAGTTTTTCAAGATTCTGTTCCGCTAAAGTAGTTCCTTTTTCAGCGCCGGGCATATCTGTTACACCAAGCATCATTGTCTGAAATTTCTTTACTTTATCTGTTACATCTGTTCCTAACGATTCTCCACTTGTAATAGATGCTTTTATAAACTCTTCTACAGTAGCTTTCCAGCTATCGTAAGTATTTTTACTTTCTTCAGCTACTGAGTTAACTTTTTCCATTGATTTGACTAAACCGTTATAACCATTAGAAGTCTTTTTAAGTGCATTGTTAATAAAATTTTGTGCATCGTAAATACCTAATTCTGCTAATCTTTGTTCATCTAGATATTTATTCTGTTGAGAAATTAATTTTAAAAACTCAGTTTCGCCTGTAAATCTTTGTCCACTTAGTCTACTTATTTCTTTGTTTACTGAACTTAACGAATCACGGTGTTCTGTTAACGTTTTATTGGCTAATTTAAGTTCTTCTCTTATTTTTTTAATCTGGTTCTGGAAATTCTCTTCAGCTGATTTAAGAGCTTCAGTTTTTACTACATTACTTCCCATTAAATTGATATATTCTTCCATTTCGGTTATTGTATCTGTCATTCCAGTGTAACCAAGTTCAGATGCTTTTATTGTTTCCAAATCAGATTTAAAATCTTCTACTAAAATTTTAGCTTTTTCCAAATCTTTCATTGCTCCAGTTAACATACCAATTCTGCTTACTTCCTTTAAATTTTCGAATTTATTTCCAATCGTTTCTATTTGTAATTTCAAAAAATCAGTGTTCAACATAGCTTTTACATTAACAGAAAAATCGGTCATTTTTGAAAATTCTAAAATTAATTTGCTTTTCAATTCTTTTAAACCTTCTACATCTTCACCGATTTCTACTCCTGTAGTAATTGCTGTAGACAAATCTTTTATTTTTTTTACTTTTTCTGTTATGTTTTTATATTGATTATCAGTCATTTTCAATTCCGAAGCAGTATATTTTAATTTGTCGTTAAGTTCATCATAAACTGCTATAATAGAAAGTGCGGAAGCATATCTTTCCAATTCAGCTTTTTTATTATCGTTAATATAATCAGAAACTTTTTTATAATCTTCTAAATAAACAAGTTCTTTTGTTTCTGACATACTTTTATCATATTTCTTTTTCGCTTCTATCATGTCATTTACAGCTTTTTTATAAACATCTGCCATATCTGTTTTTCCAATTGATTCCATCGAAGTTATTTCCGTTTTCCATTTATCAATACTTCCTGATATTTCTATTAATTTATCTTTATTTATACCAATTGGGATATTTAAATTTGTTTTACTATAGTATTCTTCCAATTCTTTATTATGTTTTTGTAATACAAGAGGATTAATAACAGGTCTTAAAAAAACAGGTATTTCTGTATCAAACCCAAGTGCTTTTAAACCCATTCCAGCAATACCGCCTAATTCTAATTTAGGTGATTCGGTTACAAACCCAATTTTAGCTAATGCTTTTGCTTCTTTTGCAGCTTTTGTCATTTCGTTAGTTCTTTTTACTACATTACCAAAAACTTTATTAATAGTTTCACCAAAACCTGTTATCATATCAACTTTAAGATTTTCAATAAATATTTTTAACTGATTTGTCGAAGCTTCCATCTGAACAGCAGCTACTTTGTTTGCATAACCAATTTCTTTAACTGCTTCTGTATAACCAGCTATAGTACCTTTACCATCTTCTGCTTGTTTAATAAATGAATTAATAGCAGTTAAACCTCTGATATCGAATATCTTTCCTAACATAGTTAATTTTTCTTCTTCTGTTTTAAGAAAAGAAAGTGAAACTCTTAAAGTAGTTACAATAGAATCTAAACTTTTCATTTTACCGGAAGTAGTATAAAAACTAATTCCCATTTTTTTCATAGTAGATTCAGCTTCCTTAGAAGGTTCTACTATATCTGAAAGAGCTTGTCTTAAGTTAGTACCCATTCTACTTCCCTTAAGTCCGGCATTACTGAGTATAGTCAGCGCACCTGCTAATTCTTCTAATCCTAACCCAGCTGAAACTGCAGTTGGTCCAACGTAAGCCATAGCTGTTCCAAAATCTTGTACATCTGCTGCACTTATATTAGCTGCTTTAGCTAACACATCAGCTACTCTACCTGCTTCATCTGCATTTAGACTAAACTGATGAAGTACTTGAGCAGTTATTTTACCGGCTTCAGCTAAGTTAATAAATCCAGAAATAGATAAATTGAGTATAGAAGGAACTGCTTTAGTAGCTTCTGCTGCAGAGAAACCAGCTTTAGTAAAAGCTAAGTAAGCATCAGAAACTTCGTTAATAGCAAAAGGTGCATCTTTTCTAAGTGAAAGTATATCTGCCCGAACTTCGGTTACTGTAGTACCGGTAATAGCAGAAATTCTCTTTAAAGCAATTTCGTATTCAGCAGCCCATTTAGCTGCCATTACAAAAGGAGAAGCAATTGCACCGATAGCCATAACACCGAACATAACGTTTACCATACTCCAACGAAGCTGGTTTAAACTATTGTTTAATTTACCAAGTGGCGAACTCCATTTACTAGTTTTTCCAGCTGCTACTTTAAAAGATTCTGAAACTTTTTTACCTGATTTAGAAACTGCGTTTAATCTTGTTTCTGTTAGTTTTCCTTCCATATTAAACTTTTCTAAAAAACCTATTTGTTTCGGATCTATACCCAATTGTTTGGAATATTCCTTAATTTTTCCAGTAGTAAAAGCATCTTTTGGAATTTTAACGTTTTTTAGTGTACTACCTATATCTTTATATTCTCTTTTAAGTAAATTAGCACTAGATGTAGCTTTAACTGTGCCTTTAGCCACACCATCTATACTTGTTTCAGAACGAGAAAATATTTCGTCTATATTCATTTTTGGTTTCGCTATAGTTTTAAAAGTTTCAGAAACTCTTTTACCCGAATTGGTAATAGCATCTAACCTAACTGAAGTTAATTTACCTTTAGTATTAAACTTTTCAAAAAATTCTATATTTTTAGAGTCTATACCAAACCTTTTAGAAAAATCTGATACTTGTTTTTTTGCAATACTTGAAATAGGAGTACCAAAACTTTTGAAAGTTTGACTTAATTTTTGTCCTTGTTCATTTGTAGCAGAAAGTGTTGAACTTAATATTTTTGTTCTCATATTATACTTTTCAACAGCTTTAATATCTTTCGGGTCTAAACCTGTTTCTGCTGAAAACATACTTATTCTTTCTTGTGTATATCTACTCAATTCTGGTTGTTTTGCTTCAGGTCCATGTTCCTTTGCATATCTTTTTATAGAATCAGTTCTTGGATATAATTGCGTTTCTCTTATCTCTGATTTTTGTTCATTATTCCATCTTTTTTGCATATTAATATTTTGTTTAATCACTTTTTCATGTAATAAAACTGCATCAGTTTGTGTTTTTATTTTTTTTGTTGCAGTATCCATACTTGCACTTGTTTTATCTAACTGTTTAGAAACTTGATTTACGTTAATGTTAATAGTCTTACCACTAAGTAAATTAACTGCTGATTGAAGTGCAGTTAATTGTTTTGTTACTGTTTTTATTCCAACAGCACTTACTTGTATCGAAAGATGTCCTAAATCTATAATATCACTTCTTTTTTTCTTTCCTGTTATGACTTTCTATTAACATAGTAATCTCTGGGTTAGTCAAATCGTTTAAATTAAAAAACGTATAACCCAATTCGTGTAAAAATAGAGCCAAATCGGATTCTCTTTTAAACAATTTGGCTCTTATCAGTTTTTTGAAAATTCATCTTCTGTTTTTAGAAGCATTTCTTTCTTACTTTTATTCTCAATCTTAACACCAGAAATACTTAAAATTGTGTTAATGAAGTTATTTGCTAAGTCAAGCGGTATATCATTTGCTTCTTCGTAAGTAAAACTTGGATTGACCATATTTTCTGAAATTATTTCAGAATCTTTGTCTTTAGTTGTTTCCCCTTTAGAATCTAAGTTATTAAATAATTCACGCAACTCGGCACGTGTAAGTGGTTTTGCAATTACCTCTTCTACTTTTCCGTCAACCTTTTCCAATAAATTTACTTTTTCTCCAATCAATTGTCCGTTTTTTCGTGTAAAAATACACGCATTTTTCTGTAACATTTTTATTTCACCCGTTATATTTTTATTCTTAAAAATTCACAATTAAGTTCCTTTTTAATATTATTTTCTCGGTTTAAATCCTTTTCTGTTTATTTATTATAATATTTCTCATCTATTTCTATATTTTTTTAAAACAAAAAGGGGTTTCCCCCCCAAAATAAATCACTTTCAATAACTAGACACGTCGTCACACACGTAGAATTTCGCTTTCTTTGGATATATACTTATATCTTCTGATACCAAATCTTCTGGTGCGCCGGTTATGTTTATATCGTCAAAGCTTGCAGAAGCAAATACCATTCTCATAAAATCTGCATCTCCACTTACACTACCTATTTTACCTGCTCTTACCAAATCTATTACACATGTATATTTAGTTAACGTTGACTGAGATTTAGTTGCTGTATCGCTTCCTAAAAATCTTCGGTACATTGTAGAATTGGAAAAGTGTAAACCTAATTTAAGTGAATAATCTCTTCCTTTTGGTATAATATGCTTAGCTCCTCTAAGAGACTGACTTGAATTAGTTGTTCCGCCTAAATACCAACCAGATTCACAGTTATTTGCAATAGCGCACTCGAAACTGTTTATATTAGCTACTATGTAATTACTCATACTTGCTTGAGTTGTATTTGAATCTATTACCCCTGAAGTGAAATAAATATTTCCCTGATAGAATACATAAGGGTCTTCTGTATAAGCTGTTACATCTGTAGCCGGTCCTGTTGAAGCTATTACTTCTGCTGCTTTCCAATCTACGTTTACTTTAACTGGTTCATCTACGTTTCCTGAAATAGTTAAATTATCTACTCTTCCACCGGTGTAAGTTCTGTTTAAATTAGTTACATTAACTGCGGCATTTTCTTCATCTGCAAATTCCATTGTAAAACTTGGAAAATTATCTACACCGGGACTTTCAGCAGAACCCATTATATGTAAATATCTTTTCGGAGACTGATTAAATATCCGTGGACCTGAATCAATTGTATTAGTAGTACCTGTATCTTCTCCAATTGCATGTCTTATAAAAGCACCTTTCTGAAGATAATATTCCATTGTTCCAGAAACTTCAAATTTACCCGGTACTACTGCGCCATAATCTCTTGTACCACCTAAATTTCTTACTTTAATCAGTGAATTTGATTCTGTTGGGTTTACAGATTGAACCAATCCAAATGGGGTATCTACAGTAGCTGCACTGCCGTAGCTAGTCTCTCCTGCATACGAAACTGATTGTTTATATCCTGAACTTGTCAAAATCAACACCCCCTGTCATTATTCTTGTTAAATTTATCATTATTATCACTCTCCTATTTTTAATTCTCTTTTTATTAATTCTATTTTCTTTTCAGACATTCCACCTACAGAAAAATTCCCGTTTTCTATGTCTTTTTTTAATTCTTCTAAATCAGAATATTCTTCTGCAATTTCTGCAGCCATTTTGGGTCCTATTCCTTTTATTTCTTCCATTATTTTATAAACATCTGGTTTAGTTTCCGTTTGTTTTACTGTCTTTATTTCTGTTTGTTCTACTGTTTCAACTAATCTAAATAATTTTGGATTAGGTACTTTTTCAAATTTATAAATTTCGTTTTGCGTTACTATCATTCCATTATAACGTCCCGGATTTCCTAAATATTTGTAACTTTTCAATTTATTCACCTCTTATCTCGCTATTTCTCTTCTAAAAATGTTCATCCCGTTTTCGTAAATTTCTGTTAAAGCTGGTCTCATATAACCTGACCCAGTATTTGCTCCAATATATCTGCTTTTTGAAAAATCTTTTCCACCAACTTTTGCATAAGGAAGAAATTCTTTTGGTCCAAATCTACCAAATTCCTGCCAACTCGACCAAGGAACAAGTGAAACCACTAAATATGAAAATGGAGCGTAACTAAATTTTGATACATTCCATACTTCTATCCCAGATTTTAATTGTCCGGTTTTCTCAGGAGCTGAATTAACAGCAAAACTTTGAAATGTTTCAGCTATTTTTTCAATTCCTCGGTCTGTTCTTTGTTCAATCAAACGAATTGCTTTGTTAATATTTCTAATTAAATTGGCTTTTCCGGTTATTTTAATTTGCATAAAATCATTTTTTTAATCGTTATCGGTTAGTGCCTTTTTTTTAGACACACGAATCTTAGTCATTTAGGGTAGGTTCCATGACACTAATGTGGTTAAAAGATGAGTTTGAAACATTACTGCTATCGGTTTTGTTTGATTAAAAACGGTATCAGTAATTTTTAACGATTTACTGGTTAAAAAACCAGTATCTGACTAAAATTTCTCCAACATGTAATTGTGTCTCTTCATCATAATGTGTTTCATTTGTTGAAAAGCATTTAAATCCGTCTATTCCTAATAATTGTAAAGTACTTTGATTATCTTTCAAAACACGTTTAATTTCACTATTGTAATATTCACATAATAATTCATCTTTAGTTTCAACCCCGCTAAGACTAACCTTAAAAGATTTTTTTGTAAAAAAAGTAATAGAGAGTATAACTGTCTCTTTATCGACATAATCTGTTCCCAATGAAATAATTTCATTTTCAGAACGAACTTTAGAAATTTTTATTCTTGGGTATTTTGCCGATACCAAAGGGTCATCAGTATGAATCCAAATTCGTGAATTACCACCAGCAGTTACATAACTGTCGGTTAGGTTTGTTCTTAGTACGTTACGTACATTTATCAATAACTCATTCAAATTCATTTAAATCCCCTTGGATTTTAATTTAATTAATTTACTAACTTAGGTTCCAACTTAGAAACTTTATCATTTATAGGAATACGATTTGTATCGATTGTATAATCGTTAGCTACACAATTTTTTGCATGTTTGTCGTTTAAATTATACGCAATGTCGTATTTACGCAATTTCTTTTTTGCTTTATTATCTAATCCTTTCATCCCTTCCATATAATCACCAATGCCTATGGTTCTTCGTAAATTGTTTGGTTTACGTCAAAATCTTGTGTTATCGTTTTTGCAGATATACCGTATTTTGTATCATAACCAGTACGATCTCCTGAAAATAAAACTCCAATTCTTGCAGATACAAGTTCTTCTATAATAGCTAGTCTTGAATTAATTACCTGAAGTTCTTTTGAAATCTTGCCACCAGAAGTTGTATCAGTTTCTTCTATTAAAGCTTTTGCTGTTCTTAACGCACTTAGTTTAGAAAAAACTAATGGCACATATCTTACATAAACATCACAAGCATTGTCTAAAACCGGTCCGTTTGAACCAATTCCTTTAAATCTAATAATCCCATTTTCTGTGTCTACAGCAAAAGATGTTCCTTCGTGATACTCTGTTTTGGTAATAGTACCATAAAATAATCTGTCTACTTTATAAATATCAGATTCACCTAAATAATACTTATCATAATCTTCATCAATACATATCCGACTTTCAGCCAAAGGTCTACCACATTCTAAATAAATAATAGAATCAATTTCTTTGATTTTATTTAAAATCTCAGAATTAGTAAATCTACCAACGGTGTCTATATATTCTTTTACTGTTTCAATTGTACAAAGTGTAATTCTCATTTAATCTCCCAAATTCCCATAAACTATAAAACAATTAGTAGAACTTTTCCAAGTACCAGTACTTAATGTAATAGAAACCTGTATTTCCCAACTACCTGTTTCATTCAAATCGCCTGAAACCGAACAATAAAAAACCTTACCGTCTGTTCCATCTGTTTCAAAAGTACATGTTTTCGTTAAAATACCGCCATCGGGCTTTTTGAATATAATTAATTTTTCAGTTGCAGTGGAAATATCTACAGCAGTAGTACCGTCTTTAACCGTAACTAAAAATTTAGTTCCAATATCATTTTTATGTATTTCTTCTGTCATCGTTATAACCCAAATTCTTTTATTCAATCCAAATATAAATATATTTCCTTTTCACTTTTTATAAAACAATCAAAAATCGAATTCTAATTTCATAATTCAAAATCAAATTCTTCTATTTCGTTTATAAACAATTCAAATTCTTTTTTATCACCGTAAAAAGGAATTATGGAATATCCTCTTGTAACAATTGTATTGCCAAATCCTCTTGTTATTATCATACTCTTTCTCTCTTATAAATATTAATCTCAGCAGCATTACCAGCAGAATTAAATAAATTAAATCTACATAATTCAGTTACATTATCTGCTTTTGTAAATATCATCTGATTATTGACTATTTGCCATTTACCACCCTCGATATTCTTTATGAAATCTAAATTACTGCCTGATTCTTCCATTTTAGTCTTTATCTGTTCAACTGTTGGTGGTGTTGTTGTGTTTGCGCCATCTGTACCTCTTTCATTATCGAATACTTGTGTAAGATCTTTGTTGTCTAATCCTTTTATACTGCTTGTAGGGTCTGCGTGACTACTTCTCGTTGATATAGCTACATCAAGATTGTTCAATCTTGTATCATTTGTAAGAAGTGGATTTGTCGGTATCCCAGAAACATCCGCTTTATAATCGTCTAAATTTTGGCTTGGTGGATTTTCTGTTGCAAATCCTGTTGCCCTACTTGCTATCCTGCTCGCTGAATCTGTTGTTACTTCCTCGCCATCCAGTGTCGCCTTTATATCTGTGCCTGTGAAATTCATTTTATCTGTATGGTCTTTGATTCCGTCAGGATAACCTCCTAATATAATCTTTCCAGCGTGTTCTTCTATTGTATTATTTGCGATATACAAATATTCTGTTAATGATGTAGGAGAAGGATTGAATTGATATTTAAAATATCCTGTAGTTCCTATTTCAGTCATAGCCACATCATCAACAATTTTAGAATTATCAGATAATTTATAAATACTAATCTTTACAGTATCTCCAGTTGTAAATCTTGCTATTATATAAGGATTCTCACTTTCTAAATATCTCATAATATTACCTCACTATCAATATTAATGGAAATTCGTTTTAATCTAATAACCCAGTCAATTTTCTTATAAAGCGTGAATTTCTTTGTGTATGTTTGGTAGCCTGCTTTTTTTATTTCTAATATGAATGAATTGTAATCCGTTCGGGTGTTGCTTGAACCGCTTCCTGACCATTCATCTTTTACAACCCAAACTGTTTCTGACACTTCTCCGTTAGCGTCCGTGTCTGTGCTAAATTGTATGTCTCCGTTTTTGTTTTTGACTGTTATAGTTGCCCCGACAATGTTGTTGTTGTCCTTGTCAGTTATTTTTAAGTCCATATCAGCATACCATTTTATATAGCAACCCAATGATGGTGAACCATACCAAGATGATGTTGGTAGTGGTAGTGAACCAAGAAAGTTTCTTAATCCGCCAATATAATTAGCAGGGGCTGACCAAGAAGCGATTTTTTCAGCGTAGAAATTTGTAATTGGTGGTTTCCCCCATTCTTCGTGTGGTGGAGTATAAACATCAACAGAGCCACCAAACGCCCAAATATAAGCGCTATCAGTTGAGAAATATGATTTTTCAAGAGCATAACGGTTTCCAACCCATAATAAATTTTGAACATCAGCTCCAACACAACCATAAAGCGACCGACAATCAGTAAAAACGGTTTGATAAACACGACAATTGGAATTGAAATTGTGTATCCATAAAGTTTGATGCCCTCCTACACCTGCTGAATTTATACAACTTATATGCGTAGCGTATAAATACACTATTCCAGATGAACTAACCATAAAACGAGAACTTGTATCTCCTGTATCTGTAATTCTAATTGCAATACTTGACCCGCGTTTTCCCTGTCTTTTTGATTCGCTTATCAATACTCCACTTGTGAATGTAGCATTATCTCTAACATATAAAATATATTTACTACTTCCACATCCGTTTGTTTCAAAAGTTATTTGTTCTTCAATCGTTCTCATCCAAGTAGCAGTAGAACCATCACCGACATAAAGACGACATTGTAAAAGAAATTGGTTTGTGCTTTGCTTCCAAACAACCCCCCACTGCCCCTGCGTTAAATCATAATCAAAACTTGTCCCTGTAAATGCTATAACCTGCGTATGCGTGATTGTCTTAAACCATTTCGTAGTGTAAAAATTCCCATTAGCGTTGACAACAATGTCTTCCGTTTGAGCGTTCCCCGCTCTGTCTGTTCCCGTTATTCTAATTGTCGCTGTTGTAGCGTTCCAGTTTGCTATTGTAATGTAGAGGTCATTTGAAGCCCCGCCTAAAACAACATAATCCGCTGGTCGTTCTGCTCGGTCTGTCGCTACCGCCGAACCGTCTGTTCCTGTTATTCCAGTTCTGGCGTGAAGTGAAAGTGTGCCAGCTTTGTCGGCGTTGTAAATATCATCAAAATTCGCTGGTGTCGTTTCTGAATATCCCGTTACGGTGATTTTGTTATCTGAAACATTATAAGTTATTGCCATATTACAAACCTTTAAGCGTGTTTAGTAAATTCTTTTTCTCGTCTAAACTTTTTTGAAGTTCCGTCGTGCCAATCATTTCATTATGTTCGGCTATTAAAGCTAAAACATCATCGGGATACTTTCCCGTTTTAATTTTCTTAGGAGCATTGGCTATTTGGGTTTCCAATTCCGCTATATCCTTTTCCAGTTTATCAATATGAATTTCACTGGTTACCGTTTCAATTTGCTTGATGATATTTTTGTCATCTGTTTTTTCGTATTTCATATTTATCTTTCCATCGTAAATTCTTTTTTTCTGTTAATATATGAATTAAATTCTTTCTCTCTGTTAATATACGAATTAAATTCTTTTTTTTTGTTAGTATATGATTCAAATTCTGTTTCTCTGTTAATATAATTTGTAAACTCAAACGTTTCTCCCCATACAACATCAAAATAACTTTGGTCAAATCTGCCAATATCAAACTGTGCTGAAATTGTCGTTATTTAAATCCCCCACAATTTTCACATATTATATTACATTTATTTGATGAATCATATCCACTTGTTGTTATATCTCCCCAATTTGTAATATTCCCTGTTATTGTTATTGTATGTGTTCCTGTTGTTGTTTGTTTGATTTCTATATCATATCCGTTCATGTTTATATTATCTGATATAGTACAATCATCAGAACAATCCCAATAACAATCAGAAGTACCATCACAATTAGAACACGAATCTGATGTGGTTGTTATGTAACTATAAGTCGTACTTGTCGCCCAATTATCTGACGTGTCGTTTGCATATATTTTCCATTTTATTGTTGCTCCTACTGTTGTGTTTACTGATTTTGTAACGTTTGACCAGTCAGAGTTTGAACTAAATGCAACCCATGTATCGTTTGTAAACGAGCCCGTACCGTTATCAAAGCTGAATATGTATCCGCCTGTTGTTGATAGTCCCGTCTCATCTGTCCATTTCAGAGAGTGTAATATGTCCTGTCCTGCAAGTGTTGAATTTGTTGAATTGTCGGAGTATGTTGGGGCTGTTGAGTCTGGTTTATTGAATTGCATGATTGAAACATAAGCATCATAATATGAAGATGTAGCAAGGTAATTACCATCTGATGAAATGGATATTGAACGAACCTCATCAACTGAATAATCCCCATCACTATCATGATAAGTTGCTAAAGGAACTATTTGGGTCTTATCGGTTATATCCATGATTGAAACATAATCATCATTATATGAAGACGTTACAAGATAATTACCATCTGATGAAACGGATATTGAACGAACCCCATCAACTGAATAATCCCCATATATATCCTGATAAGTTGCTAAAGGAACTATTTGGGTCTTATCGGTTATATTCATGATTGAAACATAATCATCATAATATGAAGACGTTACAAGATAATTACCATCTGATG
>Ga0164318_10000083_pt1 | contig 51300 bp, 57 predicted proteins | sample GuaBasSedimGuay9_FD_113734 | JGI IMG/M metagenome (GOLD analysis project Ga0164318, IMG submission 113734) | Subseafloor sediment microbial communities from Guaymas Basin, Gulf of California, Mexico - Guay9, Core 4571-4, 0-3 cm | ecosystem: Environmental > Aquatic > Marine > Hydrothermal vents... | reverse complement strand
CAAAAGATTAAGAGCCTGAAAGATGGCGAATTTTGGGCTGTAGATAATGCCAAGAATATTCTAGCATTAGGATTCGATCCTAAGAAAACCAAGATATATATTTCCACCAAACAGAATTGGGTCTACAGATACTCTCTAGAGATTGCGAGAAAAATAACTCTAAGCACAGTAAAAGCAGCATTGGGAATCGATGATAGCGCAAATACAGGTATCGTATACTATCCAGCAGTACAGATTGCGCATATATTGCAGCCAACAATAGATAAAGATCTCCGGGTTGTTGTACCAATAGGATTAGATCAAGACGTATATATGCGGCTAGCAAGAGATGTTGCAGTCCGGCTAAATCTTAAAAAACCCGCATCAGTTTACGTTAGATACATCCCAGGAATAACGGGATCCCCTATGAGTGCAAGTGCGCCGGAAACAGCTGTTTATATTTCAGATAATGATGAAGAAATAGTAAGGAAGGTTAATCAAGCTTTTACAGGAGGGCAGCCGACAGTCGAAGAACAGAGAAAATTTGGAGGAAATCCTGATAAATGTATTATTTTCAAATGGTTATCTGCATTTGTTTTTAAGAGTAGACAAGAAGCGAGTAGATTTGCAGAACTTTGCCGAAATGGCGAGTTAATATGCGGGTTTGATTGTAAACCGATGCTAGCACATTATCTTATTAAAATAAGCCGGGAAATACGCAGAAACGCGGAAAAAATCGATTTAGAAAAATATATGATGGATGATGATTATGTTAAAAGAAATTCTTAAAGATATTAAAGTAAAACTGGATATGTATCAAGATAAGAGAGAACAGGCTATCATTATTTGTAGAAGAATTCTAAGAAAGACGCGAGAATGCATAAAAAATATTCATATACAAGACTTTAAAAAAGTAAGGGCGATATTCACAGAAATAGAGAAGGATATTACAGAAATCTGGAATATGTCTAAGGAGGAACCAAAATTATTATATTCTGGATTATTAAACGATGCTTTTAAGGAATATGTTGAGGCTAGAGTCTTTTTTGACGTTTTCAATGCTGTAATATCAAATCAAGAAATAAAAATAAGCACACCATCGGATTTAAAAGTACCTGAAGAAGTGTATATCCTCGGATTATCAGAAGTGGCAGGCGAAATAAAAAGAGAAATCGTGTATATGATTCGAGAGAATAAATTTAATGTTGCTTGGAAAATGATTGATTTTTTATCAGAACTATATAATGAATTAGCAAAACTAGTCTATCCTGGTGCTATTATTCCCGGATTCAAAAATAGGATAGATTATGTACGTATAATTCTCGTTTCGAGTGAGGAATTATTAGTGCGTACGATGAAAGAGTACAAGATTATAGAGATCTTAAGCAAGTCAAAAGAATTTAGATCATAGTTAATAAATAAGATAAAGAATTTAAAATTAACCTAATTTTTCTTGTTAGTGTATTTTACTATTGTTTTTTCTTCCATAATATGTACCAACTGCCATCCTCTATGACATTATATTTTTTCTTTAACTGGCGCAAAATAAATTGAATTCCCCGAGATCCCGTTAATCTCCTATGTAATTCTTTTTTGCTCTTGACAAAGTATGGTTTCCCTTCATTCAATTCTTTTTCAACTTCTTGTTCTATTTCTTTAACAATTCTGTAAGCCTTATCTGTGATAAGTTCATATGTTTCGTCTTCCAATTTGCTCCCTCAAATATACAAAATTTAGAATGCAAATGACCATTTAAATAAACGATGACACCTTAAAATAAGAGTAGGTTAACTTCAAATTTAAGCTTACTGTTAAGATGGTTATTAATATTAATATAGCATAATCTCTAGCAAGCGGAAAAATTTTTTCCGAAATTTTTAGTATGTTTCTAAATTATTAGCTTTTCTAGAAAGCCTCTCCGGGCAGTTCTCTGTTGAATATTTGCAGGGCTAACCTGAATTTTAAGTTGGATCTATCTAGAAAAGATTAACTATAAGGAATAAATAGCGTAAAAGATGGTTATAGAAGGCGATTTTGACTTCAGAGATGCGTAGAAATTTTTCACAAAATTATTAAAAGATCTTCAACATATAATTTATCTTGTGGTTGTTGTTAAATGAGTTGGTACGATAGAGTCATTTACAAGATAAATGCGATAACCATTTACAGCTAATGAGGGGTCTATCTTGGCGAGAGAACGAATAATTATCAAAATTGCTATCCAAAAGTTAAGGCAAATTCTACGAGATATTATCAAATTTGCAACATATAGTGATTCGAACATCTTTAAAGGATCAATATTCAATACCAATCTCTTATCGATCTCCATAAAATTTCTAACTAGTGTGAATAAAGTTTCGGATCTTATAGCTGAGGCTGCGAGTCGATTAGAAGCCCTCCAAACTAAAGTTTCCGATATACAAAGTAGTATAAAAAATGATGGTCAAGTAATTTGGGATGGGGATTATATATTACTAGATCAGGCATTTATTGACGGATCTTGGGCAAACTCAACAGAAGTTAAAGCGAATGGAGATCCTCTTTGGGAAATACTATATGAAAATCATGTTTATTCAACAGCAAGAGCACTAGAAGCCCTTGGCATCGCTAATACACAAAATACTGAAGTGATTGATCGTGGCGTTCTGTTCTTAGATAGATTCTTCCAAGAATTTAAGCTAGAAGAGATATGTGATGAAGTATCAAAATGTGTACCTATCGTTCAGGGGCTTTCTAATATTACAAATATTGCCTCCGAAAACATACAGGGAGTTATTAATAAGCTTTTAGATACGCAGTTAAATTTCGTATTAGAACAAGATGGAAATTTATCAAATATTCATGCTCAAGATGTCTATTATTTGATAAAACTTTCAAGAGGTGGCTATCTCAATCCTATCGAAGCTGAGCCTCTTTACCGGGATATCGATAGTGGTGTCTTTAGAAAAGTACTAAAAGGTATCGAGTATCTTTCAATGTTTGGTGTTGAACTTCCATTGGAAGTTAATGAAATACTCCTAAGGATGCTTCCTAAATACTTCAGTAATATATTTAGAATTGGAGACTTAAGAAAGGGAGCTATTTACTACAGTAGCCTTGTAGAGTCAGTATTTAACATTCTTAAGTATTATCCGAGTAAAACGATCGCAAATACGGTTATGTCTCTTTTAATAGAGGACACGGGATGGATTGCAAGAGGGGATTTGAATCCTGTGGATATATTTAGGACTATAATTGGAAGTAGTTTGCTTGTTATAGCAAGAAGTGCTATCAGGCGATAGAAAAGGTAAAGCGTGGAGGACCGGTGTTGCAAAATTATATCCCTAGTGTACAATATATTATATTAATCTTAATAGTAATAGTATGGACCTTAGTCTACTTTGTAGCAAGGTCAAAGAAGTGGAATAAACGAAACATCAAAATATATCCTCTAATCTTCATGATGGATAGCTTAAGAATGAAAAAATTCATCGAGAATCAGGCTAAAAAACATAGGCGATTTTGGCAATATTTCAGCAAAATGGCATCGATTGTAATGGTACTATCAATAGTTTTTTCTCTTGCTTACTTTACTTTAAATCTAATATATTTACTACAGAAAAAATTGATATTTACTCCTTCCGCTATACCAATAGGTGCACAACTAGTTCCAGTAATTCCTTTTATAACAATATCTCCCGAGTTTATACTAATAATCATCTTTGCTAGTGCGATAGCAATTTTTCCACACGAACTAGCTCATGGCGCAGTATCGATCAATGAGGGTATTGATATAGACCATGCGGGCTTCTTCGTTTTTTTTGGAGTTATCTTTGGTGGATATGTTAAACTGCCTGAAGAGGTTGAAAAAATTCTTGAAGATGTTAGTTCTGGAGAAACTTTGGAAAATGATGAAAAGAATGAGAATCTTCTGAAAAAACTAACTAGAGTTCTCGCAGCTGGGATAACTGCAAACACCATTCTGGCTATAGTCTTTTTTTTAATGTTTATTAATGCATCAGTTATAATTTCGCCTTTTTATTCTGAGAGGGGAATTCGTGTTCTAAATGTTATTGAAGACAGTCCTGCCGAACACTATGGAATATTACCTGGCGATGTTATTTATAGATTAAATAGTACGGAAGTTTATACGATTGATGATTTTATCTCCTTTATATCTTCAGCACATCCTGGGGATCTTGTGGTAATCGAAACGGAAAGAGGCAAATTACAGATCTATCTCGGTAGTCATCCTATAAATGCATCAAAGGCCTACTTAGGAGTCGAGATAATTAGAAATTATACTCCAAAGTTTCCTTTTTTACCAGAAAATGGCCCTTATTATTTTAATAATTTCATTTATATTTTGTATACCATTCAGGTTTTAGTAATCTTTCTAAATGCTCTTCCCGCGTTTACAATGGACGGGGCAAAATATCTTCTCCTGCAGTTAATAATTTGTGGAATAGATAAAGAGAAAGCCTTTAAGATATATCTTGCAGTTAGTATTCTGAGTTTAATAATTTTGTTAGGCAACATACTTGTATCTTTAGCTAGTCTTTAAGAAAAAATTTTAACCGAAAAATTAAATTACTTACTACTAACAAATAAATGCCAAATAATAACCATAAAATTATGAGTTCAAGAAAAAAATCTGAAAGATAATTTCGTAAAGTGGTGGCAAATTTGGTAGCACAAACTTCAGCTCTTAGGCCAAAAGATATAATTAGTGCATCCTTAGAAAAAGCAATTATAGTCAAACTTAAAAGTCAGAAATTAATCCGGGGTACATTAGTATCCTTCGATCAGCATCTAAATCTATTTTTATCGCATGCTGAAGAATTAAGAGAGGACAAAACAGTATCTTTAGGTAATGTTATAATTCGAGGAGATAATGTAATCCTCCTAATATTCCCCTCAGAAGAAAAGAGGTAGAGACTCATGGGTAAAGGTACACCATCCTTCGGTAAGAGAGGCAGAAAAAAGACACATATTCGATGCAGACGCTGTGGTAAGCACTCATATAATGTAGCTAAAGGGTACTGCGCAAGTTGCGGATTCGGAAGAACAAAGAAATTACGAAGCTATAGATGGGTTCATCCATATGTAAGGAGATACAGGTGATAAGATATGGTTGGACATGCAGCGGATCTTAAAAGAAACATTATAATATCGATAACATTTCTTGTAGGATTTCTTTTAATATCTATCGGTTTATGGTTGTGGGGCGACGTTATTGGACTAAGTCATACATCGGTTATATTAGAGATTTTAGAATCAATATTCATAGCAGTAGAATTTTTTTTCATCTTAGTACTACTTGGTAGCTACGTCGAATTGAAAGGAGGAGAACCAGGGATCCTTTCTATGGGGATTTCTTTCCTTCTAATCTTGATAATAACATTGCCGCTTGGTCTATTCAACAGTACGCTGATTGTTATGGTATCTTCTACACTTATGTTAATGGTCGTATTCTATATGCTTTTTTCAGAATAAGAAAAATTATGGTACAATAATGAAAAATTTTATTCTTGAATTTATAGTCCTAAATGTAAATTAGCCAAAATATTAAATTATACTACATTTATTAGTGTTAAATTATTACTTTCTAGATAGATACTTATAGAATTTCGTAAAATTATATGGTGATTTTAATGTCATTTAGAGGCGAAAGAAAAAAATTGGATCTAGGTAAATACTCTCTAGTAATTTACGAACGCTGGGGTAAAAAATTTGAAGTTATTGTTGATCCCAGGGCGGCTCTGCGGTATCTAAAAGGAGATTTAAAGGACCCAGATGAAGTCATAATATATCCGGAGGTATATACTGATGCTCAGAAGGGAATTAAAGCACCAATTGATGACCTTAAGAAATTAGTCATTGAATCAAAAATTAAGGAAGTAAAAGAAAAGAGAGGTGTTCTCTCTAAGGAAGATAAGCAAGAAATATATAGTAAAATTAACGATTTAGAGGATGAGAAACTAAAAGAATTAGCCTTATACGTCATACTAAAAGATGGCGAATTACAACTACCAAAAAGTCTGCGAGAAGAATTATTAGAGAAAAAGAAGAAACAAATAGTATCGTACATCCAGAAATATGCAGTGAATCCCGTAACAAAAGCACCTTACTCACCACAAAAAATAAGAGAAATAATTCAGTCACTGTTATATGGTGAAGCTATCGAGGGTAAACGGATTCGAGTAATGCTTGATCCGCTCAAAGATATATCGACACAGTTGCCACAGATAATTTCGGCGCTTAAGACAGTAATACCTATAAGATTAGAAATAATAACCGCAAAGGTTACGATAGCGCCTCAATATACTGGTAAAATTTATTCTCGATTGGAATCTCTAGCTACAATTAAGGAAAGTATTTGGAAGGATGATGGAAGTTTAGAAGCAATTGTTGAAGTTCCAGGCGGTATATTTGTTAATTTTAATAGAGAGATTTTAAATCTCACGAAAGGTAGTGCCAAAGTAGAAGTTGTTAAGAGAGAAGTAATAGGATAATTTTCAGGAGGCAATAATATTGTCAATTTATTTCAAGAATATGGATGTCGTAGTACCAGGAGATGTTATTGCTGAAGGCGATTTTAAAATCATAGAAGGCGCTTTTAGAGAGCATAAAAAAATAATTGCAAGTATAATAGGAATACTTTATTTCAAAAAAAATACTATTAGAGTAGTTCCTCTTAAGGGCCCATATATGCCTAAAAGAGGCGACCATGTTATAGGGAAAATCGTTGATTGTAGTACAGTATCTTGGTCTGTTGATATACGAGCACCGTACTTGGGGCGGCTTGATGCTACAGATTATTTTGGTAAGCCGATAGATCCTAGCAGGGAGGATATAAGAAAAACATTGAAAATCGGAGATATAATCTTTGCAAAAGTAGCTGTGGTTGATAGATTTACAAATCCGCAATTAGTAGCACATGGTCCCGCATTAGGTAAACTAATTAAGGGAAAAATTGTTGAAGTGGAACCTTTAAGAATTCCAAGAATTTTAGGTAAAAACAGATCTATGATAAAAATGCTCAGAGAGGTAACTAAAGCAGAAATAAAAGTTGGTAATAATGGTCGGATTTGGATAAGATCCCCAGATCCTGAAATCGAAAAACTACTAATAAAGGTAATTAAGAAAATTGAGAGAGAATCACATGTACCTGGATTAACTGAAAGGATACGAAAGACACTATTAAATGAATTAAAGGATAGGTTAGGTGAATTTAAATGAAAGAAATCGATGAATCAAAACTTATTCTAATCGATTCTAATGGGATTAGAACTGATGGTAGAAGATGGAATGAACTAAGACCCCTTAGAATTCGTGTTGGAATTTTGGATCGTGCTGAAGGCTCAGCACTCGTCGAGATGGGCAAGACTAAGGCGCTAGCTACCGTTTATGGGCCAAAAGAAATGTTTCCCAAGCACATGGCAAATCCGGATAGAGCAATCCTTCGGGCAGCCTATCGAATGGCTACATTCTCGGTTGAAGAACGAAAGAAGCCTCAACCATCACGGAGAGAACTCGAGTTGTCTAAGGTCATTAAAGAAGCCTTAGAGCCGGCAATTATGTTGCACTATTATCCAAGGACTGTAATAGAAGTCTATATATTGATACTTCAAGCTGACGGGGGTACAAGGACAGCAGCGATAAATGCAGCATCTTTGGCATTAGCCGATGCAGGGATTCCAATGAAAGGTTTAGTTACCGCAGTTGCTGCCGGGCGTGTTGGTGACCAAGTAGTATTAGATCTGAATGATGTGGAGGATAAATATGGCGATGCTGATTTACCTGTAGCAATGATTCCAGCAACGGGAGAAATAACTTTATTACAAATGGATGGTACGATGAGCTCAGATATGTTCGAAAGAGCTCTTAAATTGGCTATAGAAGGTATTAATATTATATACGAAAGACAGAGAGACGCCTTAAAAAGGCGGTTTTTGGAGTTAAAAGAAAAAATATTAGGAGGGGAATTTTATGCTTCCAGAGATTAAAAGAAGTATATTAAGTTCATTAGAGAAATCTACTATGTATTCACTATTAAAAGATGGAAAAAGAATAGATGGTCGAAATTTTTATGATATAAGAAGTATCAAGATCTTACCTAGTATTATAGAGAAAGCAGAGGGATCCGCACTAGTATATTTGGGTAATACCAAAGTATTAGCAGGCGTGAAAGTAAGCCTGGCAAGACCTTTTGAAGACATGCCTAATCAAGGCCTCTTTGTAACTGGTGCGGAATTAACACCAGTAGCATCACCAGCATTTGAACTTGGACCACCATCATATTTTTCAATCGAATTGGCTCGGGTAGTTGATCGTGCAATAAGAAGTTCGGAAATGATCGATTTAGAGAAGCTTGTAATAATTCCAGGTGAGATTGTCTGGATGATTAATATCGATATCTATCCATTAGATGATGATGGTAATTTAATTGATGCGTCCATGTTAGCAGTAATTGCCGCTTTAATGACAACAGAGATCCCTAAAGCCGAGATAACCGATCTAGAGAAAGGAAAGGTAAATGTTATTAAGGATGAAAAGAGACCCTTACCGCTTGTTGATCTACCGATATCTTTTACATTTGCTAAAATTGGTGATTACATACTATTAGATCCATCTAGCACAGAAGAGAATATAATGCAAAATAGGTTAACCATAGCGATTAATAATAAAGGAGAGATCTGTTCGATTCAGAAAGGTGAGGGCGGAGGATTTAAATTTAATGAAGTAATTATTGCGAAAAATATTGCTATTGAGAAAGTGAATGAAGTAAGAAAGCTGGTGGTGAACCAGCTAGCCAAAAATCCGAGGGGTCCTAATGCATGGGAATATATATAGGTGACGAATATGGGTAAAACGAAAAAAGTATTATCAACGGGCCGGTTTGGCCCACGTTATGGTGCAAATGTAAGAAAGAAAGTGCTCAAAGTAGAGCTTCGTAAGAAGAAAAAATACTTATGTCCTCAGTGTAGGAAGAAAAAACTTAGATGGCGTGCGATAGGAATCTGGGAGTGTACATCGTGCGGACTTAAAATAGCTGGCGGAGCTTGGGAACCGGTATCTGATATTGGAAAAAGAGCATCAATGGTGATTAAGAGAATAGAATCAAGATCAACCTAATAAGTTACTTATAAACTGGGAGAACTGTATGCGTGCATTAATTTTAGGTACTGGTGTAGTAGGACTATTTATTGGAGCACAGATATCAGATCTCTTTGATGAAATCATAGTATATGACAATAAAGGAAGTTTAGGGGCTCTAGAAAGAGAGCTAAAAATATTCATCGAATACGATGATCATGTAGTTGAAAAAGAAATAGATGGTACTACTACAAATTTACTAGATTTATCTGGGGAGCATGTGGATCTTATTTTGGTGGATAAAAAATCAACAGATACCCCAAAAATATTTCAGGACATTATTGACAATGATATAACGAGTGATAATTATCTCTTTTTTCAGAATGCTTTTCTAGTAGAAGAGGAAGTTATAAGAATTTTTCATGGAAGAATGATGGCTAAACGCATAACATCAGAAATAATGCTACAACAAAAGAATACAAATAGATTAAAAATGATTTCTGAAGGAAAAATCCTGATAGAAGGACGTGCACGTGGGATTCTTAAAGAGGTAATTAAATATCTAGAAACAGAAAGTATTTCGGTTCAAATCATAGAAGATTTAACTCCAATTGTTTGGAAGATCGCAACTAAACGATCAATTATAGAGCCCCTTATGGCAATATTTAGAATCGATAAAAGTAAACTTGGTAAGAATAGAAATATACGGAATCTTATAGATATGCTTATCGAGGAGGATAGAAGAATAGCAATAAAGTATGGTATTTCCCTACGCGGACTAGAAGCAGATATTTATCGGCAACTGAATAGATATCCAAAGGAACTTCCACAGTTAGTTAAAGATTTAACGCTAGGTAATTCTACTGAAATAGATTACTTAAATGGGGCTTTGGTTACGCTGGCTAGGCGAAAAGGGCTTAATGCACCATTAAATCGTGCGATAACGTATATTATTAAAGGCCTTGGTAGTGAATTCCTTGAGGCATAATATTTGAAGTTAATTTTTTGAGAATAAAATCTGCCAGAGTTTTATTATTAGTAATTCTTCGTAAATCACCTAAATATACTTTACTGATATTAAAATTAGCTTCTACATCGGATAAATTAGGGGTATTTCTTATATTTAAGATCTCATATTTATCCTGAATTCTCTTAAAATAAGGTGTATTCAACAACAAACTCGGCAATAATTCTTGGCCGAGCTTATACAGGAAAAGATCTAACTGGACTGAGGTTCTTTCAATTTTATGCCCTTTTTGTATAGACAAACGGCTGTTAATGAAATAAGATAATATGCTCGCTAGAGAAAAGCCAGTAGCAGAATATATGATATATACAAGATCGTAAAACAAAAATGAAAGTCTATTATACGGCTTTATACATGAAAAAATAGGATGGTTTTGGGGAACATTGACTGCTATAACGTCTAATAAGCCATAAGGAAGAATTTCTCTAGCGCTAATAAAGTCCTTTAACTTATCTCTCTCACTTTCTTTATGAAATTTAAATCTCTTCTCTACCAGCGTAATGACTTTACTCATAATAGGCAGAAAGCATTTAAAGTGTAATGAAAAGCCTTTTGGGTTAGAATCTGATTTTACTATGATAGTCCACAGATTTTCTCTATTATTCTTTAGTAAAGTGAAGGTTAAATCGATGCTTTCACATGAAATTAATAAGCTTAACTTTTCCTCGAATTTGGCTCGCTTTATATTTGTCTCAATTTCGGTAGGTATTGTATCATTATTTACCACAATATCATATACCCTATTATTTATGAAAGAGATAATATATGGACAAAAATATAGGTAAACTCTATTATCAAAAAAAACATCTTAATGCCCCCAAAATTATGTCTTACTAAGAAATCTAAGCTTGAAAATAATTAAGTGGGCATAAAATATATCTTGAAATTTAAATCTCTATTACTAGGTGAATAATTATGGCTAGAAAGAAAACTAAGAAAATCAAATGTAAAAAATGTGGCACCATTTTGGATCCTAAAGAAACACATCCGGAAAGAACATGGCACTTAATATCTCCGATGCCCGATAAGGAGGGAAGAATAACCGTAACATTAATGGGAATTTGGACCTGCCCAAGTTGTGGTGCTAAAATTCGTGGCGTAGTAAGCAAGATAAAGGTTGGGGATGAGGGAAAAAGCATAAATAGGAGAGAACTCTTAATTCAGGAACTAAGTGGCAATGCTGAGACCGACCTAAAAGATATTGCGGAACGCCTGGGATTTAAGTTAGATACAATAAAAAAGGCGGTTAATTATTTTATAAAGAAGGGAATTGTTAAAGGACGAATCGAGGGGGAAAAATTTATTAGGGCATCTGGGTGACGTTTTTGGATATAAATAATGAAGAAAATAAAATCTTTCATAAACTCTCCTCACTTACATTCAGCGAATTAGTCAATATAGGTGCATATTTGAGAATCAAGGTAGCGATTAATGCGAATAAAGAAAGAATTATTGCATTAATTAGAAAGAAAATAGCGAAGAAAAAAGAAATTTTAGAGAAGATTAATATTATCGTAAATCTTTATTTAATAAAAAATTTTAGATCCAAAATGTATAAATTAACGAATTCCCGGAGAATATTAGGGATTCTGAGTAGGAACCTTAAGAAAGAAAATTACAGAATTATAAACTTAAATTATCCTTTTTTCGCTGAAATGAAGAAAAAAATATGTCTCATTCGGCGAGCATATGTCAAGGAAAATTTAGAGATTCTAGTACTAGAAATTAATGGTAATAAAATTCTCCTAGTCTTTGAAGGGCAGGATAAACTACTACCACAAAAAATAATTAAAGAACAACTAAAGTATCCTCCCATTAAAATTATGAACATAATTAGAGCACGTAAAATGAAAATAACAGGACTCACCTTAATTGTAGGCGGGGAAATCGGAGGAATACAGGGTTTAAGGGAGATCCGGCTTGTTGGAGAAGATGTTATATCTGGTTGCAATGCTTTTGCTTCTAGACATGATAAATGCAAGATTCCGTTGTATCTACTAGGTGCTTGGTACTCTGTTGAGATTGGAAAGAAAATCGAAATAAGTATAAATGGTATCTTTAAGAGCAGGAGTATTGGTGATCTGATAAAATTTTTGACATACATTATGTGATCCGGATTATTTGCGTATTACCCCCGTGTGCTTAATAATTATATTTAAAACTACTAAGACATGTTCCAAAAAACAAGCAAGTGAATAGATATGTTTGGAAAAATAGCTTCTGATGATGAAAGAACAATACTTATCAGTAGAGATAAAATATTACTATGTAAATGTAGCTCAAAAAAAGGAGCTCTTTATTATGAGCCGCATACGAATACATACATTCATAAAGGAGGCTGCTTGGAAAATACTATTTGTGCATTAATTGTTAAAATAAAACACAAGATTTGGTTAAAGCAAAATAATATAACATTTGAATAAATTCTTAAATTTCTCTGAATATTTTTATGACTAAAATATCCTCATGAAGCATTACTAATAGATGTATATTAATGTGTTTTCTCTCTGTTTTCGGGAATACTCGATGATCTAAAATGGTAGTTAAATATATTGAAGGAAGAGACAAGTTATTTTCCGCAAGAGATAAGATAATTATAATCCGTGTGAAAAAGAGTAATAAAAGACAATTTTCTATTTTGGAAGAGCCATTTAGAGATAAGATAAAGAAAGCAGTATACATTCTTAGAACGTGTCTTACAGAATATTTCGCTTATGAAGCCAAGTTAATTGACCATAAAAACTTTGGTTACAGAACGAAAAATTTCTCAAATATGCTCTTTACACTTGCTGGATTCGTCAAGATACGAAATAAAAAGTATGATGCGACTCTAGAGAGACTATATAATTTACTCAATACTTGTGAGGATGGATTTTTAATAGTCTATTTGGGAAAGCAAAAAATTGGAATTTTCTTTTTACTTGTATTAGAGACAATAGAATTGTTGAAGAGACTAGCTCAAAAATTTATTTTATCAAAAAATTTTTTCGAAAGCTACTTTATAATTAAGCAAAAACTTACATCATACATATCAAAAATTCTTTTAGGGCGATTTCCTACGAGATTTACAAGCAACTTAAGCAATAATGATATTATAAACTTCAAAATCATTCTACTAAAATTTCTATCAGAGTATGAATTCAAATACTCTGGAAATGAAATCTCTGAATCTTCAGAGAATCAGATAGAATCAATGGCAGATAAAAGAATTCGATATGATAAGGAAGAAAATAAAATCAAAAGTATAAGCAGAAAAGAAAAAACAATAATAGCTATCGATGGAATATATAGTGAAATTAACGAAGTGCTTGATCTATGGATTAGAAAACCTAAAAGTTCATTCTCTAGTGATCACAATGTCTAGTACCAGAAGCAAAGGAAAAAAAAACACAGCCTTGTCTATTATTATAATATTAGTTATTTTCCTAGCTCTATTCCTTATTATCGAAACCAACCTAAAACTTAAAGTACCGATTGCTTATATCTCATCAGGTTCTATGGAACCAACATATATGACTGGGGATTTAGTAATAATTTCTGATGTTAATGCTGAGGATCTAAAAATTGGAGACGTAATTGTTTTTAGAAATCCGATGGATCCAAACGAACTAATACTGCATAGAATCGTAGCAATAAAGAAAGATAATGGCAACATATATTTTCTGACGAAAGGAGATAACCCTCAGACGAATCCTAGAATAGATCCCTGGGGCTGGGTCCCAGAAAATTACATATATGGTAAGCTTGTTTTTAGAGTACCTATTATTGGCTACTTATTAATAATAACATCAAATTTATTCTTGAGAGTTTTTTTCGCATTCATTATAGGCATCCTCTTGCTGGTATCGGTGATTTTTCCGGAGAACTCGGGGAAAGAAAATAAAAGCATAAAGCTTCGTAAATTTAGCTTTCTACGAATGGAATGCGTTCTCTTACTAATTATCCTCATCAGCGCATTTTATACCTATAGGTTATCTGCCTCAAGTACAACTTTTTCACTATCTATAAATGTCCTTGAACTAAAGTTAAATGGTGAAATGACCGCTTTCGATTCAAGCCAGCAACAATATTTAGAGTTAAGAATTATCATTAGAGTGAGATCGCCTAGTTATCGGTATATTATAAAAAATTTAGAAATAACATTATACAATGACACAGATCTTATAGGAAAAACCGCTTGGTCTATTATATATCCATTTATTGGGGATAAAATAATTTCTCTTGGTATAATTACTACAGCAAATGTGACGGTTTCTCACGAATATGAAGTAAAAGGAATACTTTATTATACTGACATTCTGACTGAGTCGATCGAAGGGTCTAAAATATTCCAGCAAAAAGTGGTTCTAATGTAATATAATGTTAATAGAAAACAATTGAGGGGGGTTTCGTAATGAGCTGCATAGCGGAATTATTATTACCTATATATGTAAGCTATAATGAACAAATAGATCATGCATTACGCTGGTATATCAGAAGTTTGATCTCAGATTTAGATATTGAAAGAATTAAGATTATTCGTCCAGGAAAAAGATTTACTAAAATCCAAGTAGCAGGCAAAGAAGCCAGCGTAGCATGCAAATTCCTGGAAAAAGAATTTGGAAAAAAACGAGATATAAGAGAAATATCTGACGGGGATACAATACCAGGGCGAGTCTATAAATCTAGCTCCAAAAATTTACTAATAGATATCGGACTAGAAGATTTAAATAATGGATTTGTGTATCTGGATTTTAATGCTTTCTTAGAGAAAATCTTTAAGGGTAAATTCAAGAAGATAAAAATACATTTTAACGAAATATCTCCGGAGGATCTCGGTATTCTCAAAAATTTTCCGTTGTATGTAAACATATATCTGACTAACTCAGAAAAAATTCAAGGTTCAGCAACAGTAGATCTAATAAATACATATAGAAGATGGATTGATTCTAGGCTTGATATTTTATTCGTTTATGGAGCAACGAGGTCTCAAGTCGAGAAGGCGATAAAAGAAACAGGGCATCTAAGAGATATAAAAGCAGTAAGAAGACTTGCTTTCTTAGAACATGCTATAATCTGTAGGTGGCGAACATCAGCAAAAGGCTTAATACCAGAGATCGGGCCAAAATTAGGAAAAGCCAAGTTGGCCTTTTTTTCCCCAAGAGCGATTGTAAGACAAAAGAGCATTAGTAGGAGGCAGAATAGACTCTAATAATCTAAAGAACCATAGCCAACGAGTCTGAATTCCCGTTCTATTAACCTACTTATAGCTACAATTTCACCTTTTTGGATAGAGATTGGCTTAGCCAATATTATATTTGCGGAATCGTCATCTACATCCTGAACCAAACCAAAATTGATATTAGTACCAACATTTATTAAGATTCTTTCATTTTTCTTTAGTGGCGCATTTTCCATATTTATTTTTGCTCCGATAATTCTAGGAAACATGTGTAAATCTCTGAGGTATATGGATCTAACAATCTCGGGCAATCTTCCTGGTTTGCCAATAATGGATCCTGCCAACTTATCCGCTTTGGTGAGACCAGGGTCAAGAAATGTTGCAATTCCGATCAATGCATGAGGTTGAGCCTCTTCTAGAGGATGCCCACCATCGGTTTGTACGCTAGCAATCTCGGATAAAATCGGTTGTGCATTACCTTTTTTATCAATAATTCCAGGTCTAATTTCTATTTCTTCGCCAACTTTCAGAGTCCCTTGTTTGAGAGCGCCGCCAAAGGCACCGCCAATCAGTTTTTCTGGTTTTGTTCCGGGAAGGTTGGGATCAAAAGTTCTAGCAACATACATTATCGGATCCGCGTTTAGTTTCTTTTCGAGCGGGGTAAATTTTTTGTATATTGTCGCTAAGAGTATGTCAATATTAATGCCTAAAGCTGCGCTAACAGGTATTATTATCGGGGTTCCAAAAGAAGTTTCATTTTCAAAGAAGTTAAGGATTTCCTTATAGTTTTCGAAGGCTCTCTCTTTAGACACAAGTTCAATTTTATTCTGAGCTACAATGATATTCTTAACACCCATCACCTCTAACGCTGCGACATGCTCTCGTGTTTGGGGCATGGGGCAAGGTTCATTAGCTGCTATGACGACAAGAGCGTAATCTGTAATTGATGCTCCGGCGAGCATTGTAGAAATAAGAATCTCATGACCTGGATGATCAAGAATAGAATAGCATCTAAGGTGTCGAGGTCTTTCTTTTGTTGGACATTTTGCTCTAGCATTTGATGTAAATGCCTCAGGGAAGCCACTATCTGGGCATAATAAAATATCTAAATGAGAATACCCTAATTTTATGGTAATACCTCTAATTAATTCCTCGCTATATGTAGCAGGAAATTTTCCTGTAAGTGCTTGGGTTAATGTCGATTTCCCATGATCTACATGACCTGCGGTTCCAATGATGCCCGCAGATCTATGTTCTTTTGGTTCTAATGGTAAAGAATCAATATCTAAGCCGATGATTTCTTTTAATTTTTCTTTGTCAAATAGTTCCTCTTGATTTTTTGCGGTTTCTGTCTCACTCATATCTAAGCACCGAATTTTACATACCAATAAACTCTTAGTTCTGGAAAAGTTAGCTTAATTAATAAAGATAAAAAGATTGCCAAAAATTTTCTGGTGTATTTATTATGGGTACAAATGAAATGCGGGAATATATAATACGGTTTGTTAGAGGATATGAGAGGTTAGGAATCGAAGAGATACGGTCTATAATTGAGGCATATAATGAGCCATTTAAAGTTTATAGATCAGTTAATGATTACTGCTTTATTAAAACAACAAGAATGGGTGCATTTCTCTCAGCCCATAGAGCTGGTTTCTTGACCTATATTGGGGAGATATTAAGTGCAAGTATGAATGAGGAATTGGATTCCATCGACTGGATGAAAATATTTACTAATGAATGTGTATTGTCGACATTTAAAATAAATATAATTGACCAAGCTAAAATTTTAGATCGGAAGAATAGAAGAACATTACTTAGAAAAATTATAGAAGAAATAAAAAGACAAAATCCAAACGTTATAGTAGATCTTGAGAACCCGAGTCATATCATAGATATCTTAGCTATAGATACTAATATGCAATTTATTTTGCTTCATATGAATACCGCGAGAAAAAGACTCACGAAAAGGGACTCCATGTATAAACCATACTCACCCCCAGCATCGATGAATGTGTATCTTTCTAGAGCACTTATTAATTTAGCTAGAACTTTACCAGGGCATATTTTTCTAGATCCATTTTGTGGTTCGGGTTCCTTGCTGATCGAGGCGGCACTGATTGGGGCTAAAGCATACGGGATAGATCTATCTCCTATAAGTGTTTGGGGTGCTCGATTTAATTCTAAAATAATGGGTGTCGATTTCGATGTTCGCCTAGGAGATGCTTTAGATAAAAATAGTTTTGAAAATCAAGTTGATGCTATAGCTACAGATCCTCCTTATGGTAGGGAAGCAAGTACATATGGACTTGGGATCCAAGAATTGTATTCAAAGTTTTTTATGAATGCTTGTCGAATTCTTAAAAAAGGGAGATATGTGGCCGTCTGTGCCCCAGAGGGTATTCCGATCATAAAAATGGCCGAAGAATACGGATTTAGCAGGATTTTCGTGTATAAAGAACGAGTAAATAAAGCACTTACTAGGCTAATTACCATATTTAAGCTTATTTAAGCCTTTAACTTTTGCGATGATTCTCTTGAAAAATCCAATTAAAGTATGCACTTCGCGTCCGGTAATAAAAGCTCTACTTACCATATTTCGTACAATGTAATAATAGATCTCTTTCTGATATTGGTTCTTATCACGGTATAAAATCTCAATTAACATTCGTATATACTTAAGGAGAATTTCTCTCTCTTCTAGTGTCGATGCACGATAAGGTAATGGCCTCGAAAGTTCTAAATTGATTGATAATTCATAAGCTATAATCGAAACAGCATGGGATAAATTCATTGAGGGATAAATTTCGGATGTGGGTATTGTAACTAAAAAATCACAGACAGATAGTTCCTCGTTCGTAAGACCGCTTTCTTCATTACCGAAAAGAACTGCAATTTTACCTGGAGGAAATTGAGTTGTCCTTAGATTCGGAGATAATACCGCATTTCTTCTAGGGTTACTGTCGCCACCGAGTCTCGCCGTAGTTCCTATTATAAAGGAAGGCTTTTCTGTATCAATAAAAGATTCTAATGACTCATAGATTTTTGTGGATTCTATAATATCTCTTGCATGAGCCGCTCTAATAATCGCTTCTTCATTAATCATATTTTTCTTGGAGATTATTATAAGGTCAGTAAAACCGAAATTTTTTATTGCTCTGGCGGTATGTCCAATATTGCCAGGGTACTTTGGCCTTACCAATACAAACATGAATCGAATTTTACTCATTATCAAACACCAGTATCTATGTTGGTGTACATAATGTGCTATTTGCTGAGCTATAGCTTTAGGAACCTAAAGATAAAATTTGAAGTCCCAAATTTATACTATCTGGTTTATGGATTATTAAGAGAAATCCCAAAAGGAAAAATAACAACCTATGGTATACTGGCTAGAATTTTAGGAGATGTTCGAGCATCAAGAGCGATCGGTAGAATATTATCAAAGAATAAGTATCCTGATGAAATTCCCTGTTTTAAGGTAATAAAAAGCGATGGTACACTCGGAGGCTATACATCTCTTGGAGGTATTTCGGATAAGATTAATAGACTTCTTGCGGAAAAAATATCCATTAATGGAAACACTGTAAGGGACTATAAGAAATATTTGTATACTGGTATTGGAGAAAGAGATCCGCACGTATTAGAAAGTCTTAGAAGGATTCAGGATCACTTATCAAGGAGAGTAATACTGCTTGATGAGAATAAAAAAAGTATAGAAAGAATTATCGTAACGGATGCCTCATATATTGATGCCTCGATTCCAGAAATAGGATTCGGAGTTGCTGCTCTAATAGATCTTCCATTACAGGAGATTCTCGCAGTCTCAATATCAATTACCCCTGTATTCTTTCCATACATACCAGGATACCTGGCCTTCCGGGAGGCTCCACCTATACTAGCTGCAATAGATGCCCTAAAAGGTATAGTTCCAGAACCGGAGGTCTTTATTTTTGATGGACATGGTATATTACACCCAAGAAAAATAGGACTTGCAGCACATCTAGGTGTTCTATTGAATAAACCTGCAATTGGCGTAGCAAAAAGAATTCTTGTCGGAAAGATTTCATCAAAAAAATATTTTTTAGATGAGAAAAAAATGGTATCTCGAGCGGTTACATTAAATAATGTTGTTATGGGGTATTCTATCACGAAAGGTGGTAAAAAGGAAATAATAGTCTCTCCAGGTAATAAAATATCCCCAGAAACGGCACTTAAAATAATTATAAGCATGCCTTGGAGTAGAAAATATCCAGATCCACTATATTTTACTCATTTAATCGCTAACATGATAAGAGAAAAGTTTCTTAAGAATATTATGATGTAGGAGTGCTAAAATTATTTATGAGATTTCCGCGCCCCCACAGGAATTTTAATAATTCGTGAGATAATAGCTTTGCAACCCGTATTGGTTCTGGAAATCTTCCGTGGATTGTGAATAGATTTAGAACAGTTTCAGCATCCTCCACGGAAATCCCAATATTTCTAATATATACAGTAAAAGAATTCCTGAGATGTATGGGAATTCTCTTACCATTTCTTCTGTGAATCTGCAACCGAAGCTCTCCGTTAGGCATTTCTAATAAAAAGTTATCTATACCTGGGCTTTCTTCATAGGTTACTGCAATAATTGGTCGCTTTAGTGTTTGAAAGAGCTTTTGGAGATCGACTACATTATAGTAAGCAATAACAGTTCCACTTAGTAGTATGATCCTAATATCTTCTCTATTTAATTTCTGGTACATCTTTATTATACTATCTGTGGCATCAAGTCCACCAATAGAAACAGTTTCAAAGGCGATACCATCTATTTGTAAATCACCACGCATTATAACGCCTGCTATTATAGACTTCGATTTATGAATATCTCTATTAAAAGATTCGGCAATTCCAAGCGCGCGCATCCCTTTTTTAATTGTGATCTTCTTATTTTTTTCCCTTGCGGTGGCAATAATAAACTCAGCAATGGACATAATTAATCCCAACAAGTAAGGATCTATATAAGGGCCATTTATACTACATCGAATTAACATCTTTTGGCTCTTCAAGAATTTCCTCCAAGCTTAGAATATCCTCTGGAACTTTAAGTTCATCTAATACAAATTCAAATAAAATTGTAGGAATAAGCCCTTTGGATCTGGAAGTTCTTACTAAAGGCAAGCCGAAGAATTCCATGGCTTTCTTATTGATAGCATTGATATGATCACGAATTGTGGTTCGGTCAACGTTCAGAATTCTAGCAATTTCGGATTGCCTAGTGACACCGTTCTGGATTAATTTAATAATCTCTTGTTTTTTTGTAGACTTTTTTAAATACTTAATGTAATCCTGAATCCTCCCTTTTAGGAGATTTTTGATAAGCCGAGCCAAATCTTTAATTTCTCTGCCGATTCGAGAAAGGTACTCTTCTTTAGCTATATCTGATGTTACTGGAGTCATACAGATTCCCTCGATACATAAATCCACTTTTTTCCTCTTAAATAATATACTGGTATACCGACTTCTTGGAGCCTATTTTTGAGCGCCATATCCGTTGTTGCTACAGCTGCATTTAGTTTTTCTGCCATTCTCAGAAGAATTTCGTCTGAAACTTCCCAACCTTTCTTTTCCTTTGCAAAATTTTTAACCTTTTTTTCTATTAATGGATCAACAGGGATAATTGGTATTTTCATGCGTCTAATAAACTCCAAAGCAAAATCGGCGGCCAATCTTTTTTTTCCCTTTCGTGAATTTTTGAGCCACTTAAGTTCCTTGATCGTACTCTCAAGAACAGCAAGGCGCATCCCCTCTGAAACTCTTCTTAAGCTGTCTTCTAGATTTATACGTACTCTTTTTCCACTTACAGGTAGCATAAGGAGCGAAGAATCCAGTAATAATATCCTACCTTGGCTTATCAAATTAAAGCCTCCTAAAATGTTCCCAACCTCTACTTGGAATAGCTGTATCCTTATAGTAAACACCATATCCACTTTTTACTCTGCCGATCAAAATTGGAGGCTTGCATCCTACTATAGCAAATTGTTTTTTTACCTCTTGAGCAGTTAGATTTCTTGTAGTGAAAATAATTTCGAACTCTTCCCCTCCGAAGAGGACAAGATCTTCGTAGTTTAAGGAATTCTTTCTAGCATAGGCCATAGAATATTCCGATGCGGGTAAATTCTCTATTATAATTTTTACATTACTCATCTCAGCAATTGTATTTAATGTTATTGCAAGGCCATCACTACTATCCATGCCTGCAGTAGCTATGCGAGAAATTGGTAAAAAAATTTTTGGATCTATTTTGGGTGCAAAAAAGGATTCTAAAATAGAATTTATTTCGGGAATGGGTTTTCCTGAACTCAGAAGATAATGTAATGCTGCTCCCGAGTTCCCGAACCTTCCAGTCGACCAAACGAGATCACCGGGTCTAGCCCCATCTCGGCGTATAATACTATCGGTATAGCCTATAGCAACACCTGTTAGAATTAGATCATCTCCGGAATTTAGGTCGCCTCCAAGAAATTTTATAAAGTAAAAATTACAGGCATCTCGTATTCCCTTAAACACCTGATTGAAGTTATATAATTCGGTACTACTTGGAGCGACAACTGATAATATAAAAATCTCAGGTTTCGCACCTTTTGATAAAATGTCACTAACAGTCATAGTAACAGTCTTTATACCCATATGATAGAAGCTCATGCCTTCTGGAGCGTCTGTAGATTTAACGAAAGAATCTATGTTAACAATAGTATATCTCTTAGAAGATGTTAAAGCGGCAATAGCATCTTCATTTATACCTAAAGGATTGCTATCTAGTAGTTTGAAAAGCTTTTGGAGTAGAGCTCTTTCTCCCAAGTCTTTTAGTTTCAAATATGATCGCCTCAGAGATCAAATTAAAAGCATAAGTTTGCTCAGTCGAGAGTATCTACATCCGAATCTTATAAAACGTGTTTTTTCTTCAGATAGATCACATTCTAAGCTAGATCCCCGAGGCAACTCATATTGATCGATTCCATCAATAATCAGTACCGCATCCCAACCATCAGGGCGAATTAATATTTTGAGTTTATGTCCCTTTGGTAGTACTATAGGACGCATCTTACCCCATAATGGAGATATCGGAACTAAAAGATAAGAATTTGAACCACTAAGTAAGACAGGCCCTCCCGCAGAAAGTGAATAAGCGGTACTCCCTGTTGGTGTGGATATAATAAAGCCATCACCGCGTGTTTTTGTTATTGGTTCACCATCGATATATATTTCAACGGAAATCATCTTAGCAAATCTTTTTGTCATAATTAAGAATTCATTAAGAGCTGTCGGCAATTTTGTTTTTATTCCAGTATTACTGATTATAAAACCCCCTAAACGAAGAACAGATTCAATCCAATATTTTTCATTTTCTATATTATTTAGAGCTTCATCTATTTGTGTTGGAAAGATTTCTGTTAGAAAACCAATTTTGCCGAAATTAATACCTAAAATTGGTGTTTTGCTTGATAATCTTGAGGCCATGAGGATAGTTCCATCACCACCAAGCGTAATCATAAAATCAGATTTTTGTATTTTTTCAGAAATTATTTCATTCGCGATTTTTCTAGAGCAGCCAACCGATGCGGTAATTTTCCAATTTTTAGAATGAAGGATTTCAACTATGTGATTATAGTAGCTCTCATATATGTCCTTATTTGGCGAGCAAAATATTGAAATCTTTTTTTCAACCATCCTTGTCATCCTCATGATTTCTAAAAATTTTATTTAATATGATCTCTAGGACTTCTTCTGGTGATCTATTTGTTGTGTCTATAACTAGTGTTTTTTTTCCATATTTATCTAGAGCTTCACCTAATATTATATTCAAACGTTCGGCTTCTAAATTTTCCCATATTTTCTCTGGAGGATACTTCTTCTCCTTTAATCTGCGCTCTAATTCCCCTGGCTCACATGTTAGTACAATACAAAGAGATACATATTTCTTGGGTAATAAATCTGCCCCAATGCCCTCAACAACTATTGGACGTGATTCTTTATTGGCTATTAACAGAATTCTTTTAACCAATCTCTTTGGATCAATTATGTAGCTATCTCGCTCGTAATCATAATCAGAATACAAGTGTTCTTTTATAACGAATTCAGATAAATGTATTATTTTAAAACCCTTTTTAGCTAATAAATTAGCAAGGGTTGTTTTTCCCGTTCCTGGCGAGCCACAAATAATTATAATCTTCATAGTAATCTCTCCGGTGATTAATGTGGAAAAATCTGATACCTACCTCGGACTCATAGTGGGCAAAACGCGAACGAATCAATTCAATTTTAGAGTTGAAGATGTAAAAAAAATTATAAAAAACCAGTATGTTATTGCCATCAATAAAAAGGATAAGACAAAGGTGTTAGCACAGATATTAGATATAATAACTACTGGTGGTGTAACAAAAGCAAAATGCGAGGTCCTTGGGGAAATTCATGATGATAAAAAATTATATCCGCCACAAAGACCGTTACCTATTGGCTCTAGTGTGTATATGCCTTCAACCGAGTTATTAACAGAAATACTCTACAAAGCTCCATTAGAGGAACGGTTACTTTTAGGTAAAATTCTTACACACCCAGAGGTTGTTCCCGTTTATTTTAATCCTCGAGACTTATCTAGACATATGGTTATTGTTGCAACAACGGGTGGAGGGAAGTCATATACGATTTCTGTCATCATAGAAGAGCTTCTTAAGATAAGTAAAAATGGGAAAAATCCTTATGCTATCTTAGTCTTTGATGTTCATAACGAATATGGTGGATTAGCGCTTCCCAACTCGGAAGAGACTCAAGTCCGAGGTTTAGAAGAATTTGGTCTTGAACCAAAAGGCTTTGAAGATCAATTATTAGTCTTCGACTGGAATTGGAATCCGCCAAAGTTGAGTGCCGAATTTGATATTCAGCGCTTGTTATTTCTTTATGGTATAAAAGAACAACGATTTGCCTTTATATTAAAGGAACTTATGGGCGAAAAAGAAAAAATGGATATAGAAGAATTGCTCAATATAGTTGACGCTAGTGATCTTCATCCATCTACAAGGCATGCCTTAGTAACTAGAATACGAGCACTAAAGGAGAGCGGATTATTTGATAGAGAACATTACCTTAAACCCCAAGATTATCTTAAGCCTGGAAAAGTAACGATATTTAGACTTGCAGAGACTCCTATGGGAGACTATGGTTTAAGGTTTATTGTAGCAGATATTCTTCGCCAAATATATGATCTAGTAAAAGAACGTAAATTTGACTTTAATATTATTGCAGTAGTAGATGAAGCGCATTTATTTGCTCCAAGAGCAGGCAAGGTAGATGCTGTTCGTGAGGTAATCGAGAGGATCTCTAGAGAGGGTAGAAAATACGGTTACTGGCTAATTTTAGCAACACAGGCGCCTAGAGATTTGAGTCTAACAGTAATTGCCAACTGTTCAAGTATTCTTGCGCTTAAAATGCAAAAGAGAGATATTGGCGACTTTTCAGAGATATTTGGAATCTCTCAAGAGATATCTCAAAGCTTGATTGAGATGCCTCCGGGAAAAGGCTATTTAAGAGCACCTTCATTGACCTTACCGCTTATGATTTCTGTGAGACCAAGGCAATCGAGCGATATTAAAGGAGGATCTCCTAAATTTAGAGATTTGGAAGAAAAACTTAAGGACATAGCTGAAAAAACAAAAGAAACAATTAAGCCCCAGGCTGAAATTATAACAAAAACGCAAATACCAGAAGAAAAGGAAAAAGAAGTCATCGAAATAAAACCGCCAATAGAAGAAACGAAGAAAAAAGAGCACGAAAAGAAGGAGATCGTTGAGAAAGAATCCAAAATAAGCAAGGAGACAAAGACTAGAAAAAAGAAAATAATTGCAAAGAGAAAATTTATGGAATCAAGGCTAGAATACGAAAAGAAGATTTTAGACTCAATAATCGAAGAAATAAGAGAACTGGGGCCAGGAGCTACTGAACTAATTAAAAAATTGATCGAATTCGAGTATATCCCCATTTCTAAAGCGCTTACGTTCCTTAATGATAGAGTTTTAGATACCCTACTTCTATTAGATATCATCAAGCAGCAAGGTAGTTCTATTGTCCTAAATTTAAGGAAAATCCTGACCGATAGATTAGGTAAAAAGCCGTCGAGAAAGGAACTAGAAAACATGTTAACCTATATTAAAGATAGATTAAGGTGATGCTCAGAAAAAGATTCATACTACATACTATCTAGGATTCTCTCCAAAATTTTCAATTTCTTCCTCTTCATGATAAACGGGTTTTATCTTTATATTACTTGGAGTGATTAAGAGATAATCCGAGCCAATGCCAAAAACATCCCCGCCAAGGTTACCCTTAATATACTCTACAAGTTTCTTAACTAATTGTTTAGCGCGCTCGAAATCTTTATCCTTTAGTTCGCTGACATTTAAGAACACAGGTTTTTCCTCTTTTATTTTACTGAAAACAGTTATAATATCCGCAAGAGAACCAAGTTTTAAGAATATTATCTCTAGGAGTTTTTCTTTTGGAGAATCGGGAGGTATTAAAGAGAGATCTTGATCAATCATATTATCAATTTTCTTTTTCTTTTTCCATAACCAATTCATCGGAAACACCGTCATTAATAGCGAAACTAAATACTAAACCAGACCTATATTATTTAAGCTCAAAGAATATCCACGTAATACTTCTATAATCAAGAAAATATAATTTGCTTTGAATAATCCAATTTTGTTTAAATTTAATGATTATCCTTTTTATTTCTATTTTAGATTTGTTAAAGAAATCCTTTTATTGAGTTTAATTGTTTCGTATCTATGTTTTCTAATGTATTATCTGGAGGATACATGTTATGGACAATATATCTGTAAAATTACCAGATTGGATGATCAAAGCTATAAATAGATTGATTGAAATGGGAATATTTCCAAATAGAAGTGAATTCATACGTGCTGCAATTCGACGACTACTTGAGCAATACTCAAAGGATCTTAGGTTAGGGTTAATAGAAAAATCAATAGCCTTTAATACTAATGAGTAAATCAAATAAAAGTTTATAATCAAATAGTTCCTGAAACTGATAATTCGAATTACTTGAAGGTGTTTATAATGGGCGCTTACAAATACATTAAAGCATTTTGGCGAAACAAAAATTCAGAAGAGTTCAAACTATTAATGAAAGAAAGAAGAATTTTATGGCGGAGAGAGGGTGCAATCGTCAGGATAGAGAGACCGACTAACCTTTGGAAAGCCCGCAATCTCGGCTGGAAACCAAAGAAAGGATACATTCTAGTAAGAGTCCGTGTCAGGAAGGGTGGGCAAAGAAAGCCAAGGCCCCGGAGTGGAAGAAAGACAAAAGGATTAGCAATTTCAGGACATACCGTTAGGAAATCTCTGAGACTAATAGCAGAGGAGAGAGCGGCAAGAAGATATCCAAATTGTGAGGTACTGAATTCCTATTGGGTCGGATCTGACGGTGTAAGTGAGTATTTTGAGGTAATTCTTATTGATAGAGGAGAACCAACAATAAAAAATGATCCAAAAATCGCTTGGATTACTGAAAAACAGCATAAGGGAAGAGTGTTTAGAGGATTAACAAGTGCTGGTAAGAAAGCAAGGGGACTCCGAAATAAAGGACGAGGCGCAGAGAAGGTAAGACCTAGTAGACGGGCTGTGATTAGAAAAAGGTTAAATCGAAAAAATTAGAGACTAAAACTGTAGCCGAATATTATCAAATTTTTAAACGTAAAGCAGTATTTAACTGAGGATAGATAAAGTGGGGCCTAATAAGAAATATATCTTGCCCTCTAATTCTAAGCTATTAGTTACTTGTCTTAGGAATTACGAAATGGATGCAGCAAGCGAGATTTGGCATGCATTGCGGGCTACTGGCTATGAACCAGATGCGGAGGTTCATATTATCAGACACAAAATTAGGGAATTAGCAGGTCTCGTTATTTTATGCTTCAAAAAAAATTCAAGAGATGCGGTTAGAGTAATAAAACAGTATTTTCTTAAGAAGCCGTGGATCATGAAGTTTGCACAAAAAGTAGTTCCATTAGAGTTTATAAGTCAAAAAATCGAAGAAATAGAGGCTTTCTTAGAGAAAAATAGAAACAGAATTGGCAAAGATGATACATGGAAGATTAATGTTAATAAACATCTCGCTTTAGATAATAGAAAATATCTTATTGACAAGTTAGCTAAAAAAATATGGTGGGGAAAAGTTAATCTTAGCAATCCAATATGGATTGTCAACTTAGAAATTATCACTAATAATTACGCGATATCCATCATAAAAAAAGATGAGATCTTAAAACGAGCAGACATTATATAGTATGCCGGGGTTGCCGAGCTGGCACGGCGCCAGGCTCGAGACCTGGTGGCGGTATCGCCTCGCGGGTTCAAGTCCCGCCCCCGGCACCATAATAACGAGGGCTATAAATGGAAACAAATGAGCTTCTAAATAGAATTAATTTAAGTTTAGCAAAAATAGATAAGATTATTAAATCCAAAGTTAACTCTAGCAGAAAAAGACGGAAAATTAAGCAGATTTTAGAATTCATTAATAGGCAATTTACTACAATTGCAAGAGTAATAGCCTCATTTAATAAACTAAGCTATAAAAAACGGATAATAGATCAAGTTCGACCTATTTGTAATAAAATTTTAGATGCAATTAAAGAGACATTAAATTGTGACTCATTAGCATTAGAGCATATATACTTGGTACGGAGAATATTTGATTGCGGTTGTATAGACGTTGCAGAACAGTTAGTATCTTTAATTATGAAGAAGAGTGAAAGAGATATCGATCTGTTATCAATGTTAGCAGATATAACCCTTGAGATAGGCATGATTGATGTAGTACTAAAAATCTTCAAAAAATTAAAGGAAGAAGGGTTAACTTGTTTTGAAATCGAATATAACGAAGCACTTATCAAATACATGATGGGTGACTGTGAGGAATCTCTTAATATACTTGAGAATATCCACAGAAAATATAACAAAAAATCATCATTTGGGTTGAAAATCGCGCTCTTAATAGCATTAGGACGAATATCAGATGCGGTTAAACTTGCAAAAATTAAAGTTCATAAGAATTAATGTGCCTATTAAATGATTTCTATTAAAGGAAGAAAAACTTTTATATTAAAAAACCAATCTTCTAACACAAAACTGAAAATATTTTTAAAGGTGAACCATAATGGCATATGCACCAGGTACTACAGCAATTCCTGTATTAATTCTAAAACAAGATGTTAGAAGAGAGCGAGGTAAGAAAGCGATTTTTGGTAATATTTCTGCAGCAAGAGCGGTCTCGGATATCGTTCGATCTACGCTTGGACCTCGTGGTATGAATAAAATGTTAGTCGATAGCCTTGGAGATATCGTCATTACAAATGACGGTGCAACAATTTTAGATGAACTAGATGTAGCCCATCCTGCAGGTAAATTACTCGTTCAAGCAGCGAAAGCTCAAGATAATGAGGCTGGAGACGGGACCACAAGCGTGACAATATTTGCTGGTGAGTTGCTGAATTTGGCTGAAAAACTATTGGATCGAGGGATTCATCCCATATTGATTGTTAATGGCTATAGAAAAGCTCTTAAGAAAGCGAGAGAATACTTAGAAGAAAAATTAGCAAAAGTGGTAGATATTGATGATATACATACTATGAAAAGAGTCGCCATTAGTGCTCTAAATAGCAAATTACCTCAAGAAGTCAGAGAATATTTTGCAGAGTTAGCATATCAAGCCGCAAAGCTCGCTTATGATCAAGAAAGGAATTATCTTGACCTAGAGATGGTAAGCATTATACAAAAGGAGGGGAAATCTCTACTAGACAGCGAGTTTGTCGCTGGTGTTGTTATAGATAAAAAGATAGTACACGCAGAGATGCCGAGAATAAAGAGAAATGCAAGAATTGCTTTAATTGATCAGAATATCGAAGTTGAAAAAGCAGACATTACCAGCAATATTACCTTAAATAGCCTAGAGGCCTTGGAAACACTCAAAGAGAAAGAGAAAGAAGAAATCGAGAAAATGATTAAGAAATTAATTGATTTAAAGGTAGATGTAGTTTTCTGTCAAAGAGGTATCAGTGATATCGCACAAGATATAATGGCTAAGCATGGCATCATGGCAGTAAGAAGAGTTCGAAGGCTAGATATGCTACTCCTCAGCAAAAGCACAGGAGCAAAAATTGTGAGCTCAATAGAGGATCTAACTGAAGAAGATCTAGGACATGCCGGGCTTGTTGTTCAAAAGAAGGTTGGCGAAGACAAGATGATATATGTACAGGAGTGTAAGAATCCAAAAGCAGCCACATTGATAGTCCGTGGAGCAAGCAAACATATAACAGATGAAGCTGAAAGAGCACTGAAAGATGCGCTTCATGTATTAAAAGACGTCTTTGAAGACAAAAAGATTGCACCAGGTGCTGGTGCTACCGAAGTTGCGATTGCAACATACATTAGAAACTGGGCGTTATCTACAGAGGATCTATCTGGAAAAGAAAAAGAAGTTGTTATAGCGTTCTCGGATGCGTTACTTACGATACCAAAAGCTTTGATTGAAAACATGGGTGGCGATGTAATCGAACTATTAGGAGAATTAGAAAAGAAAAATTCAGAAGAGCCAGGTAAGTGGGGATTCGATGCACAACTAGGTGAAATCGTCAATGTTGATGATGTAGAACTCATAGACCCGCTACGAGTTAAAAAGTACGTTCTTTCAACTGCAGTTGATGCAGCAGTTACAATTCTTAGAATCGATGATGTAATTGCATCCAAACCGAAGAAGGAAGAGGCCAAGAAACCTGGACAGGGCGGCCTAGGCATGGGTGGCGGTATGGGTGGCGGTATGGGTGGCGCTCCTGAGTTCTAAATCCTAGTAATTATTTTCTTTTTCTTAACTTAATAGTTGTAGCTTCTTCTAGAGTTTCTTTAACTAGATAGTATGTTACATCACCAATATCATCGACAATCGCAATTATAAGCTTCATACTTGAATTTCGGTACATATCCGCAGCTTTATTCAGATCAGATAGCGATACTGGACGAAGGGCCGAAGCGGTAATTATTATTCCCATAGGTTGATTCTCAAAGGTGGAATCTCCTCTATTGAATAGATGAATATGAAAGAAGGGGGAGTCTTTAACTCGTAATGGATAGCCTCGTGTTCTTAAGTCGGTGTATATTAAGAAAAATTCCCATAGATTAGAATTTCTTTTGATAAAATATCGAGTTATAGAAGTCAAATCTAATTTTTTTTCGTTTGAATATATTACAATTTTATCCTTAAAGAGGAGATACATAGCTTCAACAGGGTGCAATTGTAGGTAATCCTCCTTCTCATCGCCATATCCTAGACTTAATAGCCCCCGCCATTGTGGATTTTCTGATTTTTTCATTATAATTTTACCATTAGAAAGTTCGGCTGTGTTTCTGAATCTAACCAAAATATAAGCCTCCTCTATACCCCTTTTGATAAGCATATATATCTAGATGACATTTAGATGTCATCTGCCTTTTATTTAACTGATATGTAAGCATTACCTAAAAATGTGGTGATCACTTATGCGGATAAAAGAATTCCAGGATAAGATAAAAGCACTAATTCATCGGGCAAAAAGAGGTGAAAACTTAGGAATTTTTGGTGATTATATCAACGAATTGATTGAGGATGCGAAAGTGATTGTGATAGATCTTCTAGGCGACAAGGATTACAGAAAGAAGGTACTAGAAGCTGTTTTTCAAACAACATTGATAGCCTCATTGCTTAATATCGATGTGGAATACGAGATAAACAAGTTATTTAGAGGTTTGATATTATTAGGAAGCGAAGGTTCCTGAATTCAGCAAAGGAAAAGTTTAACTCTAAAATATCAGGAAATATTATTAGAACTAATTACAATTGGGATATTTAATGGGCGTAAAATTCGGGCCCTTGTTTAAAGAGGCTGGAGTTGGATTAACAGTAGATCCCTCATACTTGGATGGCAAGACGATAGCAATAGATGCTCTTCCTACCATATATGAGGTTTTAGCTACAATTAGAGACTATAGAGGGGAATATCTAAAGGATAATCTTGGAAGAGTAACAAGTCATTTAGTAGGGTTATTCAATAGAACTGCCAGAATGCTTTCTTTAGGAATAAAGCCAGTATATGTTTTTGATGGGCCACCACATCCACTAAAAAACAAAACGGTAGAAACACGGAAAGAAAGAAAAGAACAAGCATTACAGAAACTCAACGAAGCCAGAAAAGCAGGTGTTATAGAGGATATTGTTAAATATGCGAAACAGGCGATATTCGTAACAGATGAAATCATAGATGATGCAAAAAAACTCCTCAAACTCCTAGGTGTTCCTATCGTACAAGCACCGCATGATGGAGAAGCACAAGCAGCATACCTAGTTAAGCGGGGAGTTTGCTTTGCTGTGGCAAGTCCGGATTATGATTCCTTTCTTTACGGATCCCCTAAAGTTATTAGAGGTCTAAAAATGAGCCTACAAAGAAAGGAAAAGCCGATAATCTATGATTTAAGTACAATATTACGTTCACTTAACATAACACGAGAACAATTAGTAGATATCGCAATTTTAATCGGAACAGATTTTAATCCAGAGGGCTTCCGAGGAATCGGACCTAAGAAAGCGTTAAATTTCATAAAAAAACACGGCAGTATAGAAAATTTGATAAAGAAGAAAATTATAAGCTGGGAGCTCTCTATAGATGTTAATGAACTTAGAGAGGTCTTTCTTAATCCAAAGGTCTCAGATGACTACGTTATTAAATTCTCAGAGCCCGAAGAGGAGAAAATAATAGAATTCCTTGTAGAAGAGCATAATTTTTCTCTAGAAAGGGTAAAAAAGGAATTAGGTGAGATCTTTAGAAGAATCAAACGTGAAAAGAAGGGCGGTGTTCAAGCGTCATTAGATAAATTCTTTGGTTAGCTATTCAATATTATAATAGGATTCCATTTTAATGAGTTCTTCTTTGATGTTATTCAGAATATTAAAAAGTTCTTCCCCGAAAAATTTCCTTATTTCTGATATTTGGTTATTTGTTGTATATATCATTTCCTTTAAGAGCACATTTACACCCGAATTGTCTACAGAACTTATGTTTTCTTTCAATAATCCAGTTAGCTCTTCGATTCTAGATCGTAAATCTCTGAATAAATCGTCGATATGATCCAGCTTGTCAAAAGACCATCGTCCTAGCTTAGAAAAACCTTTAACTTCACCTGCAATGGATAGGAGCTGATTAAGAAAATTTACAAATTTTTCATGGAGACTCTCCAGAGTATCACTAAAGACTTCTAGTACTGGCTTACTAATTTCATCATCCAGATCATAGAGTTCACTTTCAGCCATAGATTCTAAGTTTTTGGCTTGTTCAAATAGAGGTTTAAACTCATTATTAATTCTGTAAATTAAATCGTCGAATTTTTTTTCTCTGCTCATTGTAGGATCACCAATTAATTATCTATTTTACAGTAGATCCTCTACTCTTCATTGTCGAGAACTTCGATATCTGGTAATTCTTCCTCTTCAGTCTCGGATTCTTCCTCTCCCATCTCTTCCGTTTCTTCCTCAACTTCTAGTGGTTTTTCTAGGATTGCAATCTCTTTACCCCGCGATTTTAGGAAATTGAAACGTTCATATATATTATCCAGTTTGTTAAAGAGCCAGATCCTATTTTTGTTAGTTATTTTTGGTAGATTCTCCTCGATTATTTTCTTAATTTCTTCCTTGTTATCTAGTTTTATATCAAGAAAGATTTTATCCCATGTGCCAGAAACAGAGTCCTTACTTGGCTTCTTTATTATGAGGTAGATACCATCTTCTTGGAATATTATATTTGCAAAATAATCTTGGACTATTGGACATAACTCTAGATCATGAATTCGGAATGAGTATGGATGTCTGCACTCAATCTTACTTTCCCTTTTAATCTTATAAGCACAGTAGAGGTTATCGTAAAGGATCCTTTGTTCGGTTGATAATACCATCGATATTCCTCCTTAAGATTATTGCTGTCACTTCTTTTGTTTCAAAGAGATAATTATAGAAAAATCTTTTGGTATTTGAAAATTATCTAATGATAGTCTCTTTAAACTTTTTCTCAACACTCTTAACAAAATCTATTATGATAGGTTCAATGGTTTTAAGGTAACGTTCAGGTTTTGTTAATTCTCTGAGAGTTTTTTCATCTAATAATTTCTTAACTTCTTCATTATTTCTGATAAGTTCTAAGAAATTTTTATTTTCATTTATCGCTCTTTGAGCGAGCTCTCTAATCAGCTTATGCGCTTGTAATCGTCCTAGTCCTCGACGGGCAAGTTCCATGGTAATAACTTCCGAAAAAATTAATCCATGTGTTAAACTCAAATTCTTTTTGATCCTTTGTGTATGTATAACAAGATTTTTGATAACGTAGATCATCTTATTTAGTTGCTCATCTAACAAAAGAAAGAATTCTGGGAGCAGAATTCTCTCCGAGCCACTATTTGTTAGATCACGCTCATGCCATAAGACGATATTTTCTAGTGCTGGGATAACCAAACCCCGGAGGATTCTAGCCAAGGAAGAGACATTTTCACATCTGATGGGATTCCTTTTATGTGGCATAGCAGAAGAACCTACCTGTAACTTGACATCGAAAGGTTCCTCGACCTCTAGAATTTCGGTTCGTTGCAAATTTCTTATCTCCGTAGCTAACTTATCTAATGATGTTGATATTAGACTTAAAAGCAGGAAAAGTTCAGCATAGATATCTCTAGAAACCACTTGAGTCGAAAATTTAGCGATTCTTAAGCCCAGCTTCTTTAAAACTCGGTGTTCGATCTCTGGTCCCAATGATCCTAAGCCTGTATAAATACCTACAGCGCCAGAGAGCTTTCCGACCAGAAATCTTTTTTTACTTTCAGCTAATCGTTCGAGATGTCTGAGAAACTCTGATGCGAATACTCCAAATTTGTATCCTAATGAATATATATTAGCATGAACGCCATGTGTGCGTCCGACACAAGGTACTAATCGATAATGGTAAGTTTTTTTCGCAAGAATTATGATTAACTTTTTTAGCTTACTTTCTAGAATCTCTAGGCCATCTCTAATTAATAAAGACATAGCTGTATCTTTAATATCTGAACTTGTAAGACCAAAATGGATATACTCTCCAAATTCTTGAGCATGTCTAGATAGAACATTAATCAAAGCAACAAGATCATGCTTAACTTTCTTTTCCTCTTCAACAACTTCATCATAACTAAATTCCTGAACAGCTTTTTTAATAGGTTCAACGGCTTCTTTGGGTATGATTCCCAATTCTGCCTGAACTTCAGCAATTGTTGATTCTATACGGGCATATTGTCTATATATATTCTCAGGCGTAAATATTTTCCTCATTTCATTGCTTCCATAACGGTAGTCAATAGGATGTACGATGTAGTTTATCATAATCAACACACCTTTAGACAATAATTATTAGAAAATATCTAGAGATTCTCCACATATTCTATTCCTTTTTTTATATAACTATATTTGCGTACCAGATTTTTAACTCCAAAGGGTTTTGTTATGATCACAGAAAAACTGATTGCTAAAATACCACGTATGCCTATGTTAAAAATTCCAATTATGGGTGAGGCTGTTGTTGGAAAAACCTCAATAGCTAATGTGTTGTCTGGAGGAGGGTACATTAAGGACTATGAGATGACCATTGGTGTTGATGTTTTTACACGATTTATTAAGGTTAAAGGAAACACTTACAAAGTTTATCTATGGGATATCGCTGGTCAAAAAAGGTTCTCAGCGCTAAGAAGAATATTTTATCGTGGTTCTCATGCTGGACTCTTTGTTTTTGATATTACACGAAAGGAGACATTTCTAAGTTTGGAATCTTGGATAAATGATTTCCTATCGCACCATCCCAATGTTCCGATACTAATCGTTGGAAACAAGATAGATTTAGAAGACCATAGAGATGTACCATCAGAGTTAGGAGAGGCTCTAGCTAAGAAGTATAGTACATTCTATATTGAGACATCAGCAAAAACGGGTGAAAATATAGAACTCGCATTTAAGATGCTAATTGCGCAATACATCAAAAAGTATGCGGTAATAAGCTTATAGATCCTAAAAGCCTTCAAGTGATAGCAATAAGGCAAATGCCTGTAGAAGGAAAAGCATTATACCTTCATAGGGATCCAGCTTTTTATCATCTGATATTGCCATTCGAAGGAACCATAAGCCGAGACCTACTGTTATTAACTCATAAATGATATACTTTGACAATGGAATTGGAAGAAGAATTCCAAGAATTCCTATTAGAACCATCACTAGCTGTATTACAGAGCCAATAAGGCTTCCAATATCCCCAATTGGTTGGCCCCTCTTTGCAAAAAGAAGTTGCGAAATTATAACTTCACGTAATCCTATGATAAGGCCAAGGAAAAAGGAGATCACTAGAGTTACATCACCGAAAGCATAGATATTGCTGTAATAGGTGATAAGACTAACAGAACTATAGGCTAATAATAAGCCTCCAATAATGAATCCTACATTAGCTAAAAAGATCATTATAATATGCTTTACAACCGATATTTCCGGTTCTATTGTACTGAAAGTTCCGAAATCTTTTTTTATTTCCCGAAGATGCTTGAGATATGAAATGTATGTCATAGGTAATATTACTAGGCTGAATCTTGGAAGGTACATAATAATATCGCTAGCTATGTATCCTCCACTTTTCAAATATTTGATGAAGCCCAGAAAAGATATAAGCAAAGTGGCCATAACAGTCCAATCTATAATTTCAAGCTCTCTAGAGAAGACCTCATCAGGTATTGATAGAAACTTACCGCCTTTTATGGCAACAAGTAATCCTAAAATCAGAATATTCAGGTTAGCTGCATAAAGTAAATATAAATATGAAATTGTCACAAATTCCACAGAACTGTACATATTTGAAAAGTATGCTAAGAAAATTACAATGGAGACTTCGGCCAATAAAACCAGAAAACTTATAATAGTATCTGCTGAATACTTGGTCATTCCTAGTTTTTTACTGAGATTCCTAACACCAGGGATTATAACCCAAGCAGGGCGGAGAATTAACCAAAAACCAAGTGGTAAACCAAGTATCCAAATAGAAAAGAGTTGCCCAAGAGACAGTAGATAAAGATAGTAAGCAGCCAAACTAATAACTACAATCAACTCTAAAAAGTTCTTCATGTATCCATGCTTGATAATATCTCTAGATCTCTCTCTTTTAGACAATTCTTATCTTATCCTCCAAGTAACAAAAGAGCATATCCATCATTATAAGATATTTTTAATTTGTTTATTAATCTATCAATTCGAAAGATAATTACTTTCTTAAATATTAGTAAGAGCACTAACATAAGTTATAGGTCCATTCCATCGTAAAATGGGTACTTCCAGATAGGACTATTATTCCTTAGCGAGGTAAAAGATTTTTTGTCTGGCATCTCTTTCAATAGCATATTTCTCCTTTATTAATCCTTTCTTTAAGAGTAGACTGAGTGAGTATCTTACAGTTCTTGCTGGAAGCATTGTAAGTTTTATTATATCTTTTTGGTTAAGTGGTCCTTCATATTCTAGTATTTTCAAAATGAACTTTGCACTGGGAGGTAAACTGAGTATCTCCTCGGCAAATTTAACCTTTCTATAAATTTTGTTAAAAATTGTCTCCTTGTTCTTTAGTTTCACAAACTTAGCAGGCTCTTTTGCTTTCCGAATTTCTACAAAATCGTTTATCTTTCTTCGGATATATCCGTCAATGATCAGTTCTGGGGAATATCTACTTGTAATTTGAATAAGCTCTATCTTAGAATTTGCATTAATTACGAGAGGTCTCCTCGTTAAATCTAACGAGTTAACGGAAACAATTACGAAAACATCGGTATTTGGGGAAATAAGAGGGCCTCCTGCAGACATTGCATACGCGGTACTACCCAATGGTGTTGCTACTATAACGCCATCACTATAATCTCTCCATACGAATTCCCCATCTACTAGGAGTGTATGTTCTATTAAAGTTCCGCTTCGTGAGGAAAACAGGGTAATATCGTTTAAAGCATACCCAATCCAGCCATCAGATTCAACTTTTAAGCGATTTTGCTCAGAAATAAAAAAATCTTTTTTTAATAGAGCGTCGATTGTTTCTTCAAGCTGCTCTATTGAAATCTCTGTTAGAAAACCCTCGGCTCCCTTTAAAGTTATGCCTAAAATAGGATATTTAGCAGCAGCTCTTATTTGTTGAAGCAAACTTAGAACTTCTCTATCACTTCCCAATGTGAATATAAAGTTAAGATCTGTTGGCAACTCAACTTTTGGATCTAAAATTTGATAACCAATTCTTCGTTTTTTAAGTAAATCTACTGCTTTTGCTAGTATTTTCTTTGGCGCTGTTGCAGGATAGATTCCGACTTTCATTAAAGCACCTTTGCTGATAATCTTTTTAAAATACTAGTCTCTTATCAAATATTTATAATACTGTAGACGTCATGGTGTAAGGTTTGGAAAAAATTTTCCTTATTTTAATTATGTTTGGACTTATTTTAAACACTGAGGTAACAGTAATTACATTTTCGGATATCGGACTTAATAACATTACTGTTGGTTCATTATCTAGCTACCAAGCCGGAACATATTTTGAGTATGCTGATGAAGGAATACATAACGTTACCTTCTTAATTTATTATTCAGGGGATGTATCTGCACGTTTAACTATAGAAATAAACGGTATAAGAAAGAGTACAAGCATTAAAAGCGGTCAAGGAAATATTAAAATGGAATTTAACACGCAGTTATACAAAAATAACTCCATTGTATTATCAATTATTGTTATCGGTTTAGGAAGCATTACGATCTTAAATACTTCTAAGATAATCATTAGCTCACAAACTGCACTCGAAAATGCGCAAACTCATAACAAAGATAGATTATTCTGGCAGATACTACTAGTTGTAGTATTAGTTCTCCCATTTATACTCCTTATTGCATTAAGAAATAGACTTCAAGCTACTACAGAAGCAGACACGGATGAAGATGCTGCGGCTATTAGTGCTTGGCTTTAGAGCCATTTTGCGGCCACCCTAGTATTCTAGTTTTTCTCTGTATCCTTTTAAGGAACATAGATCGTCATTGAACTCTAGGGTGGTCTCCGCAATATCAATTAATGATTAATTCATATAGGTATATCAATATTTCTAAATAAAATATAATAAGTTTTTTACTAGAATTTAAGATATCACATTATTTTTTAATATTTTTTTATAATAGTCTACTATTATAATGTTTTTTTATCAATCGGTGATGAAAATATTAAAATATAAGGCAAAATTTGCCCTTCTTCATCCAAATATATCCTTGCTTGCCTAAATGCTGACGTTTAAAAATCAGCAAGGCTATTTGAAGTTAAAGGAATTAAAAAAGAGGGTGAATGCAATGTTCATGTATGCAACATTCGATGAGTTAAAACGAGCAAAAGTAACAGACATCTACTTTATACGAACGAAAAAAATACTTGAAGAGGATGGATTAAGCAATGTTGAGGTTAACATGGAAGTCACAATGAGTAGCGTTCCAGATCACTACAAATGGGTAGTCTTTGGAGGATTGAGAGATTCTCTTAAGTTGCTAGAGGGACTTCCGATAGATGTTTATTCTATAGAAGAAGGAACAATTGTTCCGCAATGGGATTCGAATGGAATAAAAGTGCCAGTAATGTTTATACAAGGTCCCTATGGATCATTTGTTGAATATGAAACTCCCATCTTGGGATTTCTTGCAACTGGTACAGGAATTGTAACAAAAGCTGCAAGAATTAGAAAAATAGCTGGAAATGATATACCACTTATTACTTTTGGAGCCAGAAGAGCCCATCCTGCACTGGCACCATTTTACGATTATTATGCATATATTGGGGGTTTTAATGGCGTCTCCTCAATTTTAAGTGCTGAAAAATTCTTAGGTAAAAAACCAACTGGAACAATGCCTCACAGTCTTCTAATAATATATAGATTTGTAAGAGGGGATCATGCCGAGGGATGGAAAGCATATGATAAGTATATGCCACCAGAAGTCCCAAGAATAATGTTATCAGATACATTTTCGGACGAAGTCGAAGAAGTATTGCGTGCAGTAGAAGCAGTAGGAAAGGATAAAATCTGGGGTGTCAGATTAGATACGCCAGGAAGCAGAAAAGGAAATTTTGGCCAGATAGTTAGAGAAGTCAAATGGAAATTGAGGCAACGAGGTTATTCGAATGTTAAAGTCTTTCTCTCTGGAGGCATAAATGAGGATAGTATAAAAGAACTTATTGAAGCTGGCGCTGACGGTTTTGGAATTGGTTCCGCAATTGCTCGCGCAGATCCTGTAGATTTTGCAATGGACATCACAGCGATAAAGAAAGATGGCCGATGGATACCAATATCGAAGAGAGGCAAATATGATGGTGTTAAAATGCTTTGGCGGTGTATAGATTCTGAGGGTAGAATTCGCTTTATAGTAACTCCAATAGATTCAGAACCACCATGCAAAGATGCAGAACCACTTATAAAAAAGGTCATCGAAAATGGTAAAATTATCAGAAAAGAAAAAACACCGGATCAAATTAGGGAATACATTTTAAATCAACTAAGTTATGTAGATCTATGATATTTCTTAATCTAAAACATCTAATTTTAATTTTTATTTAATGTTAAACTTCCTAGCAATTTCTAAACTATAGCGTAATTTCGCTCGCCAAGAAATTCTCACTTTGTACGAGATTTGGTTCCTAAATTCTGCCAATTATTGATATAGTGGCCTTAAGATATAGAGAGTAAAATTTAAGGGATCTCTTGCGTGTTAAATCATGGACCGTATTTGTAAAAAAGTAAATTTTACAATAGATGGCGCCAATGCTGCAAGAGGATGAAGGTAAATTCTCAGAGGTTATCCTTGTTTTTGTGATAATTTTCCTACTAACGCTAGGAGAACAGCTATGGAAAGAGTATCTACCAAAATATATTATCGCATTAGGTGCTTCTATTTTTGTGCTCGGAATCTTTAAGGCTTTCACTAAGTTATTAGAAGCTATTTCTCAGTATCCAAGTGGCGTTTTGTCCGATAAATTAGGTAGATATTCATCAATGTTACTATTCGTCTCCATGGGGATATTGGGTTATGTAATCTACGAATTTGCACTAAGTTGGGAATGGATTTTCGCAGGATCAGTATTAGTACTAAGTACGAGTGTATATTTTCAACCTACACTTTTTGCGTATATTGGTGATAAATTGCCCCCTAAAAAACGAGGAAAAGCATTTTCGGTTCAATCTATTTTAAAGAGGATACCGATAATCGTGGCACCACCATTAGGCGGTTATTTAATAACTACTTTTGGGATAGTTCAGGGAGTAAAATTAGGTTTATCTATAACAATATTTCTAGCTGTGTTATCGTTAACTATTCTAATTTTTATGCGACCTAAGAAAGAATCTAGAAAAGCAAATTTACAAGAATTATCGAACAATAAAATGGATCAAAAAAGGAAGAATGTGCATATTCCAGAAAAAATGCGATATTTATTAATTTCTGATATTCTTGCCCGCTTTGGACGAAATATCGTGGATGCGTATATAATAATCTATGTAATCGATATTTTGGGATACTCGCCTGTATTCTTTGGATTTATGATTTCTTTGCAAATGACCGTAGCAATACTATCATATTTTCCCGCAGGTATACTTGCTGATAAAGTCGGCAGAAAAATACCGATTGCTATCACATTTACTTGTTTCGCAGCCTTCCCCCTATTTCTAATATTACCTATCAATATCTTTGCTCCTCTGCTGAGTTTTGGACTCGCAGGATTCCGCGAGTTTGGGGAACCTGCAAGAAAGGCCATGATTGTAGATTTAACTCCTCCAGAAACGAAGGGACAAATGATAGGAAGCTATTATACTGCACGATCTTTGGCAGTTCTTCCGGCATCTATAATTGGAGCATTAATATGGGAAATATCACCAGAAATTCCTTTTATTATTGCGTCAGTAATTTCCATATTCGGTCTAATTGTCTTTTTATTAAAAGTAGAAAATCAATAATTTGCTCTAATATTTTTAACAAGGCATTCCTACAATATCTGAAATAAGACTAATATTATTACGCTGAATACGGTTGGGGTTCACATGGAGCTCCGTATATTTTCTTGGAATGTTAATGGCTTTCGTGCATGTTTAAAGAAAGGTTTCTATGATTTTTTGATAAATTATAACCCCGATATTCTCTGTTTACAGGAGATAAAACAGAGTAAAAAACCAATACTACCACTAAATTTTCCGAAATATCATGTTTTTTGGAATCCTGCAAAAAGGAAAGGTTACGCTGGAACTGCTGTTTTTTCTAAGCTTGAACCCAACGATGTAAGATACGGTATTGGTATTGATGAATTTGATGATGAAGGGCGGGTTATTATACTGGAATTTCGAGAATTCTATCTTATAAACGCTTATTTTCCTAATGCTCAAAGAGAGCTAAAGAGACTTGATTTTAAACTAAGATTTAACAAAGAGTTAACGGAATACATCGAGAATTTGAGAAAAGAGAAACCAATTATCCTCTGTGGCGACTTTAATGTAGCGCATAAGGAGATCGATTTAGCTAGGCCAAAAGATAATGTAAAAAATGCTGGCTTTACACCACAGGAACGTGCATGGATGGATTATTTCTTGAAGCTAGGATACATAGATACTTTTAGGCATCTTCATCCAAAAGAAATAAAATATTCTTGGTGGACTTATAGGTTTAAAGCAAGGGAGAGAAATATAGGTTGGAGAGTCGATTATATCGTTATCTCAAAGGAACTCTTACCCAACTTGAAGGACGCTTTTATCCTTGATCATGTTCAAGGTTCTGATCATGCTCCTATCGGAGTTATAATGTACTTCTAAATAGCATCCTAACCAATTAAGCATCTACTGGAAACTTTAAAAAAGCTAAAATGTAACTTGCTCAAGTGTGCTATCTTCTTTTACTATAAATGTATCTTCTTTCTTCATTTGCCCGAGGCCATCATACATAATTGGGCTATGAATAAACGCGAGAACCATATTTGGTTTAACTTCGATTAATCTGTGTTTCGGAACAATAGTTGTTATTGGGGTTTCCTCTATTTGAAGCCCAACACCGTGAACATAACCAATAACTCTTTTATCTTTGAGTCCATGTTTGTCATATATTTTGTCCAATTCCTGAATAACTTTCATGAACTTAATACCTGGTTTAGTGAGTTCCTTCGCTTTTTCATATACTTCTTCTGTGCAGTCAATAATCTTTTTCACCTCAGAACTCATGTTTTGTCCAACAAATATTGTTCTAGACATATTAGTATAGTATCCGTTATGATCAGCAGCAATAACAACAGTTACAAAGGTATTTTCTTTAACCAACGAATCCCTGAACGGCTCTGCATGTACTCGAGGATGTGGTCCTGCATTGACATAAACCTTTGGGTCCTCGGATCCTAATCGATAAAGTTCACTGTATATATCTGCAGCAATTTCTGTCTCAGTAACTCCTGGTTTTATCAAGTTTAGTGCCTTTGCCATAGCTTTAGACGCTTTTTTACCGGCAATCCTTATATTTTCCAACTCGTATTTATCCTTAATCATTCTTAACTCTGCAAGAATAGGACCAACATCTGTGATCTTAATACCCGGATTAAATCTCTGAAACATTATATAGAAGAGAATATACGAATCTCTTTCGACTCCAAACTCCATACCAATATTCTTTATTTTAAATTCCCTTAAAGTCCTTGTAACTTTTCCTATTAAATCCCCACCATCTTTATAGGTAATAACATTCTTTATCCACGTTCGTTCAGCAAATCCTTGTTCTTCTCCATGCGATATAAAGGCAATTGGTTCACCTTCGCTCGGAATAAAAAGCCCGGGCCGTAGCCATTTAATGCCCGTGAAATAGCTATAACTAGATAACGTTCTTAGCATTACGCCATCTAAACCTTGTTCTCTAAACTTATCTTGGAATTTTTTAATCCTTTTTCTCAATATATCTTCAGAAATTCTCAAAAAGATCACCCTCAAATAACTAATTTCAATCTAATAAACGCTTTTCTCCTTTTAATTCCTTTATTTTTGTAATATCTTGAACGACTTCTAATGTTCCTAAATACTCTCCATTTTCATTTCTTACTGGGAAATATCTTATGTATACCATTCTTCTACCGATATTTATCCAAAATTCGGCTATATCACGCCGACCTAGTTTAAACTCCTTTATTATACGCTGAACTATATGTACACTTCTAGGTGGATGACAAAAACGTACGTTTCTGCCTAAGACGGATAGAGTTCTAGCAAATATTCTATCCCCAGATCTAGAAAAAAATCTCACATGATCATCCTTATCTATAAAAGTAATATCTACTGGTAAGCTATTTAATATAGCATTTATTTCGTTGGGTTTAAGATAACCACTAGACAGTTCAATATCGCCAGCTCTGATTAAATTATAGGCATCCTTTTCATTTTTTTGCTTTGGTAATAGAGCCTTTAATTCGGCCGGTAATTGTTCATACTGTTCCTGAGATATTTCCTCGGGTATTCGATACGGATGAATCGGTTCTGCTGATGGCTTCCAATCATTACTTGGTTCTATTTTATAGTAACCAATAATGGGTTCCTGATTTTTAATGGCTACCCATTCTCCTTCTGATAATAAGACATTAAGTGTTGGAAATAGGATGTTATTTTCTCTAAAGATCTGATCGTTTATTGCTTTAATTAGGTCTTCAGATAAATCTTTAACAGTATTTACGAATGTATTCCAATCATAAGGAGTACTCTCAATTAGTTCCTTTAATTTTTTCAACTTTAACATTATTTGATCTTGCTTTGTCCACATAACTGTTGGAACTGCAGTTATTCCTCGACGCTCAATGTACGGAAAGATTAACATTTGAAGTCTTGTAAAGTGCTTTTTAATGCCAAATAGATCATGTATAATCAGCTTAACATAATCCAAAATCTCCGTCCTCTGATTTTCATCTTTAGCATTTAGTAATGAGCTAACATATACTCGGAGCAGACTAATGTCTTTATATAGCTGTTCATTTTCTTTCAAAAAGGTGTCTAAAGGATGTCCTGCTGATATATTCCTAAATTTACTCTGATCTATAATTGACTCTCTAAAAAGCTCAACATGAACATCGCACATTTTTGCAATTTCTTTTGGCGAAACCCCCTCTCTAACTAATTCTTGTTCTACTATTGGTATCTCCCACGGCTTAACCGATCTTAGAAGTTCCTTAAATCTCTCCTTAAGTTCGTCTAAATTTTCTCCCTTACTAATTTCCTTTAGAATTTCTTTTATTTTACTAACTTTTAAATTAAGAGTTTCAAATTTTTCCATAATTTTATCCCTCTATGACGCGTGTCATAATAAAAGAAGATAGATGTGATATTTAAATATTTCTTTTCTGTTCTAATGGCAACCATCGTTCTCTTTATAGCCGAAAAAGAGCAGAAATACTATATCTCACCTGTCTACCACATTTAGCAAACTGGATTCCATTGGCTCTTGAAAGAAGAATAGTAATCTAAGTTAGCTGGCTCTTTTTTAAATTCTATATGAAATCTCTAAAGAGGTTTATACATGTTCTACATAAACTAGGATCCACTTCCTTATCAATTTTCTTGTGAAAAGAACAGATATAGCCTTTTCCTAATGCTTTCAGCAGAATCCTTGTAAATTCTTGGTGAATTAAATACTCATTAGGTTCTTCATTTACGATTTTTTTTGCTAGTTTCTGTATATCCTGTTCAATATCTGGAAATCTTGAAAGGTCTAATATAGCACCACGATTCATGTGTAAATATCTAGATACTGCCGATTGTGTTATATGTAATAACTCAGCGATCTTCAATTGATTAAGTTTGAAATCTTTATGTAGTATCTCAACAATTCTTCTTCGCAATGCTGGATATAAGAAACGATACGCTAGCTCAAACAATGAGATTTTCATGCAAATATTTATGACACGCGACATATATAAGATTTTCGATCACTAGCGTACTAAACCAAAAGGATATTCTTCAATTATCAGATTTTCTCTGTTTGCAGTATTTATTATCTTTGAAAAATAAAAATAGAAATATTATTTCTCGGCGAAAATAATCTTAAAATCCTACCAGAGCACTATATAATGTTATTATCTCTCTCTAATGTTAAGCTATACATAAAGTTGAAGAAGGCTTTATGTATCTCTTGCCCACACGTCGTGAGTGTTAATGTCTTAAACGCATATATATGTACCTTACGGTTATCTTATATACTCAATATATAATTCTTCCTTAGTAATATATAGGTATTCGACAGCTTCAAATTAAGTGTATCTACAGTCCAATAAATCGGGAGCCAACATGTTTTCGATGAGGCATTGGGCATATATTACGATAATATTTACAATTGCATTTATAGTAGTACCTTCGCTTATTGGTGTGGTAATTCTACTTCAGCTTGCACAAGAAATAACAACAAGCCAAATTATAAATGCTCTTAGTTCTGTAATGAACTCTTTAGTTGTTGCTGGTTTAGTAACCATTATTAATATTCTAGTCTCGATACCTTTTGCATGGCGGATTGCTAGAAAGAATGATAGCTTAAGCAAGTTTCTTGATTTTATTTTGGACGCCCCGCTTTTTGTTCCGACAGCCGCTTTAGGTTTTTCAGTATTATCTTTCTGGAGTTCTGGCTACTATTCACTCAATCTTATAAGTCCTGGTTTTTGGTTAGTAGTACTTCTCCATTTCACATTTACACATCCCTATATAGTTAGAACTCTAATAGGAGTTATACGTTCTACAGATCTCTCAGTTGAAGTAGCAGCAAAATCTTTTGGCATTAAAAGGGCCGCACTCAGTAGAACAATTTATCTACCTATGCTCAAGGCGGGTATAATCGCAGGTGCTCTGATATCATTTGCTCGTTCTATATCAGAAACAGGAGCTACTTATGTTGTTGCAGGGCCTTTTGAAACAGGTCCTGTGTTCATAAAAAATAGACTAAGCGTAGATCCTGGCTCTGCTGCTTTTGCTGCTGTTTCTCTCCTTCTTGTATCGATATTCATTTTCTTCATTATCAGAAGAATTTCAAGAAGGAGGTTCTTACCACTCTACCCTGAAACTAAAATTGAGAAAATGATTGGTTTAAAAACGGCATTCTCCATAAATATGATATCGTTATTATTCTTTGCTGTTATGATCCTTATTCCTTCTTTTTATCTTGTAGCATACTTATCTCCTGGCGCTACTTGTGATTGGGCATCATTAACTAATAGCCTTCTCCTATCTACAATAATCGCATTGGCAGTATCGATAATAGATCTCTTCTTTGGAATACCGCTAGCGTATTATTTAGCCAGAGCGGATAGTCTTCTTAGAGACTTGGTAGAAGCTTTGGTTATTGTTCCACTAATAGTACCTACCGTATCGCTAGGAACATCATTGGGTTATTTCTGGGGCTCCTTTGGGTTAAATCCTGTTATTGCAATTGCTTTTGCGCATCTCTCATTTACCTTCCCGATCTTTGTTATGTCATATACTGCGGCGATAGAGAGTATAGATCCAGAGCTTGAACTAGTAGCTCAGAGTTTAGGGGCTGATACCATAAAAACATACCGAGAAATAACACTTCAGTTAACTAAAAGTGCCATAGCCTCCTCTACAGTTCTTGTATTTACGAGAAGCTTCGGCGAAACTGGTGCTACAATATCAGTTGCAGAAGCAATGGCAGCGGAAATTTATACTTTACCTCTCTTATTAGTATCCTGGATAAAGAAAGCACAGGCGGGTCTTATACCATTTAGCACTGTTGCTATTGCCTCTTTCATTACCTTAATTATCGGGTTGCTGATGATGGCTGTTATAAAGATGGCTGGAGGAAAGAGGGGGAAATATGAATAAGATTCTAGAGGTAAAAAATATTAGCAAAAGATTTGGCAATATTCAAGCGTTAAGAAATGTAAGTTTTGACGTTGAAAAAGGCGAATTTGTTTTCATAGTAGCACATACAAACGCTGGAAAAAGCACATTACTAAAAATAATTGCTGGAATACTTGAACCTGACGAAGGGGAAATTTATATCGAAGGAGAAAATATTACTAAAACACCTCCTTGGGAAAGGCCCGTTGGATATATGCCTCAGACCTATGCACTATTCCCTCATATGACAGTTCTTGAAAATGTAATGTTTGGCCCTATTCATCGGGGCCTCGATAGAGAAGAAGCTATAGAAAAAGCCCAGAAATATATCGAGTTAGTAGGATTAAAGGGCTGGGAAAAAGCATATCCTCATGAATTGAGTGGAGGAATGCAACAGAGAGTGGCTCTCGCTAGAGTTTTGGCGGTTGAGCCAAAAATAATACTTCTTGATGAACCGCTTTCCGCATTGGATGCTCTTCTAAGAGTCAAACTTAGAGGGGAAATTAAAAAAATCCTAAAAGGAAAAACAGTTCTTTGGGTTACTCATGACCAGGAAGGCGCAATGTCTCTAGCGGATAAGCTAATAGTTATGAGAAGTGGTAGAATCGTAGCAGTAGGGAACGCTATGGAACTATACTATAAGCCGCCGTCTCTTTATGTTGCACACTTTTTAGGGGAGATTAATTTTATAGAATCGGTTGCGCACGGAGGATTTGTACAAATTCTTGATACGAAAGTTTCTACTGATAAGATAGGTCCTGTTGTTATTGGCATTCGGCCCGAAGATATCAAGATCGTTAAAAATAATAGCAGTCCGCTTGGAAGAGTAAAAGAATTAAGATTTGTTAGTGGTTTCTGGCGTCTTTTAGTAGATGTAGAAGGTATAGACTTAGTAGTTTATTCTTTAAAGAGAATTCGTTCTAAAGAGGTTTCTTTGAGAATTCGCCCTGAGGATGTTCTCGTTTTTGATTATCCTCCAGAGGGAATTAGGAGAGCAGTTCATTTGGAGTGAATGTAAATGCGCATAGTAGTTAGAAATGTCAGAAAAAGATTCGGTAAAGTAGTGGCAGTAGACGATGTTAGCTTTGAGGTTAAAGATGGAGAAATTTTTGGGATAATTGGGCTTTCTGGCTGTGGTAAGACAACACTTCTTAAGATAATAGCGGGGATTCTAAGACCTGACTCTGGAAAAATTTATTTTGATGATGTTGACGTGACTAATTTAGCTCTTGAAGAGAGAAAGATTGGTTTCGTATTTCAGGATGTAAGACTTTTTAATCACCTAACGGCTATCGAAAACATAGCATATGCTCCAACACTACGGGGCGAGCAAGACAGAGAGGAACTCGTTGATTGGTTAATGGGATTTATTAGAGCAGATTTATCCAAGAGCACAATGCCAACGGAATTAAGCAGAGGAATGCAACAAAAAATTTCCCTAGCAAGAGCGATAGCCTCGGAGCCAAATCTACTTCTTCTAGATGAACCTTTGGCTGGACTAGATGCTAGAATAAAATCTACAATGGTCTTTGAACTCAGAGATATGATAAAGGACGTAGGCGTCACAGCAATATATGTTACACACGATCAATGGGAAATATCAAGTATTGCTGATAGAATTGCTATCATGAAAGCGGGTAAAATTATTCAAATAGGTACGCCAGAAGAGCTCTATTATAGGCCCGTCAACGATTATGTTGCCGCATTTATGGGCGGCGAGTGTAATCTATTAAACGCGTATTCTTTGGGAAATTCGCAATTTAAGATAGGAGATTTGATTATAAAGGGAAGCAGAAACATCGAAAATGGGCGAAACGTAAAACTCGCAATAAAGCTTGATGCATTCATACCAAATGGCAGATTTGAAGCTAAAATTATTGAAAGGAACTTTATGGGGCCTTTTACAAGGCTTGTTTTAGATATAAATGGCATTAAATTTATTGCTAAGATGCCATCAAAGCAGGTTTTTAATGTAGATAAGGTGTTTGTAGATATAGATCCAAATAAAATTGTTGTTTTTGAAAGGTGATTTGAAAATGAGAATAGTTTCTTTCCTAAGAAAGCGAGCTGAGAAAATTATTAGCTCTAAAATACTGGAGCTGATGGGCCTAATTGAAGAGTGTAATAGCATACTTCATCTCATTCTGAAGAAAGCCCTTACAAATGGCGAGATGGAGAATTTACATGACAAGATTCATATGGCTGAGCATGGAGCAGATATCCTAAGACGAACAATTCTAGATGAAATTCAGAGGAGTGCATTTCAACCAGAAAGAAAAATGGTTTTAACGAATCTTGTAAAAAGTTTAGACGTAATTGCCGACTGGCATTTATCGGTATCAAGAGTAGTTCGATCAATAACAGCAAGTTCAAAACTAACAAAACTTCCTGAAGATTTCAAAAATCTGATTTTTAAGGCAATGGATACAAACACAAAAGGTGTTAAAGGTGTTACGAAAGCTTTGGAAGCATTATTTAACGGAGACCTAGAAGCCGCTTTAGACGCTACCGATGAGGTCGAAAGATTGGAAGAACTTGTTGATCGTTACTTCGGGGAACTTACAGCGATAATTTATACTGGAAAAATCAGAGAGAGTGGTTGTCCAGAATTAGGAGTCTATATGTTGGCTGAAGCTTTAGAAAATATAGCTGATGCATGTGAGAACGCCTGTGATGAAGTAAGAGTTGCAGTAGTATCTTTTACAAAGGAGCGGTAATTATTTAAAAAACAAAGAGCTTTTAGAAAATTATCGAGAAACTAAATTAGGTCTCGGACGGGTCCAAATTTGAATGTTTATATTCTTGGTAGTGGTGCTATTGGTACTGCGATAGCACATTACCTCTCAGCACGCCAGAGAAAAGTTCCTATTACTGTTGTAGATATTAACGAAAAAAACCTTGCTAGATTAGAGAGTATTCGCGTGGAGACAATCAGAGCTGATATTCTAAAGGAAAAAATTTGGGATGATATTTCGAAAAATGCGGTGTTGGTTATAGATACATTGCCGAGCAAGTTTGGTTTTCTCGTTTTTAAAAGAGCTATTAACTTGGGTATTGACATAATTGATGTAACATATATGAAAGAAGATCCCCTAATTTTCAATAATAGAGCAAAAGAAAAGGGAATTATTGCTATACCTGATGCCGGTGTTGCACCCGGGCTATCAAATATTATTGTTGGGCATGCTTTTAGTGAAATAGAAGACATCAACTCGGCCATAATTTATGTAGGTGGCCTTCCTAAAGAAGCTATTGGTCCAATGAAATATTGTATAACTTGGTCTGCATTTGATTTACTCGAAGAGTATACGCGACCTGCTAGGATAAAAATTAGCGGTAAGATTGTAGAAGTAGATCCGCTCTCAAAAATCGAAGAAATTGAAATTAGTGGTTATGGAAAGTTTGAGGCCTTCTATACAGATGGATTAAGAACACTACTATATACAGTAAATATCCCCAACATGGAGGAAAAAACATTGAGATATGTAGGGCATCTAGATATCTTCAAAAAACTAAGAGATTTAAAATTGCTTGGGGATCAGAAAATTAAGCTAAAAGGATGTGAAATTTCGCCCAAAGAATTTCTAGCCAAATTATTAGAACAGAATTTTAGATGTCAGAAAATGGCCGATATTCTCATTATGGAGATCATAATAGAAGGAAGGAACGAGACACGTAAATTCATAGTTTATGATGAATTTGATGATAAAACGGGCCTAACGGCTATGAGCAGGACGACAGGATTTACTGCCAGTGTGATAGCACAAATGGTCTTAGAGGAAAAGATAGATGAACGAGGCGTAATTCCCCCAGAAGAGATCGGTAGAAATAAATTGTTATATCAGACTGTAATAGACAGGCTCAGAAAACAAGGAATTCAGATTACAGAATATCCTTAATCTTTAGAAATATTTAGATATAATAATCTACCGTGATTTCTAGTATAGGTAAAGACCAAGATTTTTGAGCGATTTGGTTACAATTATACTTAAATATTTAACAAAAAGTTAAATTACAT
>Ga0164318_10000082_pt1 | contig 51537 bp, 40 predicted proteins | sample GuaBasSedimGuay9_FD_113734 | JGI IMG/M metagenome (GOLD analysis project Ga0164318, IMG submission 113734) | Subseafloor sediment microbial communities from Guaymas Basin, Gulf of California, Mexico - Guay9, Core 4571-4, 0-3 cm | ecosystem: Environmental > Aquatic > Marine > Hydrothermal vents... | reverse complement strand
TAGTAATTTCCAGCTGGTCGGGAAGTAGCGAATCCATTAATGATTGAAGAAACTGATTGGGATATTTATAATGGTGATAACAAGCATATATTAGGTTTGTGCCTAAAACACCATAAGTTTTTTGTTGTTGCAATGCTGTATTTTCAAGTAGTCGGACATGCAAAACTACTTCGTTTGGATTTCCTTTAGAATTTGTTTGAAAGCGAAGACCCATCCAACCGTGACCTTCTTTATCTTTTTTAAAATTTATAGTTGTTACCGTATCTGCAAAAACAAAAAACCGTGTCTTTTCACTAACCGACATTCCTAATGTTTTTGTCAGTCCTTCAGCTTCTTGCTTAAGCATTTTTAAAAGACGATTTTTTGAAACATATCTACCGGAAACTTCTTTTCCGTAGAGTTCATCACTCATCCTCATGTCGTAGGCCGATATTGTCTTAGCTATAGTTCCCGATGCTCCTCCTGCTTGAAAAAAAGTGCGAGCAACTTCTTGCCCTGCACCAATTTCGGCAAAAGTGCCGTAAATAGTATTATCCAGATTTATTAATAATGCTTTTCTGCTTGGGCTTAGAGTATCGTTTTGCATGAAAATTTGATTTTCAATTTGTCATAAAAATAAGGAAAAATTAAACAATTATTTATTAGCTAAACTTTCCTGCATTATTTTATGTAATTCAGCCGGTTTAAATGGTTTACTCATATAATTATTCATTCCGGCAGCTATACAAGCTTCTTTATCACCTTTCATTGCATTAGCAGTAAGGGCAATAATACGAATAGGATTTTTAAGCTGAATATCGTTTTCAAATTCGCGAATACGTTTTGTAGCCTGAATACCATCCATTTCTGGCATTTGAATATCCATAAAAATCAAATCATAATCGTTTTTAGTGTACATTTCAAAAGCAATCTTTCCGTTATTGGCACATTCTACAATGTGACCAAGTTTTTCAAGATGCATTTGTGCTACTTTCTGATTAATCGGATTATCTTCGGCAAGTAATATATGTAGTTTGTTTTGTTCGGGCTTTTCTTCAATTTTAATCGGCTCGTTCATGGCAGCAACTTTATCAGATTTTTTGTAATTGATTACAAACCAAAACTTAGAGCCTTTTCCTTCATCACTTTCTACACCCATTTCTCCACCCAAGAGCTTGGCGATATTTTTTGAAATAACTAAACCTAACCCTGTGCCGCCGTATAATCGTGTAGTAGAAGAATCGACTTGCGAAAATGATTTGAATAGCTTTTTTAAATTACTTTCTGTAATACCTATACCGGTATCAATAATATCAAATTTTATTTTTATATGTGTAGGGGTTTGGTCCAAGACGACAACATTTACACTTATTCCTCCTTCATTTGTAAACTTTACCGCATTATTAAACAGATTGGTTAAAATTTGTTTAAACCTATATTTATCGCCTTTAACATATTGAGGCACATTGGGTGCAATAAGAGTTTTTAAATAAAGATTCTTCTCTTTGATTTTATATTTTAATAACTCAAGTACTTCAAGTGTTGCCTTATGAATATCAAAATCCACTTCCTCAATATCAATTTGTCCTGCTTCAATTTTTGAAAAATCAAGTATATCATTAATAAGATTGAGTAGAGAAGAGGCTGATTGTTGAATTGTACGGACAAAGTCTTTTTGTTTACTGCTAAGTTCCGTTTGATTAAGTAAATCTGTCATCCCCATAATACCATTCATAGGAGTCCGTATTTCATGACTCATATTGGCTAAAAATTCACTTTTACTTTTATTAGCAGAATCGGCACGTTCCTTTTCAGATATTAAAGCATTTTCAATACGTTTTCGTTCTACAATTTCTTGTAATAACTTATCCATATTTCGTTGCAAATCTTTAGTCTGATATTCAACTTGATTACGTAATTCCTGTTCACGTTGGTTCAAACTTCTTATTCTAAATCTGTAAATTAAATAGGAAATAATAAGAGCAAATAATAATAGAATTACATAAAACCATACGGTTTCAACAATTTGGATACCACTTTCTTCTTGACCTGCAGAAAAAAGGGATGAGAAATTAATACTATTAATAGGTTGAGTATAAGCAGGAATAGTAAAAATAGCTGTACCTAAGATTGAAAAGAAGTGGGTCTGTTTCATTGCATCTTTTTTGCTTTTGCAAATTACAACTTTTTTTGATTTGTTTAAATTTGATTTTTTTTATTGATTTGAGCATAGCTTTAGTAAATTAGCATAAAATTTATACAATGCTTTTTGAAGATACGTATAGGATGTTAAGTCAGCCTTCAAGGGGCGAATTTAAAGATAGGGGAAGTAAATTTTATGCCTACGCTTTTGTTGTAAAAACAGATAGTGATATAAAGGAGCATTTGCAGGAATTACGTAAAAAACATTATGATGCTCGCCATCATGCTTACGCTTATATTTTAGGAGTCGATAAAGCTGGATGGCGCGCTAACGATGACGGAGAACCTTCCGGAAGTTCAGGTAAACCAATTTACGGCCAATTGCTTTCTTATGATTTAACTAATACCCTAATTGTAGTAGTAAGGTATTTTGGCGGAACAAAATTAGGTATACCTGGTTTAATTAATGCTTATCGTTCTGCTGCAAAAGATGCTATAGAACACGCTAATATTATTGAGAAAAAGATTGAAGATATTTACGAACTTACTTTTACTTATCCTGATATGAATAATGTGATGAGAATTTTAAAAGATGAGGGAATAAGTCCTTTGATGACTGATTTTCAAATTGATTGCAGATTGCAGTTCAAAGTAAGAAAGCAGGATTCCAGTAGGATATACGATAAATTTAAGGCTATACATACACTAAAAATTACTTATATAAAAACGATTTAAATGAAACGCATTCCGGAAATAGAACAAAAGTCACTCAAAGAAATAAAAGCCTTTCAAGAAGAGAGATTAAGAGAGGTAATTGCCTATGTGAGCGAGAATTCTCCTTTTTATAAAAGAGTATTTCAGAAAAATGGTATCACAGTTGAGTCTATTCAAACATTAGAAGATTTACAAAAAATACCGGTCACCACTAAAGCCGATTTATCAGAAAATAATGCAGATTTTATCTGCGTGTCACGAAACGAAATCATAGATTATATAACTACTTCTGGAACACTAGGCGATCCTGTAACTTTTGCCTTAACCGATAAAGACTTGGACCGTTTGGCTTATAACGAATGTATTTCGTTTGAAACCGCCGGAATTGGTAAGGAAGATACTTTACAACTGATGACCACAATAGATCGTCGTTTTATGGCCGGATTAGCTTATTTTATTGGAGCCAGAAGACTTGGTGCCGGTATTGTTCGTGTTGGTAACGGTATTCCTGAGTTGCAGTGGGACACTATTAAACGTATTAATCCAAATGTTATAATCGCCGTTCCTTCTTTTATTCTTAAAATTATTGAATATGCTGAACAGAATGGCATTGATTATCGTAACTCATCAGTTAAGAAAGCTATTTGTATTGGTGAGGCATTGAGAGAAAAAGATTTTAGTTTAAGCATCTTGGCTCAACAAATAAAAGCAAAATGGGATATAGAACTTTATTCTACTTATGCCTCTACCGAGATGAGTACTGCCTTTACAGAATGTGATGAGCAAAGGGGAGGGCATCATCATCCTGAACTGATTATTGTAGAGTTTTTGGATGATAATAATAATCTGGTTGCTGAAGATGAAGCTGGAGAAATAACTATTACTACATTAGGTGTTGAAGGAATGCCTTTATTACGATTTAAAACAGGAGATATTGCCTATCATTATACTGATGCTTGCAGTTGTGGAAGAACAAGTATGCGTTTAGGCCCTGTAATAGGACGTAGACAGCAGATGATTAAATATAAAGGCACAACACTTTATCCTCCGGCACTTTACAATATGTTAGCCGATTTTGATGCTGTAAAAGATTATTATGTTGAAGTATTTACTAATGATATTGGAACAGATGAGATTAAAATTTGTATTTTAGCCTTTAATCAAACGGAGGAATTTGAAAAACAAATAAAAGATCGTTTTAGGGCTAAATTACGAGTAGCACCACTAATAGAATTTGTTAGTGAAGATCATATCCGTAAAGTTAAATATCCTGAAAAAAGTAGGAAGCCGATTAGTTTTTTCGATTTAAGATAATATAAAAGTGAACAATGTTTATGCAAGATCAAGACTCAAAATATAAAACTGATTTTTCTAAAATAAAACCCTACGAAGAGGATCAGATACATGATGCTTTGGTTCGAATTCTTTCTAATCCATTGTTTCAGAAAATAATAGATTATATATATCCCACAGAAACTCACGATAAATTAAGAAAAGATTTATTGACCGCAACGACTTCTTTAGAATTTCAGAAGATTTTTATGTATACCGGATTAAAATCGGTTTTAAAGAAAACTACACCTAAAGGCTTGCTTTTTAAGAATGAACATTTCATAACTGATGGACGTGCGGTTTCCTATATATCTAATCATCGTGATATTTTGCTTGATTCTGCTCTTTTGCAGGTTATTCTTGTTGATTTAGGTTTAGAAACAAGCGAAATATCTTTTGGTAATAACCTGATTGCGAGTGATTTTATAAATGATTTCGGTCGGATAAATCGTATGTTTACCGTTTTCCGTAATGGAAGTCCCAGAGAATTGTTACAGAATGCTAAGAATTTATCTGCCTATATTCATTATACTTTAAAGGAAAAACAACGTTCAATATGGATTGCGCATCGTAAAGGAAGAACAAAAAACGGTTTAGATAAAACAAATCTTGGCGTTATTAAAATGCTTATTTCCAGTAGTAAAAAAAGTGCTAAAGAAGCTCTTGTCAGCCTTGATATTGTTCCTATTAGCATATCGTACGAATGGGAGCCTTGCGATGCCTCAAAAGTGCGAGAGTTGTATGTAAATGAGTTTGGTACTTATATAAAATATCCCGGAGAAGATATGGATAGCGTTGTAAAAGGTATTATTGGACAAAAAGGAGGGATTGAGCTTGCCTTTTGTAAGCCCGTAAATAATGTTCTTGATACTTTTGATAGTACAGTTGGGAATAACCCATTTCTTAATCAAGTTGTAGATTATATAGATAAGCAGATAATTGAAAATTACAGGTTGTGGCCAAGTAATTATTACGCATACGATTTGGCTAATAATTCAAATAAATACGTAAAATTTTACAGCGAAGAAACTATAAATTATTTCCAAGAACGACTTAAAAGAGCGATCCAATTAGTTGGTGAGGATAATCAAAGAGTAAGAGAAATATTTATTGATATTTATGCTAATCCTGTACGCTCAAAACAAAAAATGGGATTGTTAAGTGCTCAATAGCTTACTGTTAATCAAACTTTGGAGTAAATAAATACTGCATATAAAATATATTCTTATCAGAATGTAGGAAGCCAAAATCTTCCTTAAGCTTTATACACCGAGGTAACCCAAGCAAATAGGTTTAAAATCAAGAGCTTATAGGTTCTCGATTTGTTCTCTTATTAATTGATAAGCTTTTTCTAAACCATCGGGTTTTTTACCACCGGCAGTTGCAAAATGAGCCTGACCGCCACCGCCTCCTTGAATTTCTTTAGAAACAGAACGGATAATTTTTCCAGCATCAAGCCCTTTTTCTTCAATCAAATCTTTTGTCAGAGCCACTGTTAGAGTTGCTTTAGCACCATTTTTACTACCTAATGCAATAAGAGTGTGTTTGGTCTCGCGCAAAAGCGCAAACACTAAATTTTTAATATTATTAGCATCTAAATCAACACTATCTGTAATAAGCTTAATTCCGTTAATTTCAACAGCTTCGGATAGGAGAGTGTTTTTAATATTCGCGGCTTTTGCCTGATTTAATTCGTCAATTTGCTTTTGAAGTTTTTTATTCTCATCCTGCAAGTTTTTAACGCCCTTACTCAAATCTTTCTGACCTTTTAAGATGTTTCTAATTTGATTTAATTCATGAGCTTGAGAATTGTAATATGAAATGGCTTTTTCTCCGGTAATTGCTTCAATACGACGAATTCCGGCGGCAATAGCACTTTCGTGAAGAATTTTAAATAAGCCAATCTGACCCGTAGCTTTAACATGAGTTCCTCCGCAAAGTTCAACAGAATCTCCAAACTGAACTACACGTACTTTATCTCCATATTTTTCGCCAAATAACGCAATAGCGCCCTTTTTAACGGCTTCTTCAATTGGTATATCTGTTTGAATATCAGCGGGAGTATTATTCCATATAGCTTGATTTACAAGCTGCTCAACCTCTTGTATTTCTTCATCTGTCATTTTGTTAAAATGAGCAAAATCGAAACGTAAATAATTGGCGTCGACATAAGAGCCTTTTTGCTCCACATGAGTACCTAACACTTGTCGTAAAGCATGATGCATTAAATGCGCTGCTGTATGATTATTGGCTGTCTGTCGGCGTTTTCCTGCAATTACATTTGCTTGAAAAGTTTTTTCGGGATGTTTTGGTAATTGCTTACTAAAATGAACTATAAGATTATTCTCTTTCTTAGTATCGTAAATATCAATTTTCTCTGTCTCACTTTTAATAAAACCTGTATCACCAACCTGTCCGCCGGATTCTGCATAAAAAGGAGTTTGATCAAATACAAGTTGGTAAGCGGTTTTATTTTTAGTTTGAATTTTTCGGTATTTTAAAATGTTTATTTCGGACGAAAGCAAATTGTAACCTATAAAACCTTTTCCTTCTTGCTTGCCTGAAACAATCACCCAATCATCGGTTTCTGAAACGGAAGCTTGTCTGGAACGCTCTTTTTGCTCTTTCATAAAGGTATCAAATTCCGCTTTGCTCACTGTCAATCCATTCTCTTTAACAATAAGTTCTGTCAAATCAAAAGGAAAGCCAAAAGTATCGTAAAGTTCAAAAGCATCTTTACCCGATAAACTTTTTTTATTACTTAAAGTAAGTTGTTCGATAATCTTTTCAATACGTTGTATACCAGTGCTTAGCGTGTTTAAAAATGAATTCTCTTCTTCTTGTATTACTTTAGTTATCAGCTTCTCTTGCTTAGCTAATTCGGGAAAAGCTTCTCCCATTTCTTGTATTAAAACGGGTAAGATTTTATACATAAAAGCCTCTTTTTTATTGAGGAAAGAATAGGCATAACGTACAGCTCTGCGAAGGATTCTACGGATAACATAACCTGCACCAATATTAGAGGGGAGTTGACCATCGGCAATGGTAAATGCTAAAGCTCGAATATGATCGGCAACAACGCGCATAGCAATATCTTGTTTTTTATCTTTTCCGTAGGAAAAACCGGTTTCTTTGGCAATAGCTTGAATTAAAGGTTGAAAAATATCGGTATCGTAGTTGGAGCGAACTCCTTGAATAGCCATAGTCAGACGTTCAAATCCCATACCTGTATCAATATGCTTTTCCGGAAGATTTTCTAATTGTCCGTTAGCTTTACGATTGAACTCAATAAATACAAGATTCCATATTTCAATTACTTCGGGATGATCCATATTTATAAGATCACGCCCCGGTATTTTTGCTTTTTCTTCTTTTGATCTGATATCAATATGAATTTCTGAACAAGGACCGCAAGGACCACTTTCGCCCATTTCCCAGAAATTATCTTTTTTATTACCGTTTAAAATTCTCTCTTCCGGTATAATAGCTTTCCAAAAATCAAAAGCTTCTTGGTCAAATGCTGTTCCGTCAATTTTATCACCTTCAAAAACAGTGACATATAAGTCATTAGGGTTTAAGCCGTAAACTTTGGTAAGCAATTCCCAAGCCCAGGCTATAGCTTCTTTTTTAAAATAATCGCCAAAAGACCAATTACCTAGCATTTCAAACATTGTATGATGATAAGTATCATGTCCTACTTCATCTAAATCATTATGTTTCCCGCTAACACGAAGGCATTTTTGAGTATCAGAGACTCGTTTAGCGGTAGGATGTCCATGGCCTAAAAACACATCTTTAAACTGATTCATTCCCGCATTGATAAACATGAGTGTAGGGTCGTTTTTTACAACCATAGGAGCGGATGGAACAATTTTATGTTGTTTCGATTCGAAAAAATCTAAGAATTTTTGTCTAACTTCTTTTGCTTTCATAGTCTATATTATTTCGTGTGACTTATTAAGACCCAATATTTAAGAGGTTTTTATGTAGTAATAAGCCCATTGAAAAAAATCGTCACAAAAGTAGATTAAATTTAGTTTAATTCATTAAATTTGTGGCTTGTTATTAAATTTTATTTTGGAGGAAATTGAATAAATGGCGAAAAATACATATCGCTTTAACGAAGAAAACTTACAATACGAATTAATTAAGCCCACTCTTAAAACAGGATTGTTAAGGGCTGTTTCCATTATTTTCTCCGGTATTTTGTTTGCCGGTATTGTTTTAATTATTGCAAATAATTTTTTTACTTCCCCCAAGGAGTTGATTTTACAGCGTGAAAATGAACAATATCAATTACAAATTTCTATTATTAATGATCGTTTGGAACGTCTTGATAAAGTAGCCAGTGATCTTCAGGAAAGAGATGATAACATTTACCGTGTAATTTTTGAGGCGGAACCGATACCTCCAGAAGTAAGAGATGCCGGTATAGGAGGTTCCGATAGGTATTCCAAGCTGAAAGGCTTTAAGAATTCCGATTTAATAGTAAAAACAACTAAAAAAACAGATGAGCTGAGTAATAAATTATATATTCAGTCTAAATCTTTCGATGAAGTATTTAAAATGGCAAGGAATAAAGAAAAAATGATGGCTTGTATTCCTGCTATTCAGCCTATAAGTGATAAATATAAACGTAGGATTTCGGCTTTTTATGGTTATCGTATTCATCCTATTTATAAAACAAGAATATTTCATGAAGGAGTAGATTTTTCTGCACCTATAGGAACAGATGTTTATGCTTCAGGCGATGGTGTTGTTGTTCAGGCAACGCGCTCCAACTATGGTTATGGAAACATTATTAAAATTGATCATGGTTATGGTTATGTGACTGTTTATGCTCATTTACAAAAAATTAATGTTCGTAAAGGACAGAAAGTAAAACGGGGGCAAACTATTGGTGCAGTGGGTAGTACAGGTCTTTCTACAGGACCTCATTTACATTACGAAGTACACAAAAATAATAAGAAAGTAAATCCAATATATTATTTCTTTAACAATATGAATGCTGAAGATTATGATGAAATTATTAAGCTTGCCAACCGTTCAGTAGCTAACGTTTCAAATTAACTTATGGAACATCCTAAAGACAAATTATATTATTCTATTGGCGAAGTGTCGAAAATATTTGGCGTTAATCAATCTTTAATTCGTTTTTGGGAAAAAGAGTTTTCTATTATTAAACCCAAAAAGAACAAAAAAGGAAACCGTTTATTTACACCTAAAGATGTTGATAATTTTCACTTAATATTTCACTTGGTGAAAGAACGAGGATATACGTTACAAGGAGCAAAGCAAAAGCTAAGTAAACAGGGTGAGGGCGTCAACGAGAATTTTGAAGTCGTTAAGCGCTTAAAGGATATTCGTTCTTTTTTGATTGATCTTGAAAAAGTGCTTTAGTGTTTATTTAAAAAGGAAGTTTTCCCATATCTACATTTCCACCCGATAATATCAGTCCTACTTTTTTACCTTTAAAAAAATCTTTATTTTTTAATACAATAGCAAGTGTTATTGCACTCGAAGGTTCTACAACTATTTTCATTCTTTCCCAAATAAGTCGCATAGCATCAATAATTTCAGCTTCACTTGCTAATTTAATTTCTTCAACATATTGTTGGATAAAATGGAAAGTGATATCGCCTAAAGCTGTTCTTAAACCATCTGCTATTGTGAGTGGTTCTAATGGAGGCTGTATTATTCCTGTTTTAAGAGATCGGTAAGCATCATCGGCTAATTGTGGTTCAGCACCTATTACCTTGGTTGTTGGCGAAAAATAATGTGTTGCTAGTGCTGTTCCTGATATTAAACCACCACCACCAACGGGCGAAATAATTATATCTAACGACTCCGTTTGCTCAAGAAACTCCTGCGTAGCTGTACTATTTCCTAAAATAACATCAATAGCATTATAGGGATGTAGCGGAGTGCAATTATGTTTATTTACAACTTGCTCTTGCGTTCTTTCTCTTGCTTCCAAAGTCGGTTCACATTCAATGATAGTTGCTCCATAGGAAGCCACTGCATCTTTTTTAACTTGAGGTGCATTAGATGGCATAATAGCCCAAGCAGGAATCTTTAATAATTTGGCACTTAAAGCCATAGCTTGTGCAAAATTACCTGAAGAGTGAGTTGCTATTCCTTTAAGTTGTTGCTCTTTACTTAGCTGAAGTGTTGCATACATTGCTCCTCGCATCTTAAATGCGCCCATCTTTTGCATATTCTCAGCTTTAAAAAATAGCTGAGCTCCACTTATTTCATTAAGAGCTGAAGATTGAAAAACAGGAGTCTTGTGAATATATTTCTCTATTTTTTTTCTAGCTTCTAAAAGTGCCGTTCTATTTGGTGTTTGTATCATTTTTTTATTTGATAAAATAAAGTCCGCTTTCAAGATTTCTACCCAATTTATAGTAAGGTGCAATAATTCCCTGTATGGCGATGTAAATACCTTGCGAAAGTGTTTGAACGCCTGATAGAGCCATTCCGAAATTAATATCCGCATCTGTATTGCTGAATCTTTCCGGCCGCATTGCACCTGTAATTACAATGGTTTTATTTTTTATAGTGCTAAGTGATAAAGCCGTTTCTAAAAGAGTATCTGTTCCGTGAGTAATAATAATTTGAGTGTTGGATGATGCTTGGCAAGCTTTTAATATTTTATTGCGGTCGGGTTCTGTTAGTTCTGTACTGTCTTTTTTGAGCAAAGTAACAATTTCCCATTCTATTGTTTTTGGGAGTTTTTCAATTATTCTGATGAAAGCGGGATCTCCAATTTCAAAAGCCCAACCCTTTATTGATTTAGGATAATCTTTATCTATAGTACCTCCGGTTTGAATTAATGTAACGACCATGATTCAAAATTTTAGCAAATTTAAACAAATACAACAGATTATATTCTTAATATTTATAATTATTCAAAGGAAAGAAAACTCGTAATACTTCTGAACAGCAATCGTTTGCATATTATTTTTTTGTTAATTTTGATTTGGAGTAAATATACATTGTAAGAAATTAAGGTATCTTTGTACTTAATTTTCAGTATATTTTTTTGTTTAATATTTCGACTTAAGGATTTGTTAATGAGTTATATTCAATTTGATAAAAAACATTTAACCAACTTAAAATTTGCATTGCGCAAAGAATTCGTTAGAACTAACAGGAGTGGCTCTTATGCAAGTAGTACTATAATTGGTTGTAATACCAGAAAATATCATGGTCTTCTTGTTGTCCCTCAGCCTAATTTTGGAAACGAAAATCACGTATTGCTTTCGTCTCTGGACTTAACTGTTATTCAACATGATGCATCATTTAATTTGGGAATTCATAAATACAAAGGAGGAGAGTATAATCCCAAAGGACATAAATATATGCGGGAATATATATCTGATCCTATTCCTAAAATTACTTATAGAGTAGGTGGTGTTGTGCTGAGTGTAGAAAGTGTATTTAGCGATAAAAAAGCGAGTATGTTTTTGAAATACACTTTGTTGGAGGCTAAATCTAAAACAATATTCAGGATTAAACCCTTGCTTGCTTTTAGAAATATTCACGATTTAACTCATGCTAATACCATTGCCGACACTTCTTATAAAGAAGTGAATAACGGTTTTAAAATGCAATTGTATCCCGGATTTACACCGCTTTATCTGCAATTTTCAAAGGCTGTAGATTATATTCATCATCCCGATTGGTATTCTGATTTTGAATATATGAAGGAGATAAAAAGGGGATATGCTGGTCACGAAGATCTTTTAGCTCCGGGTGATTTTGAGTTTGCCATTAAAAAGGGTGAGAGTGTAATACTTCAGGCTGGTATAAAAGAAGGAGTTCCAAGTACTTTCTCACGACAGTTTAGTCTACAATTAAAAAAACGAGTTCCTCGCGATAGCTTTAAAAATAATTTGATAAATGCTTCTCAACAATTTCTTATTGAACAAGTCGGAAAGACAGAAATTGCTGCCGGATTGCCTTGGAAAGGTAGTTGGGGTAGAGATACTTTTGTTTCGCTTCCGGGCTTAACATTGGCTTTGGGTGATGAAAAGAAATTTATCAATATTTTAGATACTTGGGTAGCAAAACAGCAAAACGGATTTTTCCCTAATAAAGGCACAGGAGATGAAGTAGATTTTTATTCAGCAGATACTTCTCTATGGTTTTTCTGGGCACTTCAAAAATATATCTATTATACCGCTAAAGATCAATTGGTTTGGAGGAAATATGCTAAACCAATGCTTAAAGTTTTAGAAGCATATAAAAACGGGAAGCCCGAACTTGGGATTCAAATGAAGCCTAATGGACTTATCTACGCCTCTAAGGAAAACGTTTCTTTAACTTGGATGGACGCAGTTTTGTTTGGTAAAGCAGTTACACCACGTGCAGGCTTTGCTGTAGAAATAAATGCTCTTTGGTATAATGCTATTGCTTTTTATTTATCCCTAGAAACTAAATTCAAGAAAAAAGATCACAGTATATTCTGGACAGATCAATTAGAAAAAACAGGACAAAGCTTTTTAGAAGTTTTTACCGATATTAAACATAATTATTTGGCCGATTTTGTTAATGAAAGCGAAGAATGTTGGGATGTTAGACCTAATATGTTGATAGCAGCCTCTTTAAATTTTTCGCCTTTGGCTGATGAAATACGTAAATCGATACTCGATGTTGTAAAACAAGAGCTTTTAACTCCTCGTGGAATTAGAAGTTTATCTCCAAAAAATCCAAAATACAAATCAAAATACGAAGGAAATATAGAAATTAGAGATAACAGCTATCATAATGGTGCTGTTTGGCCTTGGTTGTTAGTTCCTTATGCTGATGTGTTTTTCTATTTATATGGAAAAGGAGCAATTGGTGAAATACAAGCTATTGTAAATCGTTTTGAAGAGGAAATGTTTGAACATGGAATTGGAAGTATTTCAGAGTTGTATAATGGCGATCCTCCATACGAAGGAAAAGGAGGTGTCTCACAAGCTTGGAGTGTATCCGCCATTTTAAGTTTAATGTTTAGAGTAGAAAATAATAAAACTAAGCAGATATGAAAGTATTAATGTTTGGTTGGGAATTTCCACCACATATTACAGGTGGCTTGGGTACTGCATCTTACGGTTTAACTAAGGGTTTGCTTAAGCATGGAGTGGAAATGATTTTTGTTGTTCCTAAAGCCTTTGGCGATGAAGATCAACGTGCTGTTCGTATTGTTAACGCTAGTGATATTCCGGTAAATTATAAACAGAAAAATATTCAAGAGTTTTGGAATAAATTAACTTATCTCGAAATAGGGTCTAATATCCGCCCTTATATTGATCCTGAAGATTTTGCTGAGATTCACGAAGATGTTAAACATTCAATTAAAGAAAAAGAGCATCTGATTTTAGGTGAGAAATATACTTTTTCCGGGAAATATGGTAAAAACCTAATGGAAGAAGTTGCTAGATATGCTATGGTGGGCGCAAGTATTGCTGCTCAATACGACTTTGATATTATTCATGCTCACGATTGGTTGACATATATGGCAGGTATTGCGGCTAAAGAAGTTTCCGGTAAACCTTTGGTTGTTCATATGCATGCTACTGAATATGACAGAGCAGGAGAAGATCGTATAAATACCGAAGTATTTGGTATTGAGCAAAAAGGTATGAGTACTGCCGATAAAGTTATTACCGTGAGTAATCTTACCCGAGATATTGTTATAAAACATTATGGTATCAATCCTGATAAAATACAAACAGTACATAATGCTATCGAACCCGTAGATAAAGCGAATATTGTAGCAAACAGATCGGTAAAGGAAAAAGTAGTAACTTTTTTGGGTCGCCTGACTTTTCAAAAAGGACCGGAGTATTTTTTAGAAGCCGCAAAACTTGTTATTGAAAGAGATGATAATGTTCGTTTTGTAATGGCTGGAAATGGTGATTTGTTTGAGTCTTTGATAAAACGTGTTGCCGAATTGAAAATTGCTGATAAGTTTCATTTTACAGGCTTTTTAAAAGGAGCTGATGTCGATAAAATGTTTCTGCTTTCAGATGTATTTGTAATGCCATCTGTTTCAGAACCCTTTGGATTAGTACCATTGGAGGCAATGCGCTCCAATGTGCCGGTAATCATTTCAAAGCAATCGGGAGTAGCCGAAGTGCTTACCAATGCTATTAAAGTCGACTTTTGGGATGTAGAAAGTATGGCTGATTCTATTTATGGCTTACTTCATTATAATTCTCTATCGCAAATGTTTATTAAAAATGGAGTAGAAGAAGTAGATAATCTTAAATGGGAATATGCCGCAAAACAGGTAAAAACAATATACGAAAGTGTTTTGTCAAATAAATAGAATTAGAAAACAATAATATGCAATCAGTTTGTCTTTATTTTCAGGTTCATCAACCGTATCGTTTAAAAAAATACCGTTTTTTTAATTTGGGTAATGATCATTATTATTATGATGATTATTTGAATAAATCTATAATGGAAAGGGTAGCCGCAAAAAGCTATATTCCGATGAATAATTTATTGCTTGATCTTATTAAGAAATACGGCAAAAAGTTTAAAGTTAGTTTTTCAATTAGCGGTATGGCCTTGGATCAATTTCAAGAATATACACCTGAGGTATTGAAGAGCTTCAAAGCTTTGGCACAAACGGGAAATGTTGAATTTTTGGCAGAAACCTATGCTCATTCCTTAGCCGGAATGAAAAGCAAAGAAGAATTTATACGCCAAATTCAGATGCATCAGAAAAGGATTAAAGAGCTGTTTGGTCTTAATCCACAAACTTTTAGGAATACAGAGCTAATCTATTCCGATGATATTGGAGAAACCGTGGCTGATTTAGGATTTAAAACTATACTCACTGAAGGAGCAAAGCATATTTTGGGTTGGAAAAGTCCCAATTTTGTGTACACTAACGCAATTAATCCTCGCCTAAAAGTTTTGCTTCGTAATTTCCAATTGAGCGATGATATCGCTTTTCGTTTTTCTAATCAGGAGTGGAGTGAATGGCCTTTAACAACAGATAAATTTTCCGATTGGTTGAACAATTTAAATCCAAAAGAGCAAGTGGTAAATTTATTTATGGATTATGAAACTTTTGGCGAGCATCAATGGGCAGAAACAGGTATTTTTGAATTTATGCGTAATCTTCCGGAAAAAATATTGAATAAACCCAATTTAAGTTTTAAAACACCTTCGGAAGTAAGTAAGGAATACCAACCTATTGCGGCTATACAAGTTCCAAATGCTATTAGCTGGGCAGATGAAGAACGTGATTTAACCGCTTGGCTCGGAAACGAAATCCAAGATGAAGCTTTCGATAAACTTTATACTGTTGAAACGGCTATGCGGAATTGTAAAGATCCCGTATTACAAAAAGATTGGCTGAAATTACAAGCCAGCGACCATTTTTATTATATGTGTACTAAATGGTTTTCCGATGGTGATGTTCATGAATATTTTACTCCATATAGTTCTCCTTATGAGGCTTTTATAAATTTCATGAATATCCTTTCTGATTTTTATATTCGTTTAGACAGAGCAGGCTTAGGACGAAGAAAAAGAGTAAATAAACGATTGGAAATACTGCAAGAAGATGTGTTTAATATTGTTGAAAAATGTACTAATGTTAAGCTTAAACAGATTATTAAAGAACTAAATACGGATGAGCTAACTGTCTTGTTTTTTGAAAGTAATCAAAATATTCGTGATAAAATTATGAAGGTAATAGGAAAAAAGAACCTGAAGAAAATTCAAGATTTACGAAAAAATACAGATGCCTTATCCGGTAGAGAAATAGATGAATACAAAGAGAGTATTCGTCGGAAGATTTAACTTTTGGCATAATCTCAGCTTAAAATATTGAACAATTATTAGAAGGCTCAGTACAGCTCTGTGCTCTTTTGTGTAACCATATTTATTAAATAAGAATACAAATTATGAAAACAAAATATATATTTGAAACAGCTTGGGAGGTTTGTAATAAGATTGGAGGTATCCATACGGTCTTAGCCTCAAAAGCTCCGGCTATCCAACCTCAATATGGCGATAATTACTTTTTTATTGGTCCTGATATTTGGATGGAAACAAGCAAGAACCCGGAATTTACAGAAGATAAATCATTATTTACTGACTGGACAGCGCATGCACAGTCAGAAGGAATAAATTTTAGAATAGGTCGTTGGAATATCAAAGGAAATCCTATAGCTATTTTAATCGATTTCAAACCATATTTTAATAAAAAAGATCAAATTTTCGGCTCTTGGTGGGAAACCTATAAACTGGATTCAATCTCAGGAGGCTGGGATTATATAGAGCCTGCCTTGTTTGGCTATGCTGCCGGTAGGTTGATTGATAGCTTTCAAAAATATTATGGCGTTTATCAAGATGGAATAGCAGCTCATTTTCATGAGTGGATGACTGCTTCAGCTATATTGTATTTAAAACAAAACAACCCGTCTATAGCGACTGTATTTACAACACATGCAACAGTTTTAGGCCGCTCCATTGCGGGTAATGGTTTACCACTTTACGATCAAATTGATAAATACAATCCTGATATGGTAGCTCGGGAATTCTCTGTTGTTGCCAAGCACTCCTTAGAAAAAATAGCCGCTCAAAATGCCGATATGTTTACAACTGTTAGCGAAGTAACTAATGTTGAATGTAAATATTTCTTAGGTAAGGCAGTAGATATTGTGACTCCCAATGGCTTTGATGGAAGATTAGTTGCTCCTGCAAAAGAAGTTAAACGGAAAAATAACAGAGATTTATTACTGAAAGTAGCAAGTAAAATGACAAATAATAAGTTTGATAAAGATACCTTATTGCTTGTTATTAGCGGCAGATACGAATATAGAAATAAAGGAATTGATGTTTTCCTTGAAGCTCTTAATCAGCTAAAATCTAAGCTTGAAAAAAGGAAGGTAATCGCCTTTTTAATGATTCCTGCCGGTATTAGAGGTGTAGATATAGAATTAGCCAAAGCTTTAAATATAAATTCCAGTAATTTTTTAGGCAAACGATTTACGCATCAATTAACGGATGAGAATCATGATCCTATCAAAAACAAAATGGATGAGCTTGAACTGATTAATGCTGCCGATGATTTACTCACAGTAATTAGTGTTCCTGCGTACTTGCAAGGGGAAGATGGTATTTTTAATCAAAAATATTACGATCTTTTATCTGTCTGCGATTTGAGCGTTTTTCCATCTTATTATGAACCTTGGGGCTACACCCCATTAGAAAGTCTTGCTTTTGGAGTACCTTCTGTAACTACTTCATTATCGGGCTTTGGTCGTTGGGTACAAGCTTCCTTTGAAGAAAATAATGGACTAAAAGTAGTGCCTCGCAGCGATATTAACGAAAGAGAAGTTATTCAGAGTATTACGGATTTTATACTAAATTTCTATCGTGGTGAGACAAAATATATAAGTCGAGCAAAAAAAGACGCAGTACGTATTGCAGAAGCGGCACAATGGAAAAATTTTATAGGGTATTATGAAGAAACATATACTAAAGCTCTTGAAAAGGTTTCAGCAAGAGTAAAAGAAGTTGCAGGACAGGAGCAGTTTAGCTTGGTGCAATCCAATGTGTTGAAAGTTTCTCAAAAACCTAATTGGAAAAAAGTCTTAGTTCGCCCTGTTTTACCCAAAGAGCTACAAAAATTGGAGATACTGACCAAAAATCTTTGGTGGTCGTGGAACTATTGTGCACAAGATTTCTTTGATAGAATGGGAGGTGAGCTTTGGCTAAAACTAAAGAAGAACCCGGTTGCTATGCTTGAAGAAATTTCGCAGGCACGCTATGATAAACTTTTATCCGATAAGGATTTTATGGCTCATTATGAAAAAGTAATGAATAAGTTCGAGACCTATATGGCAAAAGCTAAGGAAAAGCCAAAACAACAAATTGCCTATTTCAGCATGGAATACGGCATCGATGATAGTTTAAAAATATTCTCAGGTGGTTTAGGCATTTTGGCAGGCGATTATTTAAAGCAGGCTTCTGACTCTAATGTAAATATGATTGGTATAGGTCTTTTATATCGTTATGGATATTTTAAGCAAAAATTATCAGTCAGTGGTAATCAAATAGATATTTATAATCCTCAAAAATTCTCTCAGCTTTCTGTTGTTCCTGTGCGTTTGTCTGACGGCAAATGGGCAACGGTAAGCATAGCTTTGCCGGGTAGAAATATGAAGGCTAAAGTATGGTTGGCACAAGTTGGACGTATTCCACTTTATTTGCTCGATACAGATATTGAAGAGAATTCTGAAGAAGATAAAAAAGTCAGCCATCAGCTTTATGGTGGCGATTGGGAAAATCGTTTAAAACAGGAGCTGTTATTAGGTGTCGGAGGTATTCGCTTAATAGAAACATTAGACTTAAAACCGGATATTTATCACGCTAATGAAGGTCATGCAGCTTTCAATTCTTTGGAACGTTTAAAAAACTTAATTCAAAACGATAATTTAAGTTTTAATGAGGCTAAAGAAGTTGTGCGTGCAAGTACTTTATTTACAACACACACTCCCGTTCCTGCCGGTCATGACGCTTTTGAAGAAAGTATATTGAGAAAATATATTCCTCATTATGCAGACCGTCTTCAACTAACTTGGAATGACTTCATGAACTTGGGACGATGGATGGAAAATGAAGGCAATCAAAAATTTTCTATGAGTGTACTCGCAGCACGTATGTCGCAAGAGATGAATGGTGTAAGCCGTATTCATGGACATGTTAGTCAAGAAATGTTTAAGTCGCTTTACGATGGGTATTATGCCGACGAATTACATATTGGATATGTTACTAATGGAGTGCATTATTCCACTTGGACATCCAAAGAATGGCAGCAATTTCATCACGAACTTTTTGGTCAAGATTTTTTGGAAACACAAAGCGATGAGAAAGTATGGAAGACTATCAACGATATTTCTAATGATCGTATTTGGGAGTTACATCTCAATCAGAAAAGACATTTATTTGATTATTTGAAAGTTAGACTGACACAGGAGTTAAAAGAGCGTCAAGAGCATCCTGCTTATATTGTTCAAGTGATGGAAAATATGAACCCAAAAGCTTTAACCATTGGTTTTGCTCGTCGTTTTGCAACCTATAAAAGAGCACATTTATTATTTACTAATTTAGATCGTTTACGTCAACTGGTATCCAGTACAACACAACCTATACAGTTTCTTTTTGCCGGAAAAGCTCATCCGCACGATAAGGCCGGACAAGATTTAATAAAACGTGTTATAGAAGTTTCTAAGATGCCTGATTTTATTGGAAAGATTCTCTTTATAGAAAATTATGATATGGAATTGGCTAAGCATTTGGTTAGTGGTGTTGATGTATGGTTAAACACTCCAACACGACCATTAGAAGCTTCTGGAACAAGTGGGGAAAAAGCCGTTATGAATGGTGTGATGAACTTCTCTGTTCTCGATGGCTGGTGGGCCGAAGGATATACCGATGGGGCAGGTTGGGCTTTAGAAGAAAGCAGAACTTATTTAGAACAAAATATGCAAAATATGCTGGATGCAGAAGTTATTTATTCTAAATTGGAATCGGAAATTGTAAAAGCATATTACAACAAAGATAATAGTGACGTTTCTGATCAGTGGATTGCTCACATCAAAAATACCTTTACACAAATTGCACCTCATTTTACGATGAAACGTATGCTTGATGATTATTTCGATCGCTTTTACAATAAGTTGTTTGTTAGCTCTAAAGCTTTTTATGCTAATAATTTTGAGGTAGCTTCGAGTTTAGCAAAATGGAAAGAAAAAATTGTTAATCAATGGGAGGATATACAGATTATTTCTGAAGAATTGCCGCAAAGTTATCAGGATCATACTCTTAATTTAGGCGATACTTTTATAGCTCGAATTGAGATAAACTTAGCCGAGCTTTCTGCAGAAGATGTACGCGTTGAAATTCTTTTTGGTGAAAAAGAAGATGATGAAATTAAGAGAATCATCTATAAGGAAGAGATGAAAGTAGAAAATTTACCTAACGGCAATGTGCTTTATTCTTGCGCTATTCCTGTTGAAAGAGCTGGCGTTTACGATTATGTTTTTCGTATAAGTCCTAAATCAGATAATTTGGCTTATCCCGAAGATTTCTCTTTAATAAAATGGATTTAAGGAGCAATTGAAACCGCTTTTTTATTTGGGCTACTTCCCATCTTAAACTCTAAAATACCGCCCTGTATTAATTCATTATGAGTTAAATACAAGCGATTTATTATTTTACCATTCAGTCTAATATGTTTTATATAAACATTCTTTGGACTTTGATTTAGCACTTTTATTTGCAACTGATTTCCGTTTTCGAAAGTTAGATTTGCAGATTTTACGTTTGGACTACCAATAGCATAGCGGTCTGATCCTGGTGCAATGGGATAAAAGCCTAAAGCATTAAAAATATACCAAGCACTCATCTGACCGGCATCATCATTGCCACATAAACCGTCGTTTGAATTGGAATACATCGTTTTCATAATCATCCGAACCCGTTCCTGTGTTTTCCAAGGTGCATTAGTCCAATTATAAAGAAAGGGGATGTGATGCCCAGGTTCGTTTCCGTGCACATATAATCCGATAATTCCATCTCGGGTAATATCTTCGGTATGAGCAAAATATTCATCATCTAAATGCTGAGTAAATAATGAATCTAAATGGAGCTCAAAAGCCTTTTTTCCACCCATCAAGGAAATTAATTTATCAGGAGCTTGAGGAACGTATAGGCTGTAATTCCAAGCATTACCTTCAATAAAACCTTGTCCGTGAGTGCTTAGTTTATCAAAATCTTTACGCCATTCTCCATTGGCCAATTTTGGAGCCATAGATCCTTTATCTGGATTGAAGACATTGTGATAGGAGAGTGCTCTCGTTTCAAATTTCTCAGACACTTTTTTATCATTCAAAGTATTTGCCATTTGAGCAATACACCAATCGTCATAAGCATATTCCAAAGTTTTTGAAACGGAATAAGAGTTTTTATCGTCAGGAACATAGCCAAGCTCTTTATAAAATTCAATACCATCATAATATGATGTATTTGCAGTTTGAACAGAAGCAGATAATGCTCTTTGATAAGATTCGGGTTTCAATACGCCTTTTATCATTGCATCGGCTAAAAGAGAAACGCTGTGGTAACCAATCATACACCAGTTTTCGTTAGCATAATGCGACCAAACCGGAAGCATTGGATGTACACTCTGATCGTAATGCGCCAATAAAGATTCCATCATCTCTTTATTTCTTGTAGGTTGAATAAGATTAAACAAGGGGTGAAGCGCTCTATAGGTATCCCATAAAGAGAAAATGGTGTAATTTGTAAAGCCTTTTGCATAGTGAATATTGCCGTCCAATCCTTTGTATGCGCCATCCACATCCATATATTCTATAGGACTCAGAAAGCTATGATAAAGTGCAGTATAGAATGTTTCTTTATCGGCTAAAGTCTGAGTTTCAACCTGAATTTTAGCCAATTCTTGGTTCCATTCATCTTGACCTTCCTTTTTAATACGATTAAAATCCCAGTGTGGAATTTCAGCTTTTAAGTTACGCAAAGCCCCGGCAGTAGATGTTGATGAAAGAGCAAACTTTAAAAGAATCTCTTCGCCTTCATCCATATCAAACTGAAAGTAAGCTCGAATTTGGCGTCCAGCCATTTCAGGAAAGTTTTTTGTTTCGTCAAACTTACGCCAAAACCCGCGATAAAGCTGTTTGTCGTATTTTTTATGGCCGTATTCTTTTATCGGTTTAGAAAATGAAAGAGCGAAATAGACTGTTCTCGTTCTTGCCCAACCCTGAGTTTGACGATATCCCGTTACCAATGTATCGTTTTCAATCCGAATAAAAGTCCAGACATTCTTCTCTTCAAAATTGTAAATCCCAGCCATTAAATCGAGTATGATATTTGCACTATCTGTTTTAGGAAAAGTATAGCGATGGAAACCTACTCTTTTACTTGAGGTAAATTCTGCATTTATCCGGTAATCAGATAAATAAACTTGATAATAATTTGGTTCTGCTTTCTCGTTATTATGCGAAAAGCGAGAACGATATCCTGTTTCCGGTGCTGAAGAAGTCCCCGGATTTAATAGCAATTTTCCTACGGTTGGCATCACCAAAAAATCACCTAAATCGGAATGACCGGTACCGCTAAAATGGGTATGACTAAAACCCACAATAGTAGAATCTTTGAATTGATAACCAGAGCAATATTCATAAGTTTGAGGATTGTATTTTCCATTAATGGCATAAGCTTGGTTATCTGTTTCGGGGCTAAGCTGTACCATCCCGAAAGGGCGAGTGGCTCCAGGATAGGTATGTCCCATATTTTTTGTGCCTACAAAAGGATTTACGTATTGGATAAAATTTTTGCTTTCTTGAGCATTGATTAGTCCAAAACTCAAAATAGAAATAAAAACAATAAAGTATTTCTTAATGGACATAGTGTTTTGAATGAAAGTTTATTCAAAGTTAGGGTTTATGCTAATACAGATGGTAATAAAGGGAAATTAACTTGCTCTTTCAAACGACTTATTTTCTGCCTTTACAATTACATTTTGTAATGGGCGGAAGCGTTTCCGAATAAGAGGCCATTTGGCTGGATATTGCTCTAAAAGACTTATAATCTTAGGAGTATGATGTTTTAACTTATCCGATATAGCTGCTGCAGTAATTGGTTTTTCTAATTTATGACCAACATTAGCACTGGTAAGTTTCCAGTTTTGTTTAAGAAGCAATTGAGCTGCTTGCTCCATATCGTTAAGGAAATCGAAAGTCTTAGAATGTCGGTGTTTTGTATTTTCTTCAGATAAAATTTCTGTAGATAGGGATTTGCTTTGTATTTCTTCTGATGATTTAAAATTAAGGTAATCAGATTTTATAATATGCTCGTATACACCTGTTCCAAAATTTATGGTTTTAGCCAAAGACATAGCTATGCTTAATTGTTTTTTTAATTCAAATATGCCATTTGAAAATTCACCAATTTTGTCTTTTGCATCTTCTGATAAATAAAATATATCCTTATCGCTATTATTTAAATCATTGATTAAAAATTCTGTAAGCTGAAGGATATTTTCCTTATTTCTATTTTTTAATGCGATATTCTCAAGTTTAATTTTATTCTTATTTTCTAAAATTAAGCGAGTATGCTCATTAATTATTTTTAAACTGTTTTGATTGTGTTTAATAGTATTTAGTTGGGCATTTAAACTATTGTAAAGTAAATGTCCGATAATAGCTTTATTAGAGGTAGTTAGTACTTTGTCGTTTCTGCTTAAACCAAAGTCGCTAGTGTTTTTCCTAAAATAGAAAAGATATAAGTCTTTGGAGTAATCTGTAGTATTTGGAAAAGCCAAACATAAAACGTGACTGTCAAATTCGGAAAATAGGTCTTGCTTAATTTCGTTTTCTTTATAATTAGAATAGGGGATATTATCTATTCTGAGCCAATTTTGATTACTCTGTTTTCTCCTAAATGTGTTTAGCGTATCCAACGATTCTTTTGTGAAATTAAGTCGTATTGCCTGTTGCTTGTTATTTGTGCGCCCGACACTATGAAGTTCAGTTTTGGAGTTTTCTACATTATAAAACAATAAATCTATACGCTCAATTCCGGGTAGGCTTTTCAGGCTTTCTTCCAAAACGACTAAATAGGGGTTGTTAAGAAAAGTAAACAACTCGTGCATAGCTCCTTGTCTTTTGTTTTAATGAAATGTAAAAGTACATTAAAAAGTATACTAATTCAAGAAAATATAGATATAATTAAGAAAAAAATTAAGAATTTTATAAAATACTTAAATATTATTTAAGACAAAATAAATGACTTAAATGTCTTCTAAGCCTTATAATTACTGACTATTTTTGTTGAGATTATTTATTCAAAATATAAGAAATATATTAAACTTAAGATAATTATAAAAAATTATTAAGAATTATGGCAAGGGGAATAATAGATTTAATTCAAGAGAATAAGCGGCGTTTTTATGCAGGTGAGATTAGAAATAATTTTTATGAAGAATCTTTTGATTCTGATAAAGAAAGAGGGGGGACTGTGGTTGTTGATAATATTTCAACAAAGAAAACACAAACTTCATTTTGGAAAAATATAAAAATATACGGACAAAAATTTAGTGACGAACTATTCTACGAGACAGTGAAGTAATTATCAATGATTTTAAACCTATTGTTATAGGTTTTCATTTTAGCATTAATCAACTTTAATAAATAGGTTAGAGTGCTAAGCTAAATTGATTAAATATTTTTTTAGCTCTAATTCATATTTTTTGTAATTTGGATGACCGAAAGTCTTATACAAAGCTCGTAACCAAATGTTAACAATGAAAAGAACTCTAATTATACTTTTTTCTTTCTTATTCTTTTCTTTGTCTGCTCAAAATCAAGAAAATACACATTTAGATAGTTTGTTGACTTTAACGAATGAATATAGCGAAGGTAAGCTCGTAGACTTATTTATTGAAATTGCAAAAGCACAAAGTATAAATAATAATATTGAACAAGCACATCGTTCAATTGATGAGGCTATCCGTTTGGCTAAACAAATAAAGTACTCCGAAGGAGTAGGAAAAGCATATCTTACAAAAGGTTTAATTTGTAATCTCAACAATAGTGCACTAAAAGCTGTTGAATATTTTGAAGAATCAAAGAAAATTTTCTTTCAATTAGAAGACAGAAGAAGCTTGGCTCTTGCATCTATGGGTTTGGGAGAAAGTTATGGACAGCAAAACTATTTTGATAAAGCCAATAAAGCATATGGTGATGCTATTTCTTTTTTCGATTATATTGGTGATTATAAATCATTGGCAGATGCTTATTATAAGTCTGCTACAACTTATAAAATGACTGAAGATTACCGTAAAGCTTTAATTGCGTTTAAAAATGCGGCTGAAACTTATGAGTTGGCTAAAGATGATTACGGGCTTCATCTTACAGAGAATTCTATAGCCATTATAATGTATTATTTGGGTGATTATAAGGGAGCCATCGACTATTGGACAAAGTACGAAAAAGCAATGCGTGAAAAGGAGGATTGGCGTCGTGTAAGTGCTACTCTTACTAATAAAGGATTAATTTATAATCATTGGGCAGCCTACGATGAAGCTTTATCTCTTTTTAACGAAGCACTTGCTTTAGTAGAAAAATCCGGTAAAAGCTCAAATATTGCCGGAATATATAATTCTATAGCTAATGCTTTTCAATATTCAGGAAATGTCGAAAAATCTTTTGAGTATTATCGCAAATCTATTGCCATAGGGGAAAAGTTAGACTCCAAACAAGCGGTATCTATTGGTTTACACAATATAGGCGAACTACATCTGAATCTAGGCAATTCCGATTCTGCTTTATTTTATGTTCAAAAATCTCTGCAAATTGAAAATACTCTTTTTAATAATCGTGGTATAGCTGAAACTAAAGCTACACTTGGAAAAATTTATATTGCTCTAAAAAGATATCGTTTAGCATTTTCTTTTCTTAAGCAAGCAGAAAAGGCTTTTGATAATATTGAAGATATTAGTGGCTTGGCAGATGTTTATCAAAAATATGGTCAGGCATATGCCGAGATAGGGAATGATTCTTTAACAATTTATTATTTAAATAAGAGTACAGAGATTGCTACTAAAATGAATCTGAAAAAAATGCAGGTTGAAAATCATAGATTTTTATCTGATTATTACGAAAAAGTAAATAATTATAAAGCGGCTTTATTTCATCAAAAAATGTTTCACCAGATAAACGATTCTATATTTACTCAAAAAGCGATTGAAAAAACAGTTTATAACACCATAAAACTCGAAAAAGAAGTCCAAGATAAAAAGCTTGTAGAAATGCAACATGCTCAAGATGTTATTAGCTATAAGAATAAGATTAAAAATTATATAGTCTATTTTACATTATTTATTTTATTTATTGTTACCACGTTTTTTTATTTACGATTTTCCAGTAATAAACGTTCAACTATTCGTTTAAACGATCAGTATCAGATGGTGCTTGAAAGTGAGGAGAAAATAAGAGCCCTTATTGATGCTTCGCACGATATTGTTTTTTTAGTGGATATAAACGGAATAATAGTTTCTGCTAATTCTAAGGCCGAGAAGGTATTACGTAATGGAAATAAATTAGGGGGCTATGATTTTAAGGAAACCGTTCAGCCTTTCTTTCAGAATCAATTCGACCCATATATAACAAGAATTTTAAAAAAGAAAAATACTCAAGAATTTAGTTTGACATCAACAACTAAAAGAAATTACGAAATCACAATTAGCCCTATATTTAAGCATGGAATTGAAATTAGCGGACTTGCCGTTTATATAAGAGATGTTACCGATATTCTTGCTGCCAGAAATGAAAAAAATAAATTAGAAAAACAGCTATTTCAGGTTCAAAAATTAGAATCTATTGGAACTATGGCGGGTGGAGTTGCTCACGATTTTAATAATTATTTGGGTACTATTTTAGGATATAGCAGTATGGGTTACGAAGATTCTGATGATAACTCTACAGCAAAAAGATATTTTAATCAAATTATTTTAGCTTCCAGATCTGCTCAGCATACAGTAAATAAAATATTGACATTTAGTCGTAAAAATGAAGATAAAGAATTAGAACGTGTTAATTTGGTCGATGTAGCCAAAGAAGCTATGGCAATGGTAAATTCGACAAAACCACCGGAGCTCACTTTTAAAACAGATTTTAGTGTTGATTCAATTGAAATATTAGGTAACCATACTGAGATGCAACAGGTTTTTATTAATCTGTTCAATAATGCGTTTCACGCACTAGAGGGAGAAACTAATGGAGAATTGATATGTAGTCTGAGTAATTCATTATTCAAAAAAGAACATCAGTCTATAATAAATAATTTTAACACTAATAATATCGCAGCTATTTGTGTTAGTGATAGTGGAATAGGAATGACAGATGAAGTATTAAACAGAATTTTTGAACCGTTTTTTACAACTAAGATAGTTGGAAAAGGAACAGGTTTAGGCTTATCCGTTGTTCATGGAATAATTAAAAATCATAAAGGCGAATTATACGTAGAATCTACTGTGGGAAAGGGATCTGCATTTTATATTTATTTGCCTGCAATATCATAAAAAAAGAAAAAACATGCAGAAAAAAATACTTGTAATTGATGATGACATTCAGTTTAGAATGATGATGGTTGAAATGTTGGAAAGGAAGCAGTTTGTTGTATATAATGCTGCCGATGGAGAAGAAGGAATCAGGATTTGGAAAGATTTACATCCTGATTTGGTTATTACCGATATAATTATGCCTAATAAAGAGGGGATAGAGACTATTTTAGAGTTAAAACGAATAAATAAAGAAGTTAAAATAATTGCTATATCGGGAGGAGGAAGAACAAATGCAAAAGATAATCTACGATCGGCTAAACTTTTAGGCGCGTCCTTAATCTTAGAAAAACCATTTGAAAGTTCTTATTTGTTAGATGCTGTCCATAAATTACTTGAAAAGTAAAACGGTAGGCTAAAGAAGAATACAGTATGTTTTACTAATCCTTTTTTGGTTCAACATGTATTTTAATGTCTGCTTCTGAATATATTTCTCGAATACTTAGCTCAAGATTATCGCAAATATTATGCGCTTGTTCTACCGACATTTTAGGTGGTACCTCTAAAATAAAATCTAAAATGTATAAAGCTCCGTTTTGACGTATTCGCAAATTGGAAAAATTGATACCTGATGGTAATTCTGATTTTATTAAGGCGTTTATACTCTCAAATTCTTTATTGCCAACTCCGGCATCTAAAAGTGGATCAAAAGCTCTCTGAATCAACTTAAAAGCTTCCCTAACGATTAGAAGAGCGACTATAATAGCAAAAAGTGGATCAAGAATTAATAATCCGCTTATCCAAATTAAGACTATGCCTAATCCAACTCCCAAACTTGTATAAATATCTGTTTTCAAATGTAATGCATCTGCTTCAAGAGCAATAGAATTTGTTTCTTTTGCTACTTTATACAGCATACGACTGACAAAGAAATTAGTAATAGCAGCAAAAAACATAATTCCGCTTGCCAAACCATAGGAAGTTATTTCTTCGGGATTAATCAATTTATGTACAGCCTCATAAATAATCCAAACAGCAGCTATTAAAATGAGTAGTCCTTCCAGCACAGCTGAAATGTTTTCGTATTTCCCATGACCATAAGGATGTTTAATATCCGGCTTCTTATTTGATAATTGAACCGCAAAGAATGCAATTATTGAAGCAAGTAAATCAATAGCAGAATGTATGGCTTCGGACAAAATACTTACAGAACCACTCAACAACCCTACTAATAGCTTTAAAAGAGTAAGAGAAATATTAGAAAATACTGTGATAGCAGCTACTCTGGCTTTTTTGTTCATAGTGTCGCAAAAGTAAAATATATTTATTATATTTGTGCATACCTAGAAATGAATAGGGGTTTTTGGGGTTTATAAAATTCACCAATAATAATTAGGTAAATAGGAGGCAAATTATTTATCATATCATTTAACATTATGCAAGAAAAAATAAATTATGATTCAGAGGAATGGAGACGCCTGAATTTTAAGGATCTCAAACCAGATGAAATTTATGAAATTTCTAATTATGGTCGTTTGCGTCATTGGTCTCAAAAGACTAATGAGTTTAAAATTATGAAGCTTTCTACTGTTAGGGGCTATCGCTATTTTATGTGGTTTAAATCCGTTCAGGGTTGGGACAATAAAATTAAACGCATTATTCATAGGTTAGTCGCAGAAGAGTTTTGTGAGCACAAAAATGATAAACAGATTTTTGTGATTCACTTAGATCACGATAAGGGAAATAACTACTATAAAAATTTAAAGTGGGTAACACGTGAGGAAATGACACAGCATAATAAAAGTAATCCTCGCGTTATAGAGTCGCATTTAAAAAGAAAAGGTAAGATTACCAATTCCAAATTAACTGAGGCTGATGTAATCAAATTAAGACAAATGGTAAAATCAGGAGACTATAAGTTATATAAAATAGCTGAGCATTTTGGGATTACACACACACAACTTAATAGAATACGCAGTGGCAAAAATTGGGCTCATGTTAAAATGCCTGATGAAGAATAATATTATCGGTATTATTTCATTTTTTTTATTCTTACTTATTTTATTTGAATCTTGTTCCAATCAGCAGCCTAAAACCGATACAAGAACTGTTTTTCGGCTAAATGAATCTAATGGATTAAGCTCTTTAGATCCTGCATTTGCAAAAGATCTTGCTAATCTAAACGTTTGTAACCAACTGTATAACGGCTTGGTTCAGCTTGATTCTAACTTACATATAAAGGCTGCTATAGCAAAAAAATGGACTATTTCTCCCGATGGGAAAACATATACTTTTACTTTACGCTCTGATGTATTTTTTCATGACAGCAAAGCTTTTCCTAATGGTAGCGGACGAAAAGTATTAGCCAAAGATTTTGTATTTTCTTTTTTACGAATTGTTAACGAACAATCAGTTTCTCCCGGAGCTTGGGTTTTTAATATGGTGAAAAAGAATGCTAATAACTATGCTTTTTTCTCACCTAATGATTCAACATTAATAATAGAGCTGAAAAAGCCTTTTGCGCCTTTCTTGAGTTTGCTTAGTATGCAGTATTGTAGCGTTGTTCCTTCAGAAGCCGTTAAATTTTTTGGCGATAATTTTAGGCGAAATCCTGTTGGTACCGGTCCGTTTTATTTAAAATACTGGGAAGAAGATGTAAAATTAGTTTTATTGAAAAACCCAAATTACTTTGAAAAGAGTAAGAATAAAAACTTACCTTTTTTAGATGCGATAAATTATACCTTTTTAGTTGATAAACAATCGGAATTTTTAGAGTTTATACAGGGTAACTTAGATTACTTAAGTGGTGTAGAAGCAGGCTTTAAAGATGAAATTTTGGATGCAAATGGAAATATTAATAAAAAGTATAAAACAAAAATAAATTTAGAGAAAAGTCCGTACTTGAATACAGAATACATAGGAATACTTTATGATACAAGTATAAATAGTGTTGCTGATTCGCCACTTAAGTACCTGAAATTTAGGCAAGCTATAAATTATGCTATAGACAAGAAGAAGATGTTGCATTATTTACGAAATAATGTTGGGGTTCCCGGAAATAGAGGTTTTTTGCCTTCTGCTTATTCTTTTGAAAATATAAAATATGGATATCCCTACAACAAGCAAAAAGCACAGCAATTAATAAACGAGTTAAAACAGAAACTAAATATATCGGAATTTTCTCCCGTTAGCTTAGTTGCAACATCAAAATCTTTGGATTTAGTAAAATTTGTTCAGCATCAGTTGGCAGAGATTGGCGTTCCTATGGAAATAGAGCTTATGCAATGGGCTACAATGAAAGAAGTTGTAGCAAATTCTAAAGCTCTATTTTTCAGAGCCAGTTGGATAGCCGATTATCCCGATCCCGAGAATTACTTATCACTCTTTTATTCGAAGAATTTTGCTCCAAAAGGACCAAATTACACACGCTTTTCTAATTCAAAATTTGATTCACTTTATAATTATAGTATTTTTGCTTCGGATAAAGTGGTAAAACAAAGACTTTATCGTGCAATGGATAGTTTAATTATGCAAGAAGCAGTTATTATTCCCTTGTATTACGATGAAGTTATGCGTTTTACGCAAAAGAGTATAAAATATTTACCTACTAGTCCAATGAATCTATTAAATTTAAAAATGGTTCAGAAAGAAAATTAGTACTTGATAAGTAACAAAACTTCTTTTCTTTCGTTTAAATATTTGAAATAACGTTTAATATTATAAAATTCCCTGCTGTGAATAAATTAATTGGTACAACTATAATCGCACTTTTTATCTTTATTTTTACAAATCAAACTTCTGCACAAGGAACCTCTTGGAGTGGTCCTTTATCTTTTGGTGTTAGCACAGGAGCTGCCATATATATGGGAGATTTAACAGATGCAAATGCTAATCCTTGGTTACCATTTTCTAAAGACGTTAATTTTTCTGTAGCCGGTTTTTTTGCAAAAGAATTAGGTCCGCTTAGTTTACGTTTTCAAATGAATTTAGGAGGACTAAAAGGCTACGATTATAGAGCCGATGAGCGTTTTTCAAATAATTTTTATGAATATAATGGAAGTGTTTCACTAAATATAAATCACCTTATCCATTTAAACGATTATCGTAATCCGGGGTATAATTTTTATCTATTGGGAGGTTATGGTATGATGCGCTATTCAAGTTATTTAACCGATTTAAGTCAAACAACAACAATTAGAGAGATTGGATATGCTAAAATTGGACGTGCTAATACCATTATTTTAGGGGCAGGAGTGAAAGTTAATATAGCCGACAGAATTAATTTTCTTGGTGAATTCACAACTCATCTTTCCAATAATGATGATATAGATACAGTAATAGAGAATGGTGATAATGATAGTTATTATTATATCTCTTTGGGTCTGAGTTATGATATCTTAGGTAGTTCTAAGGGAGGAACACGTCATCGTAAGAGCTTGCGTTGGGGAAGATTTTAAACTCCTTTTCTGTTATTTTTTTACTAATATTTTATTATATCTAAATATTTGTTTCAAATTTATATCCTATTGAATTTGAATAATTCAGAATTGTTTGTACTTTTACTCAATACTTTACATTAAAAAATTTAAAAACCAATAAACGATGAAAACAAAAATTACCGGTTTCTTAGTAGCCCTCTTATTTTTTGGAGGAAATTTATTTTCAACTTTACCAATAGGTGAAACACCTGCAGTACTTACCCTTAGCGGAGATGAGGGCGGTCGTATTGATGGTACCGCTTGGAGTAGTACCGAATTAGTTGATAAAGTATGGGTTGTGATTTATGCTGATCCGGATGAAAGCGATTTGAATGATGCTGCAACAGAAGCTCTTAAAGCAAAAGATTATTCTAATGATGTATATCAATCTGTAGCCATTATTAATATGAAAGCAACTTGGAAGCCCAATTTTGCTATAAATATGATTCTTAAAGGAAAGCAAAAGAAATATCCTAATACTGTTTATGTTAAGGATATGGATAAAAAGGTAGTTGCCAAATGGGGTTTAGCTGATGAGTCTAACGATATTGTTGTTTTTAACCCAAGTGGAACTGTAATTTTTAGTCACGATGGACAATTAGGGCCAGAAGATATTAAAGAAATGTTAAGTTTAATTGATGCGGAAATTGCCAATATGCAATAAACTATCAATTTACCTATTAAAAGAGAGTATTGGAAAATCCAATATTCTCTTTTTTTTTATTAATCATAAAGAAATAGAGAAATTGTAGATTTGCAAAAAAAATATTTTAAATGATTTTTTTAAACCAAAGAAAAAAGGCTTTTTCAAAGCTGGGAGAATATTTAATATTAATTGTCGAATCGCAGACTAAGAAAATATCAGCTGAAGTTATCTCAAAAAAAATATCTTTAAACGATTCTAATAGATTTCAGGAAGCTCATAAACTGATTCAGGAGTATATTGATTCCTCTACACGACATAATCCTTGGTTTACACAAGAATTTTTGCTGTCAGCGATCAAAGCAATAGGAGAGAGCCTTTTTACAGAAAATCTTAATATATGGCTCAACAAGTACGAAAATAGTATAGATCATAGGGAAAGAAAAACTATCGGTGTTGTAATGGCAGGGAATTTGCCTTTAGTGGGATTCCACGATTATCTTACTATCTTGATTAGTGGGAATAGTATTTGTGCAAAATTATCTCACGATGATAATAAATTACTCCCTCTTTTAAATGAAATACTAATTGCTATTGAACCCGAATTTGATGGAATGGTCACTTTTACTCAGGAAAAATTAACCGATTTTGATGCAATAATTGCTACCGGTAGTGATAATACAGCACGATATTTTGAATATTATTTTGGTAAATACCCTAATATTATTCGTAAAAATAGAAATGGAGTTGCAGTTTTAAATGGTAATGAAACTACTGCCGAATTAGAAGGATTAGCTGATGATATTTTTATGTATTTTGGACTGGGATGTCGTAGTGTATCAAAATTGTTTATCCCTAAAGGATATGATTTTAAAGAACTTTTTTCGTCATTTAAAAAATATCACTATTTAGAGCATCATTCAAAATATGCTAACAATTACGATTATAATAAGGCCGTCTTTTTAGTAAATAAAATTAAATTTATCGATAATGGATTTGTACTGTTAAAAGAAGACTTATCATTTTCATCGCCAATTTCCGTATTGTATTTTGAGTATTACGATAGGATAGAAGATCTGACTAAATGGATTGAAACTCAAAAAGATAAAATACAATGCTTGCTTAGTAATAAAACGATAGGAGATATTGAATGTTTACCTTTAGGAAAAGCACAGCAACCGGATTTATGGGATTATGCCGACGGAATCGATACCCTGCAATTTATTTTAAGTCTTAAATAGGCAATTTATTTTAACAAAACATTGTTTACAAACTACGCTATAATACTGATTATAAAATAAATACAGATTTTAACTTTTTTTTTCGAAGAAATCTTAAAAAGAAAGGTTTTGAAACTTAAAATTTTAATGTAATTTTGCACACCCAAAAACAAAGAGAAAATGAAGAAAGATATTCATCCAACAGATTATAGGTATATTGTCTTTAAAGACATGTCAACCGATTATGCATTCTTGACCAGATCGACTGCTAAAACCAAAGAAACAATTGTTTGGGAAGATGGTAAGGAATACCCATTGTATAAACTTGAAATTTCTAACCAATCTCATCCATTTTATACAGGTAAAATGAAGTTGGTTGATTCTGCAGGACGTGTTGATAAATTCAGAAATAAATATAAAAAACATATTGCCGCTAATAAGTAATAAAGTTTATTTTACACATAATGAAAGCCTTAATTTGAAAGAGAATTAGGGCTTTTTGTGTTTTCATTAGGTTCTTTTGAAACCTAATAATTTTAAGATGTTTTTCTGGGAAAATCAGAGAAATTTTCGTAAACTTGTTACCAATATTAATTTTTATGACTCTGTACTAAATAATAAAAAAACCAATGAATTATATCCTGTTTGATGACAACTCACGCAATACCTTACTTCCGTTAACATTTATGCGCCCTGTGGCCGATATTCGGATAGGTATCTTAACTATTAGAGAAAAATGGGAGTTACACCTAAATGCCTCAACATCAACTCTTACAGAGGTTTATTTAAGTGAAAAGTATCCTATTATTCGTGGTAAAGAAAATATCTTAATAAATGGTTCTGTGTGCCCATCACCGGAATTGGTTAAAAAGATTTTAGAGCTTAAACCTAAGGAAATCCTTGTTGGTGATGATTATATTATTGCTATGCGTTTATCAGATAATGAATTTGATAAGCTTGATGAAATTGATGCTACAAAGGAGATCAATACTGACATAAATCATTTTAAACTTAATTACCCTTGGGAAATCTTTCAATTTAATGGCGAATCAATAATTAGAGATTTTATAAGCTTAACCCAAAATAGGACATCTGAACCTATCAGTCCGACAAACAATATATTGGGACATGAGAGTGTATTTATTGAAAAAGGAGCGAAGGTCGAATTTTCAACACTAAATGCCAGTGAGGGACCAATATATATTGGTAAGAATGCCGAAATAATGGAAAACACCGTTATAAGAGGTCCTTTTGCATTAGGCGAAAGTTCTACCGTGAAAATTGGTGCAAAAATTTACGGACCCACAACTATTGGTCCTTGGTCTAAAGTAGGCGGCGAAATAAATAATTCTGTAATATTTGGCTATACCAACAAGGCGCATGACGGTTTTCTTGGAAATTCGGTTATTGCAGAATGGTGTAATTTAGGTGCAGATACTAATACGTCAAATCTTAAAAACACTTACGAAGCTGTTCGTATTTGGAGCTATTCTCAAAAAACATTCGTTGATACAGGGCTTACATTCTGTGGTCTGATTATGGGCGATCACTCAAAATGTGGTATTAACACTATGTTTAATACGGGATCTGTTGTAGGAATTAATTCCAATATATTCGGTGGTGGTTATCAACGAAACTTTATTTCAAGTTTTAAATGGGGAGGTCCAAGTGGATTTAACAGATACCATTTAGATAAAGCAATTAATGTTGCTAAAATAGTTTACCAACGTCGAGGAATTGAATTTGATTCTGTGAATGAAAAATTACTTCGTAGTGTTTTTGAAATGACAGGAGGAACAAGGAATTATTAATCATTACTAAAAATATTACTCTTTAAATGCCCTAAATGGGCATTTTTGGTATACGATTTGAGTAATATATAAACGCAAATTTAAGGATATTAGTTATCTTTATAATTGCCTGAAAACCTGATGATTTAAAAATATTAAAGAATCAGGTTTATAATGCTATGTTTATTGTACTAATTTTGCTGACAAATTGTCTTAATATATGAATTTTAAAATGTCTAACTTACTTGATTTATCTGAGCTTATAGCTAACGAAAGTGAATTTATCCCTCTTTTAACTGAAGAGGATGAAGAACAAATGAATACAGAGGACATCCCTAATTCCCTTCCCGTTCTTCCATTGAGAAATACCGTTTTATTTCCTGGTGTTGTTGTTCCTATCACTGTTGGTCGTGATAAATCTATACAACTCATTAAAGATTCCTATAATAAAGGTGATAAAACAATTGCTGTTGTTGCTCAGAAAGACGTAAAAATAGAAGAGCCTCATTTTGATGATTTACATAAAACGGGAACTCAAGCCTATATTTTAAAATTACTTACAATGCCTGATGGTAGTACAACTGCCATTATTCAAGGTAAGAGGCGTATTAAACTTGAAAAGTTAGTAAGTAGCGAACCTTATTTTACTTCTACTATTTCTACATTTCTTGAAAATAAAGATAAAATAAACGATAAAGAGTTTAAAGCTTTACTGGAATCAGTCAAAGACTTATCGTCTCAAATTATTAAACAATCACCTAATCTCCCCTCAGAAGCAGCTTTTGCTCTTAAAAATATCGAAAGTCCAAGCTTTCTTGTAAACTTTATTGCGTCAAATTTAAATGTTGAAGTTGTTGAAAAACAAAAATTATTAAATACTGATTCTATTCTGATTAGGACACAGAAAATACTGACAATACTGACTAAAGAGCTTCAAATGTTGGAGCTGAAAAATCAAATTCAAAATAAAGTTAAAACTGATTTAGATAAACAACAACGCGATTATATTTTAAATCAACAACTAAGAACTATTCAAGAGGAATTAGGCGATGTGCCTAGCGATACGGAAATTGCTGAACTGGAAGAGAAGGCTAAAACAAAAAAATGGTCAGAAGAAATTGCAGATACTTTTGCTAGAGAGCTGAAGAAACTGAAAAGAATGAATGCTCAAGCGGCTGAATTCTCTATTCAGTTGAATTATCTGGAAACATTAATTGAATTGCCTTGGAATGAATATACTAAAGATAATCTTGATTTATTAAATGCTGAAAAAGTCCTGAATCAAGATCATTACGGTATGGATGAGATTAAAGAACGGATTATAGAATATTTGGCAGTTATTCAATTAAAAGGCGACCTAAAATCACCTATTCTTTGTCTCGTTGGTCCTCCGGGCGTTGGTAAGACTTCTTTAGGAAAATCTATAGCTCGTGCACTTAATCGTAAATATATAAGAATGTCATTGGGAGGTTTACGAGATGAATCTGAATTACGTGGACATAGAAAAACTTATATTGGTGCCTTACCGGGTCGTATTGTTCAAAATTTAAAAAAAGCAGGATCTGCTAATCCGGTATTTGTACTTGATGAGATTGATAAAGTCAGCGGTAATGGTATTAGTGGTGACCCACAGGCAGCTTTATTGGAGATATTAGACCCTGAACAAAATACTCACTTTCACGATAATTATTTAGAAATTGATTTTGATTTGTCAAAGATAATGTTTGTTGCTACAGCTAATACCTTGTCAACTATTCATCCTGCATTGAGAGATCGAATGGAAATTATTAATTTAAGCGGATATTTAATTGAAGAAAAAATAGAAATAGCAAAAAAACATCTCGTTCCAAAGCAATTAAAAGAACATGGCGTCTTACGAAAGCAGGTTTCTTTTACAAAAAAAGTATTGGAAAAAATTATAGATGATTACACAAGAGAGTCCGGTGTTAGAGGTTTAGAAAAAAATATTGCTAAAATTATCCGTAACAGAGTTAAACATATTGTTAGCAAAACAGATTATAATAAGTCTATAAGCCTGAGCGATCTTGTTGATATCTTAGGTCGTGCTCGTTTTCAACGTGATAAGGATTTGAACAACGACGTTGCGGGTGTTGTAACAGGATTAGCATGGACACAAGTAGGAGGCGAAATTCTATTTATTGAATCAAGCATAAGTAGGGGAAAAGGACTATTGAGTTTAACCGGTAATTTAGGCGATGTAATGAAAGAATCTGCTACCATTGCTTTTGAATATCTTAAAGCTCATGCCGATAGATACGACATTGCTCCAGAACTCTTTCAGCAATATAATCCACATATTCATATTCCCGAAGGTGCCACGCCAAAAGATGGTCCTTCGGCGGGTGTAACTATGATTACAGCTTTAGTTTCTTTGTTTACCCAGCGTAAAGTTAAAGATAGGATTGCTATGACTGGTGAAATTACTTTGCGAGGAAAAGTTTTACCAGTAGGTGGAGTCAAAGAAAAGATTCTGGCAGCAAAACGTGCTAAAGTAAAAGAAATATTGCTTTCCGAAGCTAACAGAAAAGATATTGAGGAAATAAACGAAAAATATATTACCGGATTGAAATTCAGCTATTTTGAAAATATGCTGGATTTAGTGGATTACGCTTTGCTAAAAGAGAAAGTGAAGAATCCACAGGATTTGTCCATTGTAAAAAGCGAAAAATGAAGAATCTAAAAAAGTATTATTCTATTCCTGCGGATCCGCAAGATGTATATACTGCCTTAACGAATCCCTTTACAATAGAGCTTTGGACAAGTGAAAAAGCAGTAATGAGTGAGGAAGAAGGTGCTGAATTTAGTTTGTGGAATGGTGATATTATAGGGAAAAATCTCACAATAGAAGCAGGGAAGAATATAATTCAACAATGGTATTTCGGCGATGAAGACGAAGAAAATCCTTCAATAGTAAATATTAAACTTTGGGAAGTAAAAGGTGGAACTTCTGTTGAACTTTTACATACAAATATACCTGATGAAGCATTTGAAAATATTCTTGAGGGATGGGACAATGCTTATTTTGGTGCTATTGCCAAACTTTTTGAAATTTAATTCTTTCTTTTTAAGGGATCTCATTTACTCTTAAACTTTCTTTCTTAATAGTTTTTACTACTAACATAATTCAGCAAAGCTTCGTATAAATCGCTGCTTTTGTTATCTTCACTGAATAATTTTATAAATATGTGATTAAATTTATTTTATCTAAATTTAAGGTTTAAATTAACAAAAATATCAAACTCAATAAATGACCCATTTTTTCGTTTAAAGCATATGAAAATTAAATATCTTAATATAGTCTTTATTTTGTTTACCTCTGTTATTACTGTAGCACAGGATTTTAAAGGAATCCCAACAGGTAATGAAAATCCAGAAACTCAAAATTTAGAGATCGAAAAAGAAGTGCTATTTTTAATAAATAATATACGTATAAAGCATAAGCTAAAGCCCTTAGCTTGGCAAGAGGATTTAGCACGTGCCGCACGCTATCACGCGCAGGATATGGCTTACGACAATTATATGGAGCATGCAAGCTTCGATCGTAAGAACAAAAGTTTGGTAAAAGTTTGTGGTACTTTTAATCGTATTGAGAAATTTATTGAAATGGATTATTTGGCTGAAAATATTTCAGCAGGAAGGTCAACAGCCCAAGCTACTGTAGAAGGTTGGATGAAGAGTAAAAGCCATAGAGAAAATATTCTAAACCCTAATTTTAAATATTTGGGAGTTGGATATGCCTATAAAGAAAATACTGTTTATACCCATTATTGGGTGCAAGACTTTGGAGGTTAGATTAAAAATATTGTGCTATTCAAAATATTAAAAGGGGAGCTAAAAAGAAACTATTATATTTGCCAAAAATATCTCTATGTCACTTAACACACTCGTAATTGGAGCAAGTCCAAAACCTGAACGATACTCGTTTAAAGCCATAAATATGCTGAAAGAATATGGTCATACGGTTAAGGCAATCGGGCTGAAAGAAATGATGCTAGGTGACACTAAAATCAATAAAGGTTTACCGGATTTTAATAATATAGATACGGTTACTCTTTATTTGGGACCAAAAAATCAAAAGGAGTATTATAACTATATCATGGAAATGAATCCTCGCAGGATTATTTTTAACCCTGGTAGCTATAATCCGGATTTAATCGGTATGGCAGAAGAAAAAGGGATAGAAGTTATTGAAGCCTGTACATTAGTTATGTTATCTACCGGGCAGTTTGAAGAATATTAAGCCATGAGCGTTTTAAGAAAAAGAATTTTAAGTATTTTATTTGCCGTTGGGAGTATTTTATTTACACCTCTTATTACTGTAGCTCAACTTGAAGTAAATCTTTTAACTAACTGCTCTACTGATAATTTACGCATCCCTGTTCAAATTAAAAATTTTGATAATATTTCTTCCTTTGATCTTGTTTTGGAATATAATTATGATGCCTTATCCTTTCAAAATAGCATAATTCATAATCCAATATTTACTCTAAACAATGATGATAAATATGCTATTCAAGTCGTTAATGAGAATAATATTTTACATATTCGGTGGTCGGCTTATTATGGCATTAGTTTAGATGATGATTTTTTGCTTTTCCTCGAATTTGAACAAATTGGTAACGGAAACAGCAATTTTAATTGGAAAGAATCGGAATCACATATTTTAAAAATAGGAGGGATTGAACAAACCGCGAATTATTCTTCCGGTTCTGTACTTACTATTCCTTTTTCTAGTCCTTATCAAATCAATATAAATCAGATTGTTACCGGATGTAGAGACGATAGCGAGAACGGCTGTAAAGCACAGGCAGAAGTAATCTTAAATGGCGCTTCAGAACCATATAGCTATCAATGGCAAGATAAGTTTAATCAGCGAACTAAAATTGCAATTGGTTTATGTGAAGAACCTGTTTCTGTGGTTGTTAAAGATGCTAATGCTTGTTTATTTGGCGATACTTTTCAAGCGAGAATATTCCCTGCAAATCAAGTGGAAATATCTGCTGATCCTGAAATTACTTTTATTACCAAACCTTTGGTAGAGTTTCAGAGCAGCTATAGTGGTGATGAGCCTCAGTTATACAAATGGGATTTTGGAGATGGTACAACTTCTGCCGCGTCATTTGCCGAACATACTTTTGAGCAGGTGGGAAGCTATTCTATTTCTTTGTGGACAAGAAGTGATGAGGGCTGCGATACTACAGTTTACATTAACAATTTTGAAGTCAGAGAATTAGACTTTTGTATCCCTAATGTATTTACGCCAAATGGCGATAATATTAACGATAGTTGGGTTTTTAAAATTGGAGAGCCGCCTAGTATAAATGAAGATGAAAATTTAAAAACCGGCTATTTTGAAACAAAAAATTGTGCAGGAGAAGATTTAATATTTAATGAGCATTTTAAACATACTCGTCTGATTGTTATAAATAGAAATGGGACTAGAGTTTATGAATGTAATGATTGCGATGAAGCTTGGAATGGAGATTCTCTTCCCGATGGCGTTTATTTTTACGTCTTTGAGTGGGAAGGTGAGTATTCCAGTGGACGCGAACAAGGTGATGTAACTATTTTACGAGGTAAATAATATATAAATAAGTTTTATGGATAAAATTCAAGAAATTCAATCATTTGCAACTCAAGTACGAAGAGATGTCTTGAGAATGGTACACGGAGCAAAATCAGGACATCCGGGAGGTTCTCTAGGCTGTGCCGATTTTGTTAGTGTATTATATAATCGCATATTAAAATACGATGCTAGTAATTTTACAATGGATGGAAAAGACGAGGATCTTTTCTTTATTTCTAACGGACATATTGCTCCTGTTTGGTACAGTACCTTAGCGAGGTCAGGCTTTTTCCCAATAGAGGAACTTAGTACTTTACGTCAGATAGATTCGCGTTTGCAAGGTCATCCAACTAATCTCGAAGGTTTGCCGGGCATTCGTATTGCTTCGGGTTCACTTGGGCAAGGACTTTCAGTTGCATTGGGTGCCGCACAAGCAAAAAAACTCAATAACGATAATCGTTTGGTGTTTACACTGCATGGTGATGGAGAATTAGATGAAGGTCAGATTTGGGAAGCATTAACCTATGGAGCTGCTAAGAAAATAGATAATATTATAAGCACCATCGATTATAATCAAAAACAAATTGACGGACCTATAGAAGAAGTTCTTGATCTAGGTAATTTAAAAGCCAAACTTATTGCTTTTGGATGGAATGTTTTAGAAATGCAAGGTAATGATGTTGCTAATGTTATTGAGGTTTTAGATCAAGCTATTGCAAGAACAGGCAAAGGGAAACCGGTTGCTATTATTATGCATACAGAAATGGGTGCAGGAGTAGACTTTATGATGGGAACTCATAAATGGCATGGGACAACTCCTAACGATGAACAATTAGAAAAGGCTTTAGCTCAACTTCCCGAAACATTAGGAGATTATTAAAATATCTATCTTTATATCAAAAAAATGAAACAATCATTCTTTAAATATTTAATGTTTTTCGTGATTCTTGTGTTTATGAGTTTATCTTCTATAAGCCAAAATACAATACAGATAAAAGCCGAAAAACCGCTAAAGACACGATTATTGTTTGTTTTTGATGGATCACAAAGTATGTATGGTCGCTGGCAACGACAACAGAAAATTGAAGTTGCCCGGAGATTATTGACTCATTTTGTTGATAGTTTAGCAAATGTAGAAAATCTTGAGATGGCTTTACGTGTCTATGGTGATCAATACGGTGTGCCACCACAAGTATGTGAAGATTCAAGACTTTTAGTTCCTTTTTCGGCTCAAAATGCAAAAAAAATTACGACTGCATTAAAACATATTGTTCCTAAGGGTACAACACCAATTGCTTATGCTTTAGAACAAGCCGCTAACGATTTTCCTGAATGTAATTATTGCCGAAATGTTGTGATTTTAATTACTGACGGCATTGAAGCTTGCGATGGAGATCCCTGTGCAGTTTCCTTAGAATTACAAAAAAAAGGAATTATGTTAAAACCTTTTGTAATAGGAATTGGGAAAAACTTCGAGCAAGAGTTTGACTGTGTTGGAACATACATTGAAGCTAATGAGGAAGAAGATTTCTCAAAAGCATTGAAAGCAGTTATTACTCAAGCGTTAAATCACACTACTGCTCAGGTTAATCTGCTTAATAAACAAGGAAATCCCAAAACCACAAATTTGCCTGTTAGTTTTTACGATCAGTTTACAAATAATTTAAAATATCATTTTGTGCATACTTTAAATGGCTTTGATGTGCCGGATACAATTTTTGTAGAACCACGCACAACATATAAAGTCGTGGTGTCCAGTATTCCTCCAGTAACTAAAGACAGTGTGCAAATAGAAAAAGGAACACATAATACTATTGCTTTAGATGTGTCTGTTGGAAAAATGAATTTAGAATTACTTGGTAGAGAGAAATCTATTGCAGGTTTACAAGCAATTATTCGAAAGCAAGGAGAGAGTAAAACCCTTCATGTTCAATATTTTGGTAATATAGAAACTTACCTTTGCGGTACTTATCAAGTAGAAGTATTGAGTTTGCCGAGGATGCTTGTTGATAGTGTCCAAATTTCGGAAAACCATATTACCACTGTTCAGATTCCTGGTCCGGGGATAGCTGTAATTAAGAAACCTTCATTAGGTTATGGAGCTATTCACAGAGAATTGGAAGATGAATTAGAGTTAATTTATAATTTAAGAGAAAATATAAATCACGTAGAATCTCTTTATTTACTTCCCGGAAAGTATCGAGTCATTTTTCGTTCTAAATTTAAGAACACCACAGTTAGTACTCGAGAAGTTCGCTTTGAAGTGAAAACAGGAGAAACAGTAACCGTTGATATTCACTAGTAGAATAATATAAAACAATGAAACGAGCATGTTGAAAATCATCATTTATTACACACAAAGGAATGATTATTTTTTACTTGCGACTTCTCCCGAAGAATCGGGACAGGCTATCTGACCAAAATATAAAATTATAACAGATGAAAAAATACACTTTTACAGAAAAAATTGATACTCGCTCCGGATTTGGGGCAGGACTTACAGAGTTAGGTAGAACTAACCCTAATGTAGTTGCTCTTGTAGCAGATTTAACAGGATCACTTAAAATGGGCGACTTTAAAAAAGAGAATCCGGAGCGCTTTTTTCAATCTGGAATAGCTGAAGCTAATATGATGGGAATGGCGGCTGGTTTTACAATTGGAGGTAAAATCCCTTTTGCAGGGACTTTTGCAGCTTTCGCTACAGGACGTGTTTACGATCAAATTCGTCAATCCATTGCCTATTCCCAGAAAAATGTAAAAATTTGCGCATCTCATGCTGGAATTACTTTAGGAGAAGACGGTGCAACACACCAAATTCTGGAAGATATTGGAATGATGAAGATGCTACCGGGAATGGTGGTTATTAGTCCTTGCGATTATAACCAAACCAAGGCCGCAACATTGGCTATAGCAGAATATGAAGGTCCGGTTTATTTACGTTTTGGTCGTCCTGCAGTACCAAATTTTACTGTAGCAGACGAAAAATTTGAAATTGGTAAAGCTCAGATGCTAAGTGAAGGTACTGACGTTACTATTGTAGCGACTGGTCATATGGTATGGGAAGCTATTCTGGCAGGTGAAGCTTTAGAAAAAGAGGGTATAAGTGCAGAAATAATAAATATACATACGATTAAACCTTTGGATACCAAAGCAATATTGAACTCGATAAATAAAACGGGTTGTATCGTTAGCGCCGAAGAGCATCAAAAAGCAGGAGGACTTGGTGAAAGTATAGCTTCTTTCTTAAGCGAAAATAATCCAACTCCTATGGAATTTGTTGCCATTAATGATGTTTGGGGACAAAGTGGAAAACCAAATGCGTTAATGGAAAAATATGGTCTAAATGCAGCAAGTATAGAGGCTGCAGCAAAACGTTTAGTCGCCAAAAAAGCTTGATTATATTAATGATTTTATAAGAGCCTATTACTGAAAATGGAATATTTTCCATATTATGAATATACTGTATAACATCAGTAAACATAATTACTTGATATGTAAATGTATAGTTTTTTGGCATAGATATTGATATATACAGTTTGAGTTCTTTCATTAAGTTAATCTTAATTATAGCGTCGGAGTGGTTACCGCGTTATAGGGGAGTAGTGATACTCCGTGTAATTAATATTTTTTTAATAATTGTTCGAAAGCCAAAGATTTATTTCTTTGGCTTTTTTTATGCTTTTTAGAAGCGTTATTTCGATAAAGTGTAGTCCTTATATCATCTCGCCAGAACAAAGTGAAGGAGAGGTCTCTATGTTATGAATATGAAGGTAAAAATGTTTGGACAGGAATTTTATCTTTTCACTTGCGAAAGAAACAATCCTAGAAGTACAATAGAAATACCTGCTACTTTTATTAAACTGATAGATTCGTCTAAAACAAAATAGGCAAATACTAGTGTAAATACGGGAATACTATTTGAGAAAGCAGATGCTTTACTTGGTCCAATTTTACCAATTCCGTAAGTAAATAACACAAAAGCAAAAGAAGAGGCAAACAGAGATAGATTGAAGAAAGAAAAAGCTAAGTTCGTTGTAATCTTTTCGGGAAAGCTTAATAAATTCCTCCATTCAAACACAAATATTAGAGGTAAGAATAGAAAAATACCAATAAGGTTCTGGAAGGTTGTGATTGTAATACTATTGTATTTTACGGTTAGTTTCTTAAGTCCTAAACCGTATGCAGTCCCAGTTAAAACAGCCAATAACAACATAAGTATCCCTAACCAGGAAAAAGATAAATTTTTACCAAAATCAGCAACAACTAAAACAACTCCACCAAAAGAGATAAGTAATCCTAAAACATTCATCCTCGTAAGTTTATCGCTAAATAGTAAGTAAGCTCCTATAGGTGTAAATAAAGGGATTGTAGCAATTAAGATTGAAGCAATAGATGCCGAAGTAAATTGAATGCCATAACCTTCAAAAATAAAATATAAAAAAGGTTGTGTAAAGGAGAGAAGAAGCAAGAATAGATAATCTTTCTTTTGGATTTTTTGGAGTTTACGACTTAATTTGGCAATCGATATTAAAATCGAGAAAGATAAAATAAGACGGAAAAAGATGATCAACAAAGGCGTAAATACCTCAAGCAATTGCCTTGTCCAAACAAAGGACAAACCCCAAAACATCATGGCAAAGAATAGGGCAGGATAAGCTTTGTTGATGTTTAAGTTCTTCATTATCTCTTAGCTTCCAAATTTATAGTTACTCCTGCTTTAAACCAAGTCCCTAACTGCAAAATACCATATTCAAAATAGCTCTGATTGAATAAATTCATACCATATATAAACAGCGTATAGTATTGACGTTTGTAGTACAATTTAGCATTCGCCAAAAATACAGCTTTATACGGTTCTTCTTGGTATTCTTGGGCGTTAAAATTATAAGTCTGAAAAATTCCAACTCTATCGCGGTAGCTTATTGAAAAATTTGCAAATAGATTGGATGCAATAGTGATTGTTCCTCCAAAATTTAATTGATGCTTTAAATGTGTACTAGCATACTTTGTGAGCTGAGGGATTTCTTTAAATTTTACACTCAAATAGGTGTAATTCAAATAGATATTTTGTAGAACTACAGAATGAAAAGGCGAATAGTCAATCCCTATTTCAATCCCGGAAACATTTTGTTCCACAATATTCTGCGTCTGCCATTTCTCAATATCATTAAGCCAAACCCAATCGATAATATCTTTTCCTAGGCGAGAAAAGTAAACGGCATCAAATTGAAAATTTGAATTTTTATATTTTACTCCCAAGTCGAAGGAAGTAGCTCTTTCGGGAAGTAATTCTGTATTTCCAAGGTTTGCAGGTCCTGAATAATACAAATCAGTAAATGTTGGTAAGCGCATTGCTTGGTTAACAGATCCTATAATTTTGAGATTTTGATTTATGGAATAACTAAAATCAATTCCAGGATATACTTTAAGTTGTTGACTGTAGTCGGAGTTCCAGTTAATCAAAAAGCCAAAAGCAGCATAGAATTTTGATTCTGAGATTAGTTGATGATCGATAAACACACTTGCATTCGATCTTTTAAAATAATGAGAGAAGCTATAATCTTTATCCCAAGGAACAGGCTTTATTTTTTCTTGGGTTTCACCCAAACTGCTGCTCCAAATAGATTCTGATTTAATTTCAGTTCCAATTTGTGTTTTCCCTAATTTACTTATAAAACGATGATTGGTCTTTAAACCATAAGTATCCGTTTGGTGAAAATTCTGATAAACGGAAGGGTTTTCTCGTGTCAGTACCCATTGATCCTGGTGTCTTCTCCAGAAAATACTAATTTTAGAAACCAATTGTTTGCCAAAATTCAGATTTGCATTTCCATTGTAAGCATTATTATACTCGTACTGAAGGGGATATTTAGTAGAATAAAAACCATTAGCCCCAAATTCTTTTTTAAGTGCTCCTAATTGAAAATCAAAGGTGTATTTATCAGCAATCCATTGCGATTGAATGAAAAAATTGCTCAACCGGAAATCCGTATTTTCCATATAGCCATCACTACCCGATTTTTGAAAACTTAGAAAAGTTTTATTTCTTCCTTTTGTGACATTAACGGAAGTCCCTAAACTATAGAAAGCGTTTTGTCCTCCTTCGCCTGTAATTTGAATTTTGTTCATGGCAGAGGGCTGAGTTACAATATTCACAGCTCCGGCAAAAGCATTAGCTCCATAGATACGTGCTGCAGAACCTTCTAAAATTTCTATTCGCTCAATAGCTTGAGAAACAAGAGGAAGATTTAAAGTAAAATGACCTGTTTGAGCATCGGATAGGGGAATACCATTCAATAAAATCAGGACTTGATCGAAAGAGCTTGCGCGAAGAGAAATATCACTTTGGATGCCAAATCCGCCTCTTTGTCGAATATCTATTGCTCTTTGTTGTTTTAAAATTCCTGCAATATCTTGCTGTCCCGAACGAAGAATATTTTGTTTGCTAATTAGATTTACAAGCCGCGCTTGTTGGCTAAAAACCAAAGGCTCAACTGCCGAAATAATTTCAACTTCTTCAAGCTCCAGTTTTTTATCAATACGTAAAGAATCTTCCTGAGCAAAAGAGGTGGCAGCACCTAATGTTAGTAGACTGTAAGCAACATTAAGACTAGCGATTTTAATCACTTTTTTCAAGCTATTAAAAACAGCATAAGACTTATTTGTCCATCTCCTAAAAGTAATTATCTGGTATTGAGAATGTGCTGTTATTTGTTTCATGCTTCTTGCTAAAAGAAGCTGCAAATGTAAATAATTGTACAAAATAGAAAAGCCAATAAAATGCTAAACTGTCGAAAAGTTACAGCTTATTTAAATATACGCTCTTTGTTTAAAAAGTTGCGATAAGCTTGAGCATTGATATTGTGCATTGTATTGTTTTTTGCAAAATTGTGATAACCAGAATAATCGGGCTTAGCACAGAAATAAAGGAAACTATGATTTTCGGCATTTAAAACGGCATCGATAGAAGAAATTGAAGGGATACAAATTGGTCCGGGAGGTAATCCTGCATATTTGTAGGTGTTATATGGAGAATTTATATTCAAATATTCTTTAAGTACTCGTTTAATTGTAAAATCGCCCAGAGCGTAAATAAGAGTGGGATCTGCCTGCAATCTCCAACCACGTTTTAACCTATTTATATAAACACCCGCTACTTTAGCTTTCTCGGCATTCTGCTGAGTTTCTTTTTCAACTATACTGGCAAGTATAGAAACTTCAACAGGAGATAAATCTAAAGCAATGGCTTTATTTCTACGAGAATCATTCCAAAATTGTCTGTATTCATAATTCATTCTTTCAATAAATTTTTCCGCAGACGTATTCCAATTAACAAAATAAGTATTAGGAATAAACATAGTAGCAAAAGTTTCGGTTGAGAAACCATATTTAGCTGCAACAATGCTATCGTTTAACATACGTAATAATTTAGTGCTGTCAACATTTAGCTGGGTCGATATTTTATTAGCCAAGTCTTTTTTCAGTCTAACATTATTGAAAATTAATCGAACAGGCTCTTGTTCTCCGGAACGTAGCATATTAATTAAGTCTTCATTAGATAATCCATTGGTAAGTAAGTACATTCCCGGTTTTATATGCTGGTCATACTTTTTTTGTTTTGCCCACCACTCAAAATTAGCACGATGAATAATCAATCCGTTATTATAAAGTTGAGTCTTTAAGTCAGCAAATGTGTCTGTTGGCTTAATATAAATTGTAAACTCTTCTTTTTCATCAGATACCCAAACATTTGGCGAGAAAATAGCTTGATAAATAAAGTATGCTCCACCAGCTAAACCCAACACTACTACAAAAAGGATAATTTTAAAAAAAGTACCTAACTTATTCTTTTTCTTGCTAGGCCTGCGGTAGGCGCTATGATAATATTCCATCTTTATATAGACTTTTGATTGATTAATTGGAGGATATATTCATCCTGCCATTCATTATTTAGTAAAACCCAATCCTTTTTTACTCCAATTATTGAAAATTGTTGCCTTTTAAATAAACTTAAACTTTTTGTATTTGAAGTTAGGATGGAACAATATAGTTGATGTAAATTAAGTATGTTGAAACTGTAATCTATAAGTTGGGTTAATGCTTGTTTGGCGTAGCCTTTATTACGATATGCCTTTTCAATTAAAATACCTACACCTGCTCTTCTATTTTTAGGGTCAAAATCAAATAAATCAATAGCTCCAACAATTTCCAATTCTTCATTTTTGATATTTGTCAGGCTAATAATAAATCGAGCTTGCTTTTTTGAGAAAATATCTTCTTGTTCACTAAGAATATATTGCTCTATACTAAAGCGAGAAAAGGGGAGAAGTGTATTACTCAAATACCATAAGCTTTTATCATTTTCCCAATCCTGAATTTTACTTAGATCACTTAGCTCCGGAGTTCTTAGTGTTATTTTAGTTGAAGTCATATGTTAATCTTATAATTGAATGCTTCCTTTAAAAACATATTCAGCATATCCTTCTAAAAATACTTCAGTAAATCGTTGTTCTTTTTCTTGAAAGCTCACTTTTAATTCACCGCCTAATGTTTTAATTTTATAATTATTATATTTATCAGCACCTTTTATATAGGCTCCAATAGCAGCAGCAGTTACTCCTGTTCCGCATGCAAGTGTTTCATTTTCAACGCCACGTTCGTAAGTACGTACAAATAACTTATTCCCTTTTTGCTCAATAAAGTTAGCGTTAACACCTTCTTTTTTGAAATTTTCCGAATAACGGATTGCTTTTCCTGCTTCAAATACATTTTTGTCCGAAATAGATTTACAAAAGGTTAAATGATGCGGCGATCCTGTATTTAAAACCAAATGATCATCTATATCTTCAACCTCATGTACATCTTGCATTTGCAGCTTTATGTATTTTAAATTTCCTTTAGATTGAAGTATCTCGGCAAAATGCTCACCATCAGTTGCTAAAAATTTAAAACTCGACTTATTTATGCCCATATCATAAGCAAAAGCAACGATACAACGTCCTCCATTACCACACATGCTACCTTCCAATCCATTACTGTTAAAATACTTCATCTCGAAATCATAATCATCAGCTTTTAAAAGATACATTAATCCGTCTCCTCCAACACCAAAATTTCTGTCACAAAGTGATTTAATTTGTTGAGTACTAATTTCGGGAATGCTCTCTCTTCCATCAATAAGAATGAAATCATTCCCTGCTCCGTGGTATTTATAAAAGTTTATCATGGATTTTAGGTCTTTCAAGACAAATTTACATCTTTTTTAAGAACGAACAAAGATTGTTCGTGTTTCTATTGTAGAGTTAGCCAAGCTTAACCGCTCTCTGTAAAACGTTCCTTATACCAACTCAGCGTATTAACTTTTTTTAACCTGTAACAAGCTTTATTTTTTATGTTTTTTGATAAACTTTGTAAAAAAAATTATAGCTATGAAAATCAAAAACTTCAAATCTTTTTATAGATTTTTATTTGTTATTATTCTTTTGCTAGTCTTTCAAATTCCAAAAAATTTAAAGGCAGAATCAGGATTGGTAAATTTAGTAGATGCTGCAAAGAAGACGGTTAATTCGGTTGTACACATTAAAACAATTATGCTTCAAAAAAGCAATGTGTATTCTTATTTTTATGATAGCTATGGAAACATATATCGTCGAGGAGAAGAGCCTAAATACTATGTGGCAACCGGTTCAGGAGTGATTCTTACAAAGGACGGATATATAGTTACCAATAATCATGTTGTTGCAGGTGCTTATGAGATATATGTAACATTAAACGATAAACGAAATTTAAAAGCAAAAATAATAGGTAGAGACCCTGCTACCGATTTAGCTCTAATTAAAATTGATACAGATAATCTTCCATTTTTAGAATTTGGGGATTCTGATAATGCACAAATAGGTGAGTGGGTACTTGCAGTTGGTAACCCTTTTAATCTAACTTCTACAGTAACAGCCGGCATAATTAGTGCTAAAGCCAGAAATCTTCATCTTGTTAGTCCTCAGCATAGTTCTGCCATAGATTCTTATATTCAGACTGACGCTGCTGTAAATAGTGGCAATAGTGGAGGAGCATTAGTTAATGCAAGGGGCGAATTAATAGGGATTAATGCTGCTATTGCGTCAAATACAGGCAGCTATACCGGATACAGTTTTGCAATACCATCAAATATTGTGAAAAAAGTTGTGAGCGATATTATACAATACGGAAAAGTAAAAAGAGCCTATATGGGTGTGCAAATTAACGATCTTAATGAAGATGTAGCCAATTACTTAAATATGCCAAAAATTGAAGGCGTTTTTATTGCTAAAGTTGTATATGGTGGATCGGCTTGGAAAGTAGGAATAAAAAGTCAGGACGTTATCTTGCAAATTGATAATCAAAGAGTAAACTCAAGGTCTGAATTAGTAGAACGTTTGACTCAATATCAACCCGGCGCCACTATTATGGTTAAAATATGGCGAAAAGGTCGGCAATATGATTTTTCTCTTGTTTTGGAAAGTGATAATCAGGAATAGTTCATTTCATATTTTTTTGTTAATATTATTTAGAACG
>Ga0164318_10000081_pt1 | contig 51571 bp, 73 predicted proteins | sample GuaBasSedimGuay9_FD_113734 | JGI IMG/M metagenome (GOLD analysis project Ga0164318, IMG submission 113734) | Subseafloor sediment microbial communities from Guaymas Basin, Gulf of California, Mexico - Guay9, Core 4571-4, 0-3 cm | ecosystem: Environmental > Aquatic > Marine > Hydrothermal vents... | reverse complement strand
GTCAAATGCAAAGTCATACTTGTCAGCAAGCTTTAAAGCATCAGGAGCAAACTGAGTAAGAACAGCCGTCTTAGTAGTCTTGATCGTAATCAAGTCCCTAATAGGCTCTATACCTGAAGTCTGATTCCCAATAACAGATGATGTCTCACTAGGAGGCACCATCGACAATGCACAGTTCGCTAGACCGTGTTCTTTGATAGAAGTACGTAATCTACCCCACCGAGTTTCCGGTAGAATAGGTCCACATCTTTGATTCAGTATACCATCTACTGAAAACTTTTTCCTCTCATATGGCATAATACCATCAGAGTATGTAGTCTCTTTGAACCTTGGAGCAGCTCCGAATTCCTTAGCAACATTATTAGATGCTGTAAGTAATCCAAATTGAAAGTGTTCCATCCATTCGTCATGTAGTTGAAGTCCTTTATCAGAGCCATATTTGCAATCGTTCTTAGCAAGAAAGTATGCGTGATTTGACATACCAATACCGAGTGAAGCATACTCTCTTACGAAAGCATTGGCCTGTGGTGTTGGATGGTCTTGTCTGTGCATAATGTTATTCAACATTCGTACAAGTAAGTCTGTAGTCCTTGGCAACTCGTCAATTCCAACTGAACCTTGGTTCACATTTGAAAGTATACATATACCAACATCAGGTGAATTCGGGTACTCAGAAGAGATTGGACAAGTAGGAGCCAAGAACTCAACACAGATATTTGTCTGTGTGATAGACTCTTTGTAAGGAGAATTTGCATTCACCTCATCAACATTCATTGCATAGTATATACCAACCTCAGTTCGCTCTGTCAAGAATACCTCTTGACATAGTTCCTTAGCATTGATAATACCATCTGCAAGTCCTCGTGACTCCAAGTCTTCATATATTCTTATGAAGTCTGTAGTGTCTCCGTCTGGACTGTGGAATGCATCTAGTAATTCAGGGTGCTTACGCACACTGAATAGAGAGATGTTCCCTCCAGATTGAACTCTATCGTAGAATAACTTATTAAACTTTATAATGTGTTTTAAATCATTTATACGTAGAGAGGCCTCTGTCCTTGGTGAGTTCAGAGCCATAATTGTAACAATCTCAGGGTCAAAGAAGTTCGTATGAACAGTTGCCTGTCCTCTACGTCCATTCTGTGACGACATCTGAATGTCAGCGTCTACGGCCCTCATCACTGGAACCTTCCCTGGATGGGAAATTGTCCCGTTCTTTACGGGATCAGCAATAGAAGCCACTGAAGAAATGTCAACACCTATACCAGCAGACGCCACTGTGTGTTTCACAATAGCAGCCTTACCAGTAGTCCATGAATCAATCGTATCTCCGATATTCAGAGCCACACACGAAGCGTAGTCTGTAGACGGAGTACGTAAAGCCTTCATAATAGGCGTTGGCAGACTAACCTTGAACGTAGATAAAGCATCATATAAGTTCTTTATATACTCCATTCTGTTCGTCGGGTAGTCATGGAATGCATCCATAGCAATTGCCATAAACATGTGCTGTGGAGATTCAATTAACTTCCCAGAGGACTTAATCATGTACTTGTCAATCAGTTGTTCAAGACCAGCCATAGAGAAATTAAAGTCTCTAGAGTGGTCTATATATTTGCACAGCTCATGTATCTCAGGATCTTTGAAAGAGGCTAGTAAAACAGGAGTATAAAAACCTGCAACAACACTCCGATCAATAGAGCCTAGTAAAAAGTCCTTCTCACCACCACTAAAGGCCTCTCTATACACCTTCTGTAACATAAGATTACGAGCCATAGCGTCGTAGTCTACATGTCGTAGCGACGTCATGTCCTTACAAGTCTTAATAGTAATATCAAGTATCTCACTAGACGGAATCCCGTCATAGAAGTGTAAGTTACACGCAACCTCAACGTCAGAGACAGAGACCTTTAGGTCACCTGCAGCCCACGTTAGTGAACGAGTAATCTTAGCAACATCTAAAGGCTCTATCGAACCATTGTGTTTTGTAACATTTATCATCAATGCTCCTTTAATTTGTATTGTCTAGAGTCTATTTTTGCAAGAGTCTCTGCAGTAGTCTCACCTAGAAATTGTGCTCTGTACTTACTAGTAGTCTTAGAGTAGTTCCAACTTGGATAAAGTTCAAGTGACCCATCTCGGAAACGTGTACAAATAGGCGAGTCATAACTTTGAAAAGTTGTGCCTATAGCAGTGCAAATTATGTATTGATTAGGAGCTAGTGCCGTAATCTTAATAGCTCGTAGTTCTTTCTTAGTCATTAACTATCCTTTCTTTTATTCAAGTGGCTCACCACTTATTGGATCACAGATCCTTAGACCAAGACCTATGCCTTTAAGAGGTTTCCCAATCTTACTCAGCATCTCATACTCAACAGTATACCACATACCTTTGTACTCTGTATCAAATACAGGGATCATAGCCTTTCGTTCCTCAGAAGTACCTTTAGGCGTAACAGAGAATGTATCAGTATTACCTTCAACATCTATGTACTCCATAAGGAACTTCGGATTCCCATTCTTGTCAACAGTCATTGACTGTATCTTGAACTCAGCATCAAGTGCAATCTTGTACTTGAATGCGTCAGACGAACGAGTATTGTACTGGTATGTACCTTTCTCATTGTAGATCACAAGTCCTTCAAAACCTAGTTCGACAGCCTTAGCATGTAATGCGTCTAACTCCTCGTGAGAGTTAGCAGTCACTGATCTGCAAGGTTTAACAAACTCTAGAGAGGGTGCCTTATTCAATAAGTCACAAACCTCTCCGAATGTCTTGTCACTGTCTGGAAGTCCGAAGACTCTCAATTCAAGTGACTTTGACAGGTCTTTAGGCTTCTTCACGGCAGACGTAATGTCCTGGAGGTGTTGGCCGTGAATGTATACCTCACACCCAAGAGACGTAGTCTCTAGAACAGAAAGCATCTCAGCAACCTCTGAAGCCAAGTGTGGGATAAGATCGTAGTCTTCTCCACCTCTAGACGTCAGAAAGTCTGTACGATGTGTACCATTAACTCCATTGTACTTCGTCATAACTCGACAAGGGAATACGACGTTGTTCATTTGTTCGTGATAATTTTTAATCCTCATAGGAAGGTGGATTAGGACCCGACCTGTAGGGTCTAACACATACCCAGATTTCTGCTTAGCATGCCACTTAGCAGTTGCCTCAGTTAATGCCTGAGAGTTGGCAGTTGTCTCATTACTACGTCCTATATTCTTTCCGTAGCAGACTGTAGCCTGGTGCTGTAACTTTCCACCCGACTCTCCATAAGACACAGTGATAGTATCACCTGCCGTAACAATGTCATGCACCTGCACTTTACCCAGTTTTGTTTGTTTGTATAGACGTTGTAGTCTCATAATTATCCTTTATATATTTTAATATATCTGCTGCTTCGTTCTCTGTTAATACTCTAAACTCTGTCACACCGTCAAAATTATTAGGAAGTGTAGTAGGTCTAGTAGTGTAACTACTATGCAAGTACTTCTCTAATACATTAGCCGTACTTGTTGCGCAGGTAGTGACTACTTCAGGTCTTGATAACTTATACCCAGCAGCAGCCAGGGAAGTTGCGACCTGTGTAATTCGTCTACCACCTAACCTCTTAGAGGTGACTCCTAGTTTATAAATATTTGTCTCAGGTATCTTCCACATGTAAAATAGATCCTTATCCGACCCTGTGTTACAGAGGGAACATCCACTCCCATTTAAGTGATCATTAGCTATTTGCATAAAAGATGTGTTACATCTTTTACACGTAACTGACACAGGAGTGTGTGAATTAACGTAGTAAACAGCAGAATAGTCATACATCTCTCCGTGAGTGTCAGTAGCATCTTGTATAAACTGTGCGGTTGTTTTTGTTATGTCTTCTAAATGACATAGCACACACCCATGCTTATAATGGCTGGAAGGGGTTTGTTCAAAGTCACCATGTATGGGACATGTAATTATGACCTTGGTCTTATTATTAACATACTTAACCTTTGAATATGTGTACTTACCCTTATGGATATTACAAGCCTCTGTAATAAACTCTAAGAACTTAGTCTCCCTGCGAATAGTAAAAGCCTCAATCCGTGCACAATCTGCACACATATCGTGTTTCCTACCTTTCATTTTCGAGAATGTAGTTGTTATGGTATTTGGACATAAAGTGCACTGCCACTTCCCGTAACGCCTTTTAGAATTTCCTGAAGAGTCTGTAAGGACCCCTAAATCTTTAACTAATAACATATATCAACTCCTTTAAATGAAGTATACCCTATACCTCCTTAAAAGTAGCTTTTGGAAAGTCTACGGTATGTGGGGCACCCTTTATCTTACGACTTGTTTGAAGTCGATTTCTATTATGTAGCGTAATTGAGTACCACCATTACTGTAAGGGGCCATATAGGTAGTAGGAACCTCTGCAGAATCCGGAGCAGGAAGAATAATCCTCTCTGCGAGTTCTCTAGCCATCTTCATTACCAACTCTTCCTTCAGTCTCTTATTAGCATCACCTGGATGCCTGAAGAGGTCATTGAAGTCTTGAACGATCTCAACTCCAATTCGTTCCATTATGAAGCGATCAGAGTCTTTAATCTCGAAGAGGCAGCAAACTTAATTACCTGTTTTGCAGGTGTAGAGTATGCAACTCCATTCATTTCTCCAGATCTTGCAGCCTGTGTAGTAGCCTTAAATGTACCGAAGTGTTGTCCTAAAGCAACTTCTCCCCCGCCTTTAACCTCATCTGTGATTATCTCTAGTAAGTAGTCTAGTGTCTCTGTAGCAGCCTTCTTTGTTTCGAATGTGTCAAGTTCTGCAAACTTTTCAATTAATTGTTTTCTTGTTAGTGTATTTTTCATTTGTATTCCTTTTGGATTGTATTTGTTGCACCGAAGTGCGAAAGTAGGCCTTACACCAAGTGTAGTCTTAAACATTCCGACCTAAGTCTTTGAGAGGTAACTATTGGTAGCCTATCGCTAGATCCGAACGTGAGTTCGAAGGCATACGCTATGGCCTATATTAACGAAGATCTAGCAAGTGTTTTGCATTGTTTATGTGTAATTTAGCTCTACTACAAGCGACGTAATATAACTTACTTTCAGCCAGCTCTTCGACAGTAGGAACAAACCTCTTGTCATGTTTGTACTTAAGCATGATCTTATCTATGGACTTGTCCATATCATCGTCGAGTGTAATGATGTCTCTCTCAAGCCCTTTACTACTGTGGGCCGTCATGAGCGTGAGATTACAACTAGCCTTCTTGTGTGCCTCTGCAGTATCGTAAGCCTCTTGAATCTCATTGTATGAGTGAGCTCGTAGGAGATTAGCAGCAGCAGCAAGTCCTGGATTGTCCTCGTTAGAGGCCAGGACGTATAGAAAGTCAGACTTGTATGTGACATGCAGTGTCTTATTCAAGTGGTAATGATCTACGTCTTGTTGGAGACTTTTAAGCTCAGGGTCATATTGTTTATTACCAGCCTTAATATACATAAGGAACTTGGGGTATTTAAACAACTGGTCAACCTTAGCCTTTGAAACTAACTTGTACGGAGTCTTCGTTATATTCAGCTCAACCATCTTTGCAACTAGTGCAGAGTTCGTTCGAGTAATGTAAGCCTCTGTAGTGGGGACAGTGTCCTCTGGATAGTCCATACCTTTGAACACCATATCAGGTGCAAATGTAGAATTACAGAAGTCTTGTATACCCTCTGCAAGAGGAGTACATACTCGGAAGGATTGGCTCAACTGGAGCGAGACACCTCTTTTAGCGAAGTGGTCAAATCCATTTAAGCATCCCATGAAGCTGAATATGGCTTGACCATCATCGCCAACCATTATCTTCTGCGTAGCAGGATATTGGTCAAAGATGTCTATCGTCATTTGTGTAAGATCTCCGCACTCATCTATAGCAAGTATATCTGTGTGAGGAGGAACTATTGAGCCATCCATTACACCAATGTGGTATAACTTGAGATAGAACGAGTGTGTACACTTCATAGATCCTGCAAACATATGTGCAAGCAGAACTTGTGCAGTCTTTAGTAAGTCTGGATCTGGACCTATGTAGGCCAGAGAGAACTCTTTAAAGCCTACATAACCTGACTCGCAGTACTCTGTAACGAGGGCGAGTGCATCGCCTGTACGTCCGAATGGGATCTTGACAGTCTTAGGCACGTGTTTCCAAGTAAGGAATGGCTGGATAGCCTTATCAAGGGCATAAGCCCCTGAACGAAATATAGCATCATAGGCCAGGGCATGTATCGTCGAGCATATGGCCGTGTGTTTGAACTTGACCTTCGCCTCGGCGGAGTTCTGACTACCAAATACGAGATAACGAAAAGAGCCACCGGGAGTGGCCTCTACGAAGCGTCTAGCAGTCTCAACTAAGACTGTAGTCTTACTAGCACCTGCTACCGCACTTATTTTAATAAAAGGTTCCCGTTTAACGAGTACTGTGTCAAATATCGCCTGTTGTTCCTTCGTCCATGTGAGTTGAGACATGTATCTCCCTTATATCTTTATTAAATAATTCCGTATTCCCTGCCTTTAGCAAAGATGGTCCTGTGTATTTGTAGTCTTTATAGATGCTGAGAATCCTACGTTCCTCTTCTCTAGCCTCTGCACCAGAGACATACCACACAGTATGTAGTATGTCAAATACCTTTTGCTCATCTAGAGTATATCTATCCTCTACTGTACGATTAGTAATACCAATCTTGTAAGCCTCTCCGTTATTAATTGAGAGATAGTATAAGCAGGCCGGCTTAGTTGCGTCAAATCCATACTCAGCACACGACGGACATCCACGTCCATTCAAATGACTGTTTGGACTCTGTTCAAATTCATGAGAGCATTGCGTACACATTATAGTACCTTTTACACCAGATAATTTGTAAATAAATTGTGTATAGTCATATTTATGTCCGTGTACGTCTAGGCTCTTGTGTATAAAATCTTCTTTAGTGTCTATGAATATACTAGAGCGGAGCTCTTTAGCACATTCTTTACATCCTAGTCTCCCAGTCAAATGTATACAAGGTGTCTGCATAAATGTAGTCTTGTGGATTTCACAACCTATTGAGACTTTTGTATGACTCCCAGTATAACAGAGAGAACTATAGTCAAAATTTCTTGAAGGAAACACAAGCCTAGCCTTCCTTATAAAGTCATTAACAGTATGTGTCCGTGTCTTCTTGGTATGTGCCTTAGCACACAAAGTACATCCCTGTCTCTTAGATAGGTGCCCGTCAGGACGTTGTGTAAATGTGCCATGCTCCTTGCATATAATAGTCACAGGAGTCTTAGACCCTACATATTCAACTAGGGAGTAATCATAAGTAGCTCCCCACTTAGCGGTAGCCTTTTCTATAAACTTTACAGTCTTCATAAAAATTCTTTCTGGTAATTGATTTAAGGGATTGAGAGAAGTTCCAACGTTCGCCAACCATGTAAGTCCTTAAAGTAAAACAGGCTAGCTGGTCGTTGGAAACCGTGACTTGTTCTACTTTAAAGGCTTACCTTAGTATAGCATACATTCACTTAGAATAGACTCAATCCTTATCTAGTACTCACAATAATTGACAGCAGCCAAGTAGAACTGAGCTAAAGACTTATTAGCCTTTAGATCCTCTATAGAGCTATATTCTATTAGTCCTTTGACCTCACCTTCTAAACAGTCCCTCACTATTTCAGCAAGTTCATATGAAGTAATGCCACCCTCTTTTAGGGAGTGTGTAAGTTGTTCCTGTGTCATCTTATTCCTTATTGTTTATATAGAAAGTACGTAACACCTTCTACAGTTTCTTCGTGTTCTGTGTAGTCGTCGGGCGCCAGAAACTCACCTCTACCCATCGACTGGTACAGAGAATCTCCATACCCTTCTTTATCAAAGAAAGGTTTTAAATGTTCTGCCATATTATATACCTCATCTTCTACCCACTCATCAATCCTCTCTGAGGCGTATGTAGTGGCGTCCGAGTCAGTAAGAACTAGCCAGTTCTCATCTTCGAAATCAGTCTTAGCATCCTCATAATCACACCCGTTCAACTGCATAAGAGCACGCTCTTCACAACATATCTGCATAGAGAGTGTACTGTCCCAGAAGTCCTGCAATCTAGTAGGCTCTGGAAGTGTGCACCCTATATCTGGTATATGAAGTATTGTGCCTCGTAGTCTTTATCCGAGTCTAGTATAGACTGGATCTGGTCAAGTGTAACCATGTGTATCCTTATTTCTTATAGCCTCTTCTGTACATGACAGTTGTGACTGTATTATCCTTCACTCTGAATTCAGAGTTCCTATCCAACTGGTAAGCTCCGTCCTCTAGTTTGTCCAGAGTAGCCAAGTTGCGTATAGCAAGTTTGTATATTCTCTTACGAATTTCATCGTCCGTACCAACGTAGTTCAATCGTTCCCGTGAACGGTAGATGGCATGTTGTGAAACTGTAAGGGATTGTGCAAGAACAGCTCCGCCGTTCTTATTAGCAAGCATATCAGCAAGTCTCTGCTCACTAATCTGCAATGCATCGTATTTAAGCTGGAGACTTTGCAGTCTCGTTATTCCGAAGAATGTATTATAGAACTTTGTAAAAAGTCTATGCATGTGGAGCCTTTACGCGAAAAGATTTCTCTTAACTGGAGCAACTTTAGCCTGTGCAGCTGGAGCGTTTCCACCACCTTTTGCAGCCTTCATCGACGCCACTGTTTCTGCAGTAAGTCCATCTTTGTACGTAACATTCTCTGCGTACTCTAAGTCTTTCTTGTATTGAACACCAACTTCTGTTCCTCCAGTAATTTCTGAAGCAGACGCGAAGTCAGCTCTGTAGAAACCTTTGATCTCTTTCCTAGATTGTAATTCATTCTTGTATAAGCTGTAAACCTCTTGAACTCTAACTATTACGTCCAAGTCTGTGAAGTCTGTAAGTACACTTAGGTCAGTAGGAGTATTGTCTTTTCCTATATTGTGAGTCTCTACCTCTGGGTCGTTCACTGTTGGAACACCTGTGTCGCCAACTAAATCAGCAATAACTAATAATTTCTCGAATACAGCAGCCTGGAAGTTTCTATCTCCATTGTTGTTATCTAACTTTAAACCGTATAGAGTATTACTAGAACCTTCGTAGTCTACATTAAAATTTAATGATCTTGCGTTTGAGTCGTTTGTCTGAACAGAGACAATCTTTAATGAAACCGGATACATACCTGAGGCCATTATGTATTTACCTCCTCCAGAGTCTTTGATTGCATCTTGAGTGATCTGTCTTGTGTAAAATGCCATGTGTAATTCCTTTTATTGAATTTAGATTATACTCTTATTCAGAGTCTTGTAAGCCCTAGGGCACCTAACACTCGTTCCTAAAGAACGAATGCCTCTACTTCTGAATGTGTCTTAGAAAGTAGCTCTATGTGCTCTGCAAGTGAATACTCGTCCGCAGGCTGTGTGTCTGGAAGTGTCTTAACATCTAACAGAGTCCTACATGGAAGTCCTGGACTTCTGTGTGTAACAATGTACTTCTTAGACTTGATTGAGAAGAACGAAACTGAATCATGTACAGAGATCGCACCCCCAGACTTCTTGTAAGCTCCTGACGAAGCATCTTCGTAAAGTCCTGAGTCAGCGTTCAGTGTAACGTGTGTAGTTGAAACTACATTCATACCATTACCTACAAGCTGTACCTCTAAGAATTGGTTGAACTTTGCAATCTCTTTAGAGATATTAGCGTGTATTTCAAACCCTTTAAATTGTTGTCCACAGTTGTCTGCAATAATCTGAAATACTCTTGAAACAGTATCAACTACAACTGTCTTAGGGTACTCACCTGTCTTTTCTTTGAACTTACCAATCTTATCAGCAATTCCATCAACATGATTTCCTTCTTCATCTGCCCATCCATTTATAAAACCATCTACACTTGGAAATGTAGAGTAGTTAGAATTTGGAAGAGATAGTGGAAATGTCTTACCATCTATAGAGACTACAAACGAAGTATTTGGATCTAATGTCTTTAACGCATTAGTCTTTCCTGAGTTCGATAGTCCTGTAAGTAAGACCTTTATTCCTTTTGTCATATTTGTTCCTTCTTTTCAAATAACACTTGTAAGCTATTAAGCCCTACAACTATAAGCAATCCTGCAACAGCCTGTTTTACATCATTTATGTACAGAAAGTACGTTGCACATGTAAGTATGGTTACATCCGCTACCTGACCTACTCTGCATAAGTGTTCCTCAGTTATTTTCATATTTATTCCTTTTGTTTATTCCAGTTTAATGACTTGTTGGTCTGTACTCTACTTCTTAAACAAGTTCGCCGTAGCGTTCTCTGGAAGCTTTAGTCTATGGTCTTGAGCAAGTAAGTACCTATCAGCTGGAACTGTGTTCCATCTGTGTACAGAGTCTGCGATCAATTTTAGGATCCCTTCAATGTACTCAATATCATGAGAAAATACATTCTCTGTAATCACCTTAACCTGTGACGGGTAATCTTTCAATGGTTTTTGAGTCTTTTCAGAAATCCTCCCACAGTCATCAGTAGTAATATACACAATTCGTATTCTATCCACAGTAATATCATACTCTTTCTTAAGTACGTAAACATATTCTAGTAACTGTAATCTCTGTTTGAAATTAATAGCGTCTGGAAGACTCTTAGCCGAAGAAGATTTGTAGTCTGTAATACATATTCCTCCAGTTCCTCTCAAAGACTCTATATCATTATCTCCCATAGGATGTCCATTATTCAGCGCATCTATAGAACCTCCAGCATGAATACCTGGAAGTATCTCAGTAGTCACGAATGGCTCAACACATACAGGCATATTGTCCTGTAAGTAATTATTCACTGCAGTCTGCCCCATAACCTTATACTGGGTATTAACGTTCTCTTTATCAGAGTCTTCAATATAGTCTTCGTACTCCGGGTCTGTACATTTCATAATGTAGTTCTCAAGTTCTTGTTTTTCTTCAGGACCGAAGTCCTGTGTCTTAGCGTATGTCTCTAAGATCCAATGAACAGCCGTACCTCGAAGGGTAGCGTTATTTCCAGAAAATGATTTCTCATCCATTAGGTTATCTCCAAACCACTGTCTCGTATTTGAGAAGTAGTCTGCAAGTCCTGAAGCGGAGATTCTGAAATCTCCTTCCTTTAATACACCTGTACCATTATTATAGTCAAGTGCCGTCTTTAATTGTTTTTTCATCTATTTTCTCCTTATTTCACCACCAACAACAGCTAATCCTAGTCTTGTCATGGCCTTTTTAACTGCCTTCTTCGTAGGCGAATGTGTCTTTGTTCCTAACTTACCACTGGCAACTGCAAACGCAGAATCAGACCTAGGGCCTGAAGCATTTGAGTCAGCAGCACCTGTAAGTATCTGATCGTCTGTAGGTGTGAACTTGTAGGAGGGGCCTCGTCCCTTCTTCACAGGAGGAGTGTACGTCTCGAAAGTGTGTACATCTCTCTTTTGTGTAGGAGGTTGTTCCTCTCGTTCAATAGACTTTGCAAACTTAACAGCCTGTCTGTCTTGATCTGTAAGAAAGACCTCACCTTCAAAAGCCTCCTCTTGAGAAGACTTAGCAGGGATGGGACTGTCTTGAGCAGTGTATAACTGACCTCTAAGAGTCGTCAACATCTTATCTCTCTTTGTAATCTCTAGTGTAAGTCTACTTACCACTTCCTCTTGTTCTGAAAGGTGTTCCTTTGGAACAACCTCACCTGTAGCAGAGAGTTTGGCAATGTATATTGCCTCGTGGTATAATAGGTAGTCGGATGATTGTGTGTCGTCTAGTGTAATCGTCATCTTTTCTCCTTTTTACCTATTGTAGGTGGGACTTCTATACCATCAGCCCTATAGGCCGCATGGAATAAAGGTCTTGTGTAGTCTCTTTGCTCGCCTACTGTTGTCTGGCCTGTATTAATAAGGTGTGCCTGTATAAATCCAAGCCATCTAGACACCTTGTCAATAGGCAATTCTTTTGAACTAGCCGCATTCACTAATGTCTTAAGATTGCTCGGAAGAGTGTACCTGTCCTCATAGTAGTTGAGAAGAGCTATAGTCGTGTTCATTGTCTCTGTCATAATTCTATTCCTTGTGTATTATTTGTAAATATGTCTTTGAAGTATTCGTAAGACTCTTGTACCGTAGGGAACGTAAGTTCATCTCCAATTTCGAGTATGAGAGTACATCCCTCATCCACATTAGGAGTGACTGCAATTATACTCTTTATAAGTAGTAACTCTCTTAAGTCATTGTCTTTATATGTAACCTCAATATGTGTAGCCATTATTTATCCTTAAACGTATCAAAAGATGTTAGAGACCACCCATTGTAACTTTCTAACCTAAAACAGTCATACCCCTCTGAGGCCATGTCTGTAAAAGTAATGTACAAATTAGTAAGGTCCTTATTTAGTACCTTTCTCTGTAGGTCTTCAGTCTCAGTGTCCCAAGCAAATTCCCCTAGTGCCTGTAAGTAATCCAAAGCAGCTAGGTCTAAATCACCTTTATCCTGTATATGGTAGTAACTATTACAGTCTGAGCCTGTGTCACTATTAAATATGAGTAGTTTATTCATTATTTATCCTTTGGATTGAATTTAGGGTAGTCCCTTTTATTTCCTGTAAACATCGTACAGTGTGTCCGCATTCTAGAAATACTCACATAAATAAATCTCAAGTGAGCGTTCAACGTGATCGGGAAATTGAACTTCGTCTTCTTCTGCGTGTAAGCAGAAATAATATCATCAAGATCTATGAACACGTGAGAGACAGAAGAGCCTTGGCTTTTCGTAGTCGTCACCGAGTATCCGTATTTCAGATCGAAGCATTTATCCTGAGCCTTGTGAAAGCCTTTGTAATCCTTATTGACCTTGAAGCGTTCAAGCTGGTCTATAAGAGTCTGTTTGTGCGTGAAGTGGAACACCTCGTGCTCTTCTCCGTGTACGTTCTCTAGTAGAAGTTTGTAATGAGTAGGTTCATAGTCTATGACCTCTTTTATTATAGCAGAGGTCTGATTCGCAGCCTTACCTAGAGGTTTGTCAAGTATAACAACATCACCTTCCTCGAAGGTCTGTGACGTGTGTATATTCGAATTGTATTTTGTAACCTTGTTATTCCTATACATAATCACCAACTTGTCATCTTCACAGTCTTTGTAAGCCTGTGCGAATTCCTTGTGGGAGTCTATGTATGTGAACTCTGGTACGTCCTCTTGGATCGGATCGAAGAATGAATTAGTCTGTATAGCAGAACGTAGTTCCTTGAAGTAGTCTTTTAACTGTGGTGAAGACTCTGCCTGTCTCATTTGTTCCGTAAGTTCTATGAACGTAGCGGGCAGAGAGTGTAGGTCAGGTTGCCCACCAATTGGAGGTAATTGTAATAAATCCCCCATAAGAAGAAGTTGTCCAATTGTTCCCTCATGGAACGCATCCATCAGTCTATTGAACAGTGTAGAGTCCATCATTCCAACCTCATCCACAACTAGTAAGTCCATAGGCTCGATCGGAACAGGTCTACCACTTCTCATCTTCGGAGTGAGGACCTTATCATAGCCTTGATTTGTCATAGCCATTTGTAGATACTTATGAATAGTAATGGCCTTTAAGCCTGTCGCCTCATTCACAGAGGCGCAAGCCTTATGAGACAAGCAAGAAATCACTGACGAGCCTTGGAAGTCTTCTAGGATTTGTCCTAGAGTATATGACTTTCCTGTTCCTGCCTCTGACAAGCACACCGTAATCGGAGTCTTGTCTTTTATAATAGAAGTGTGTAGAAGTCTTTGTTCTTTATTTAGTCCCACTTAACTCCACCTCTCAATTTGTACCAGAATTGTATTCTGGAGTCTTTGCATGTCCATTGGAAAAATCCAATATTCGTTGATCTTTATTATAAGGTCTATAATCTCCTCATTCGAAGCACCCAGTTCCTTAGCCTTGTAAGCAGCCCATATCATCTTTCTTGAGCCCTCACCTTGTCCAGCCTCGAAGGCAGGTCCATAAGTCGTAAGTGGGTCGTTCATTAGAGCCTGTGCCTCAGCTTTTGTCGGAGGCTTTGTAGCCTTCGTACGTGTCTGAGCCTCTGAAAGTGCAAACATCACATGATCTTTAACCTCTATTGATTCAGCATCTATAACTGAGTATATAGGTCTATCTGCATATGAGAAGTAGATCTGACTCTGTGGAAGTATGTCCGCCTGTACGGATAGGTAGTCCGCAATTGACTGAAGAAAGAATCTCCAGGCATTTGACTCGATAGAGACAGGTGCATCAAGCTCGACCAGTAATCTAAACTTGAATTCATTGTCAGGATCGGACGTAAGTGCAATGTGATGATTCACATCAGCAAGTATCTCGTGCATCTCTGAAGCAGTGACTGTAGATGTATCAATATCTAATGCAAGCCAACGTACTCCACCTAATATATTGTCCTTCCCTCTTCGTCCATCTTGGAACTGGAAAGGAGAATATGCGTAGTCATGAGTAAGCATAGCGCCTAAGGCCTCGAATGTAGTCTCCTGATATGTAAAGTCAGCAGCACATTGTTTAGCACGAGTCTGTTTTGTACCTGAGACAGGGATCGTAGAGACACCTGTAATCGTCGTAGGGACAATCTCCTCATAGCAAATACCAACAGCACCTGCAGTCTCGCAGGCAGTGTAAATTCCATGTTTGTCATAAGAAGTAGCAAGTTTAACAAGCTCAGCAATCTTAGTAGCAGAAGCTCCTGAAGATGGGATGTATCCCATCTTTCTTAGAACGTGTAGAGAAACCGTAGCCTTTGTGTCCTTGCTCTCTTCAGCCTTTGCATGCATGAATGAGCAGAACAATTCGTAAGGCTCTTTAACAAGCTCTGTCTCGAATAGAGCCATATCTGCGTCTAGTAACTCACAGAAATTCAGAGCCTGTATGTAGTGTTCAGGTTCGATAGTGTCTGACTGATCAAATATAGCAAGTGCACCTGAAAGTTTGAAAGCCTTCCATTGTAAATGTTGGCGAACTATAGTCGATATTGGGTAGAGTTTACTAATCGTCAGTGACTTCTCTTTGTTATATCTCTTGTACGAGATGAAGAGTTTACGAACCTCAGGTGACACCTCTAGATCTTGTCCAACTTTGGCAAGTCCAGCATGTGTAATCTGAGCAACTCCCTCATTTATAAGCTCTCTAGCCTGTAAGGCCTGGTCCTCTATGGCCATCTCATCTGCGATCATAAGATCTGCAATCTGAGAAGGTGTAAGGTGTTCATTGCCTATCGTGTAGTCAATGTCGGGAATGATCTCCTGTATGAAACAGAAGAATGAACGTCTAGCTTGTTTCGAAGAGAATTCATTCTTGAATAACTTCTTAACAGCGTCATCTTGAAGTATTGCGGCTTGAGAGCCTGCGAATAGGCCTGAAACAGGAAGAGATATAAGTGGCTTGAGCTGTTCACCCTTGTCACCTATAAGTTTAACCTCTTTCTTTCCTGTATCATACACCTCCGCCATGTATTTGAGAAGTTCTCCTATAGTACCTGAAGCAAGTTCTGTACCTATCTCTCCAGAGTATACAAATCCTCCACCTATCCCAGATTCCTCTAGGGCATTGAAATGCTTATGCAAGCCTTTGATCGTGGAATCAGGAGCAGCGAATAGTTCGTCTGGCTTTACATAGTGGTCTACGTAATCTACGTGAGGCATATCCGAGCCTGCGTCTGAAGCCTTTTGTATTGCGTGCTCTTTTGCAAACTCCTCTCTAGCCTCTTCGATCTGGTCGTAACCAGATTGAAAGCATTTACGAGCAGCACCTATCGAGGAATCTTTTCCCTCTCCTGAGGCAGCAAGAATTACAGCAAGTGAGTTCGTAGGAATTGATCCACCGTCCCAGTGTCTTATATTCCTTCTCAAATGCGAGGCAAATAACATAAGCTCTGAAACAGCGACAGTCTGTTTGAATCGAAGAGGAATATTCCTGTTTGGAATAGCCTGTACGATCTTATCCAGAATCGGAGGAAGTTCTCCTGTGAATGCACCAGCTTCTTCAAGCTGTGTGCGTAGTGTGTCTAACATTTGTATTCCTTTCTAGAATGTGTAGTCAATGGGAGGACCCGCAGGACCTCTCTGAGTAGTATTTCTCGATGTACCCATAGGCTTAACCGGTCTAACCATTCCGTAGTCTTTTCTCAATTTAACAGTCTCTATATTCTTTTGACCACATAACTCACAATCAGCGTGCCATATATTCTTAGCAATAGTCCTGTCTTGTCTGTGTGTAACGTGGTATTTACATCTCTTACAAACCTGAAGTGTGTACTTCACCTTGTGAAGAGCATCTTTACTTCTCTTTGCAATGTCTTGTAACATGTCCCTATCTGCCTGAGTAAGTATACCTGTCTCCAATAACTCACGAGGAATCCCTGACTTGTATTGAATAGTGTTCATTAAAGTTCGGAACCTATATAGTTCTGCATTCCTAGACTTTGAGGCCAGGACGTCTCTGTATTTCAAATCAACAGTCTCTTGAAAGGCCTTAAACTTGAACAGGACACCCATAGGCGAAAGTACAGCCGTCTTAAAACTAGACTGTGTATTCATCTCCGAGTCCCGTTTCTTCCGAGGTTTAGCAGGTCCTACGAACTGTCCAGTGTAGACATCTCTAACCCTGTCCTCTTTACTTCCTTCTGGGAAGTCAGTCTTTAAAAAATTCATTCGTGTCCTTTTAATTTATCCAACCAAGTACGCCCTCTAGTGGCACTCTTCTTAGGTTTGTCAGTAATTCCAACTTCTTCAAGTATCTCTGTAAACATCTGTATTCGGAAAGTCTTGTCCTGAAGTCGTGTATTGTATATGAAAGTCATCAGACTATTCACCTTAACAAACTTAGCAAGTATGTCTGACTCTGAGTCAGGGTATACAAATAAATTTATTAAATTGCCATTGTCATCTATATATTTGGAGATCTCTTCTATAGGTCCCCAAATAGATGGATCGTATGTACCATCTTCTGCGTCTTCTAGTCCATCAGCATCATCTGTAGAGTAGTCTTCGTCTACCCAATTAGCACACTCGTGGTAGTCATCTAACTCTTTCAAATTAGAAGGCACATCTGAGCGTCTAACAACTATATCGTAGTCTGAGTCCTCATTGGCACACCTGAAAGCTCGAGAGCCTGTAAGAACACCTACTGTAAGCAAGTGTTCAAGTGAGTGTGGATTATTCATATGTATCCTTTATCTAGTGGCATGCCCACCAACTATTATCCTCAGGAACTCCTGTAAGAACTTCCCCAGTAAAAGTAGTCTTCATACCTAACTGTCTAGAAATTGTAGCATACCCTTCTTCTAGGATCTTAACCACAGTACTCACGTGCTCGTCCTTAACAATAAGATCGACCTCATCATATATACATACCTGTTGTATAAAGTGTTCACCGTGGACAAGGCCAGCGGCTGCATATTGTTTATGAGTCTCTCGTAAATAATATTTCATAGCCTCGGCATTAGCACCTTGGCAAGAGTAATTTAACATCTTATGTGGACTGTCCACATTAATAGTCCTACCACCTAAAGTCTCTATAGAGCCTATATCTTTATGACGTTTCTTCAGGTCTTTCTCTAACTGAGCAAGACCTACAGTATTCTCTGTAAGTTTTGCCTGTATATGTGCACCAAATATAGCCTGTTTAATAAGTTGTTCATTAAATAGTACAAGTTGTCCCTTTTTAATTGGGTAGTACTGATTAACATTATCAAGTTCAACAGACACAGTTCTTCGTGCAAGTTTCTTATACATTGCATCGTACTCTGGTTGTTCATAGTTCGTATAGTCTTTACGGCCCAGAATTGTATAACCAGTAAGCGTAGCAGACGAACCATACAATTTACCAAACCATATGGCCTTCCCATCCCCTCTAGAGACGCCACAAGCCTTAGCATTCAACGAATGTAAGTCTGTACCATCATCTTTATCACCTTCATTAATAATCTTATCTAGATTACCATTATCGTATGGGTATAGAAGTTCAGAGAGTACGACATTCTCTGCTCCACTAAAGTCTGTACCTACAAAGGTCCAACCCTCAGGAGCCGTAAACAATTGTCTAAACTCTTTTTGAGAAGGAATTTGTGCAAGATTAACCCCAGTACCGCCTCCAGAAGATGTGAATCTTCCTGTAGCAGTCCCGTTAGTATCAATCCTAGAAGTAATTGTAGAGTCTGGTCTACATCTCGCAATCATAGAACTATCTGTCCCACCTAATTGTGAAATATCCTTCTTTAACTTCATAAGTCTTCTAAGATCTTTACCATAGTCTCCAAGATCCTCTAGGTCATCTCTATCCACTCGTATATTACCCTTGGCCGTGTACGTGTTGAACTCAAATCCGTACATTCTCTTTAACCAGACCTTAATCTGATTATCAGTAGCCATGAATCTAGTCAACTTTATATTCTGGAACTCACCTTCTTTTTCGATGAACGTAAGTCTGTGAGGCGTATCGAACCACTTATAAGCAGTCTTCGCTGGTAACCTAATCTTACCCGACTTGAACCTCTTTAGAGGGCGTCTATATGGGCGTGTATTCGTACGAGGTGTAAAATCTTCCCTAGGTAAGTATAGCTTCCTCTTGATCATCTTATTTGTCTTCTTAGGTTGACCCTCTGGAAGGAACATCGGTCTGAAGGTCTTTGCAAGTCCTCGTTCGATATTACCTTTCTCGAATAGCATCTTCGTATTAAGAGCTCTTGCAGACTCTACATCGAAGTAGAATCCGAATCTCTCTTGTTCAGCAACTATGGAAGCCACTGCGTTCTCCAAGTCTATAACATTCTGAGCAGGGAAATTGTCCATGCTCTTTAACTTTTCATAGAGAGCGTATGTAACTTCTATATCTTGATCCATATATTGAACCATCTCAGGAGTAAGTCTCTCCCAACCTTCGTCGTAACTAGCCTTATGTACTCCTAGTCTTTTACCAAAAGCGTCAAGTGAGAATGAACCCCAATTCTTAGGCTCTATCTCTGGAATCCCTCTATCCATAGAAATCAACTCATCCTTAGTAAAGGATATTTTCGAAAGTAGCATCGTATCTAGGTGTCTACAATTCAACTTGATCTGGAAGTACTCCTCTATAAAGGGTGCATCGAAATTAATCGAATTGTGTCCTATCAGAATTGAATCCTTATCAAGTGTGTGTAAGTATCTAATAAATGATTTGAAATTACCGTCTGAATTGTGTGTGTAGTGTGACGTATATTTAACTATGGGAGAGCGAACTCCGTCATTAATCTCCATCACACCTATAGAGTGTATCTTACCATGAATATCAAGGCCATTTGCCTCTATGTCATATATAATCTCTTTCATTTATTATTCCTTATTATCTAATATCTCTTCCCAGTAGTACTTACAAACTCCATCCTCAATAGGAGGAGTAAGAAAGTACGCCTGTCTATATTCACAAGCCTTGGCCGTGAATCTGTAGCAAGTGTCCCGTTGTGGGCACTCTGTCTCTGTCTCTGTCGGGGTGCACATCGATATGTCCGCCATTATTTATCCTTTGTCGTGTACCAGTGGTGGATAAGCAGAGCTTCACCTTGGCCATCTAGTAATCTGCCTCTAGGCGTTCTGAAAGACTCTCCTGTCAACTTCTCCGCAAGAAGGATCGAATCCATCTTGTCTTGAGAAAGTCCAAGAGCCTTCTTCCACACGTGAGGTGGAACAGTAACAACTTCAGCACCTGTAAGCTCAGCAATTGCGAGTAACTTACCGTAGTTCATTGCAGTCGTCCTTGAACTCCTACTACTATTCCCCATAGAAGTCCCTTGTGCCTCTAGCACAATCGTAGAAGCCCCTTTGAAGAACTTCTGAATGGCAAAGACATCTAAGACCTTCATAGTCTTAGCAGGAGTCTTTATCTTGTATTTCGGAGTACCTTCTAGTGGGCCTGACTTGTAGAGTTGTTTCTTGCCATTGGAATCTTTTGCAAGAATCATTACGGCAGGCTTTGTCTCGAGAGTCTTCGTAGGCATTATACAGTGGCCTGTGCCATTGTATAGCCCACCAGTAAGTCCTATATCGACTGAACAGATCATCAAACTTCCTCCGGAACTGCAAGTAACTTAGCAGAGAATTTACTCTGTATAATGTACATAGCCTTTGTAATTGACTCAAGATGGTCGATAGACTCTTGAAGTTTTTCCATGTCAGGAGCAGTCCTCTTGTATTGTCCCTCAATCGCAAGATCAAGTACAGTGTGTGCTTCCTCTGGTGGGAACTGTTGTCTAAGGTCTTCTAAGTATAGAAGTTCTCTATTAGGTCCTTGGTAGTGGTACTCAGAAGGAACATTAATACGGAAACTGAGTGAGTACGGTTGCATGTTAGAGCCTATTGTTATGTCTAAATTCTTGATAAGTTCTCCTCGGTCGTAATCAAATTGAACAACATCCACGTATTGGAATGTGTCTATGTATATGTCGTGTGAGGGTAGTAGTGGTCGTCTACTATTCTGAGGATTGAAGTAAATACTTGTAAGAGTATTAGAAAGACTCCTAACCTTGTCATGTATAAACAGGGGAAGTTCTCTAGTGTGTTTCTTAATAGCGTATGTAAACAACTTGTAGAAAACTCTAGTAGCCTCTATGTCCGCTGGAGAGGGTGTAGCTCCGTAGTGTGAAACAGAAGGCAACGAAAGGTCATTCAACTCTCGTATGAACTCCTCAGCAGCCTTTAATGTCTTGTGTGAATCTACCTTCGATATATTCATCACATATTCAAATTGTGTCATTTAAGGTCCTTTAATCGAGACATGAATGTCTCTGTCGTAATTGTGTTCATGTATTTCCTTCTGATGTGTATTAACTAAGGTATAATTACGTTCGTACCAGAGACAGTGTCTGTATTTACCATCTTCCCACAAGATGGACTAATCCAGTACTTTGTAAGTTGTCTCATTATTGGGTAGTTGTGTATTGTAGACTCAATGTCTGAAAAGTTGTCTGAAAAACTAAAATATATGTATTCATTAGGATTCTGTAGCCTCATGTCTTGTATCTTCTTAAACACTTCATTATGACTAGTCCCGCCATCTGCATGCCTAACACTGAAGGCAGTCATGAATTCTGGATGTAAACTTATATCGTATTCGTCATTAAGATCAAACTCTTGTGCAACGTCAGTAGTATGTACTAATACCTTACATCTTGCAATCTGTTTCCCAGATTCTTTAATCAAGTATAACAACTTTTGTAAGTCCTCTGTATTCATTGAACCAGAATTATCCACAGATATAATCAAGTTCAACTTCTTCTCTGTGAAGATAGGAACTGGTGAACTATATAAGTGTCTGTATGTGTTGTTCAAGTTTGACCAAGACTGGTGGAAGTCGTTAGACTTGTGGTGTACGGTCTTCTTGATCGAAGCCTTTAACTTCTTGAACCAAGAAACATCAACCTTAACAGCCTCGAAAAGTTCTTGAAAGATTTCTCCAGCACCATTACCTCCACCAGAAGTAGCGTCTTTAACCGTTCTGTATAAATTGTCACCTAAGTTCGAAATAGAGACATCAGCAGATGGACCCTCTTCGACCATGTATGTATCAATATTCAAGTATGTGAACTTGTGAATGTTCTCTGAGAACTTAGAAGCATTAATCTGTGCAGCACCTGTAACAAGTTCCTTCATAACTTGTATCTCAGTCATGTCAGCATATTCAGGATTGTAATTTATGAATGGAATTAATTCCTTCCATTTAGCAGCCAATGGAGATGCGTCATATAGAGACTTCATATAAGCATTTATAACGAAGTCATTTGCAAGAATAGTCTGTACATATGTAAGTTGTTCATCTGTCCCTTGTTTAGCCATCATTTGTGCATGAGTCGTTGTCTTGTGTTTACGAACTATGTGTTGTAACTCTTTTATGTATTTGTACGTAAAGAAGTGTAAGTGTTTCTCAAGTGTTCGTAAGATGTGGTCTAGGTGCTTTTCATCTTCGTATAAGAATGTGAAATGTATATTCGTAATGTCTCCTGGAACTGTGTATACAGCAAGAACTTTGTTCAAGTCTGTAAGTTGTAACGTAGACGATCGTGAAACCTTTGTAGACTGTTCACATGTAATTACGATAGGTAATTTCAGGAATAGTCCACATGTCAAGTATGAAGTCTTACTCAGTGACATTAGAGAATTTATACTCACTGCCATGTCTCTTGAAATAGTCTTTTCAGCCTCTTTTATAAAGTCGTGTTTATTCATTATTTAATCCTTTTATTATCTTAAGTAGTCTGCAACTAGTTGTTGTAGAGTGGCCAAGTCTTTGAAATCAGTCTTAGCAAGTAAGTCTTTGTCAGCTTGTGACATCTTGTAATTGTCATCTGCATACATCCCCATTAACTTATCAATGGCAATTCCCTGAGCAGGTGTAATCGGATTACCCTTATCTCTGAACTGGCTTTTGGTAAATAACTCACTGGAAATAAATCCTAGGAACGTATTAGCCTTTGCATTGTGGTTGATAAGCTTTATCAAGTATGCAGCGTCCTTTGGAGTGTGAATATAATTCACAATATATGGCCATACAAGTTGTTCCTGAATCTTCAGATCCTCAATATCTATCATCGTATTATTAGCAACTATGTTCGTAAAGTCTATAGCCTCCATATACGCAATGTGTTTTGCAAGCTCACCTGCAGCCTCTGAAGAGACCTTTTGTGAAGCAAGGAATACAGCATGTTCTTGTATGTATTCATTATCATATAGCCCAAACTCATTTGACAACTGGTGCCAAGATCGAGGAGAAGCAGTTGACTCAAGGTCGACCGACTCTTCCTCTAGTGTGTATTGTGGATTGTTCTTTAGAAATGACGAAATGTAATGGTGTAGGAACTTACCGTAGTTCGTATGCCAGTAGTTGAAGTCAAACTTTGACTCCATTAGTGAAAGCCTATCCTTGATCGGACTCTCCATAACCTGCATACCAGCCTCTTCCGAAGCATTCTGTGCACATATAATGGCAACTCTTGGATGTAATCTGTAACGACCTATCTTTCTCTCTAGAAGTAGTTCGTACATAATTGCAGACGTAGAGACATTCAATTTGTGAAAGTCATCTAGTAGAATTATAGCCTGTCCATGTTCTTCAGCAAGTAAGTTCGCAGAAAGTATCATCTCTGGAACAGACCACTCTGTACTTTGAGGAGTTCTTCCTCCAAGTGTGTACTTAGCCATTTGTGGAGCATCTACGAATGAAGGTATACCGTTGAAGTACTCTAAGTTCTTTGAAGGCAGTGACACGTCTAGAAATCCTGCATCAAGTCTTGAAGCAATCTCTCTTATCGTACTCGTCTTTCCTATTCCCGGTGAACCTAGTAAGTTCAGTGGAAGTAGATCCCTACCTTCGAACTGGCCTTCTATATTTCGTTGTATCGTTTGTACTATTAAGTCATTCATTTATTTATCCTTTTATATTTAGTATTGGTATTATTCTATCAATTTCTTGTACGAGATCTTTTTGAAGTTCCATAACTTCGAATATAGATTTGTACGCCTTTGGTGACTCATCTAAGTTTCCGTCCGAGTGATTTGCAATAAGATGTTTTGTTGAATCTTGAAATTCCTGTATGTTTTTGTCTAAAGCCAGAGAAGGCGTATATACAGTTTATAAGGTAGTTCTCATGTGGTGTATTATTTATCGTTTAAAAACTTATAAGTGATTATACCTATCTCTTATACGAAGTAGCTTAAGTCGGAAGGGCTACTCAAACAGCCCATACCCTGGAGTACTTAAGTGCCTACGTTTTTCATCAAAACCATAGAAATTTATACTCTCGTTTTTAGGCCTTACAGTAAGCTCCAACTCTAACGTAGTATCAATGTGATTAAGTACATTCACCCATATCTCACACAGTTCTTCTGGGTCTGCATCAAATCTTTCCGCACTTTCTGCTTTGTAATAAGCCTTACTAAGCAGTTTATTAGCCTCTAATATATCAAGGATGTCTTCTCGTATAGTAAATTCCTCATAATCCTTACACATATCGCCTATCGCAAAGCCAAGCAGTTCTTTACACTTGAAGTGGGCTTCTCGTAAATCATCTACGGGTTTAGCACTTTTAACAGTGTATGTGGTGCACTGGTTATGACCATCTCCACTCCAATCCCCTATTGGGAAATCTATTAATATTTTGTTCATTTATTTTCCTTTGGTTTTGTACTCATAATAAGAGTAACTATTTGTTGGTAACTAAGTACCAGATTAGTATTGTTGAACTGTGATTCGTACAAGTATCTACGAAGTAGCTTTATAAGTGGTGTGAACTGCATCTAGTTTTTTACTCTGTATTTGGCTAGTGCCTCATTAATAAAGACTAAGTGTTCAGTCTCCGTCTTTCTGTTTGACCAGTAACGTACCCTACTAAGGGGTATCTCTTCTACTTCGTCACAGTATTCTAAGTTCTCTTGGGACTCAACAGGCCCAAATTCGTCTTTATAGCCTTGAGCCTTCATGAGTGTCTGCGCATCCTCTGATGCGTACAGGAAGTCCCCTTTGTAACTCTTAATAAAGTACATCTTCATCTAATCATCCTCTCTCCTATTACCTAGAGACTTCTTCTTATCAATGACACATCTGTCCACACTGTCAAGTAAATCTCCGAAGCTTTTGAAGTTGTTACTGTGCATAGAACAGCCTGTAGCATTCGGAATTGAGTCCACATCAGGCTCTTCAAAGAATAGAGCCATGAACTCATCACCACCTATCCTGTAGACTTCCCATAGTGTGGCCATTCCTTGGATCTCTGTAGCAACCTGTTTGATCAAGGCATCGCCTGCAGCGAATCCTTTGTCTCTATTCACCTTGTGCAAGCCTGTCACATCAAACATAGCCAACCAGAACTTCTGGTTTGTAAGCTTGTGCATAGTCTCGACCTCGAAGTCTCTTCGTTGTTTCATACCTGTAAGATAATCGAACTTGTAAAGTTTGACCATATTCTTCCAGTGTATAAGCTCTTGTTCGTGTGTCATTTATTGTCCTTTATTAGTATATTCATACTAGAGTACACATTGCTGTTCTGAACTCAGCTATCCATGATATGTACTCCATATAATTATATTGTTCTGCCAAGACCTGTGACTTGACCGTGGTTGAACCACTTTGTACGTTCTTTGAGAGTTCTCGTCCCATAGTACTTCTGCTTTCCTCCCGAAGGAACAGTGTACCTTACGTAGGTTTTATGCTTTATCGATTTATTACACGGCACTTGTTGGCTCATTCCCGTATCATACAGGTGGTTCGTTTCCCACTTCTGCACTGTCCATAAGAAGGACTAGCCCAGACACCGTCACAGGTGTGATGCTATTGCATATATGTTCAAAGGTTACACTCCTCAAATCAACTATACGCGTGTCGAATGTGAACTCTGGAGTTGCGGGTGGATATAATCTCACCGAAGAATGTACACATTGATGGTTTATCCAACGATTATCAACGTGGGCTCAGGTAGGAATTCTACCCACACCTCTGGATTCGAACCAGATTTGTTTCGTGTACACTCATCACTAAGATTTGGAACGGGACAGATGAATTGAACATCCTCTGCCTTCTGACTTAACTAGTCATCATTAGGTTTAGTAAATCTACATCCCGCATATAAAAACATACGGATGATTAATCCGTACTAACTAGTGTTGGTCCTCATCTTTTCACTGTTACTTAACAAAGTACTTGAAATACCGTTTACTGTAGATATCAAGATTAGAAGTGGATGTTGCTATGGTTTAGCCAGCTATAGCTCTACCTCTGGTTATATTCATGTACCAGTATGAAGGCAATTATCAATTGCCGATGATGTACTTTTACTACTACAAGTGATGCAACTTGCCCTTCTCAGTTCTATTTATATAGCGCCGGTGATGTGAAAGTAGTTCCAATTGCGCTGTGGTGTGCTGTTACGCCAAAAGGTATTCGGTGTGATTGCATCTATACTGGTCTGACTGTGTTGGTTAGTGTCCCAGTGGATAGTACCCGATTTCCTACTCTTTAAAAGATGTATGCACGTGTGTAATTAGCACTCATACTGGCTGCTTCTAAGCCAACTTCCCGTAGTGTCCTTTGACGATTCGAACGTCATCTCCCCGCGTACAATTACTCTAGTACAGTGTGGTATTGCCCACACCAGGCTGCCAGGCGCTTTAACCAAAGGGGTAATTAGCTATTAGGACATATGAAAAGGCACCACCGTTTGCTCATCATTGAGAGGAGGGAGGTACTTATAACCATCACTAAGCTTATTAGGCATAATTGTGAATGGAGTTATAGCGATCGACTAATAATGTAGAATATACCCACTAGACTACAAATTTGATACGGGTATGCAAATGATACTACGATCTCTCGTAGATTTAAAGCCTTCGTTGCTTGGGCTTCGACATCGGTGAGCACTACTCTTTGATGCCTAGATATTATTCCGAGAATATACGCACGGACTCTAATGGACTCTTCGGCGAGTTCACTGAGGCTTCTCAGCAAGCCAGGCCCATGTGTCGTCACAGGCCGGGACGTCAGTTCAGTTAGACTGAGGTGTGAAATGAAGTAGGATTCGAACCTACGCCTTGAGGAGCGACCCGTGCCCTACCGCTGGGCGATTCATTTCATACCTCAACCTAAGTTGGGCAGTGCTTTCAACTGCCATGCTCAATAAGTCACCTTGAGTCTTTCAAGTGGTTCAGAAAGGTCGTTTAGCCCTGAAGGCAGGATTACGGAGGCCAATCTATTGGCTATGAATTGCAAGCCATTGACTCATTTATACTATGTAGTAGCCACACCCCACTCTGGAGTATGTGGTCTGGGCTGTTTAATGTCAATCCAACTATGACGTTTGTACAAGATTGGCTACCGCCTATGTCACCATAGACAGCACCATCCGTTAGGATACGCTGGGCACTTGTACGTTGAGCTTAAGCCTCCTCGCCACTGTCCAGGATCCATCGAAGATCTGACAGTTCTTACCATTCACTATTCGATTATTCAGGTAAGGGAATTTGCTAGACTGTTATAACAGTATGAGCGTATGGGTGGTCTGCGTGCAGTGTGTAGTCTACATAAAAGAATTCACTGTTACAGTTTGGTCCATGTTTGGCTATATACTCATCCACTTCCGAGTTGATCTGCACATCATTAACACTTATCTGTAGATAGTTATCAGCGTCGAATGAGTACCCACATGAAGAGATACCGGCTTGCGCGAGATTGTATATAGTTCCAGCGGATTTATTAAATAGCTCGACAAGTGTTTCCTTAGTCAGATCGTTATTATCTGGGTCGAACCCAGAAGCAACTAGTAACCCTAAAAAGTGGCGTAAGGTTGTTCCAAAGTCATTATCACCGAAGGTAATGCCTAGTTTATTTATTTTCACTATTATCTCCTTTCTAGGCTATGTAGCCAGGGATGATCTCAGCTAAAAGCTTACGATTAAATTTGAGTGCTTTATACACCGCGTCAACCCTAGATTCATTACGTTCACTAAAGTGAGGGATTAAGTAAAGCTCGTCAAACAAAGTCTTTGCAGCTTTTAACTTGAACACAAGAGCCTCTTTGTAAGGCATATCTTGGAACTCAGTAACATCTACGTCATATAAGTATTTAGTCTTTAGCATCTAGTATCTCCTGTTCTACCGCAGAAAGTATAACAACCTTTGGGAAGCGTACCTTTCTTATGGCTCGTAAGTCTTTCAAGAATTTGTCCAACAGGGCAAGTTCTGGGGACTTCACTTTGTAGCAGTTCCTAAGAGCAGTGGCCATCGTCTGTACGTCACCTAACTCAGTGGAAGAGCGTATGTGAGCCTTTTCTGTAAGGAAGTCCTCTACATGCTCTCTAAGCTCCTCGAGTGTGTACTTCTTCATTACGACCTACTTCGTATCTCTTCTAAAGAGTAGTCAACTAATAACTTACCATCTTTGAAAACTTCCACTAAAGCATCTACACAGTGCATATTAGGTTGTTTACCTACATGACCTGCAATGTATTCCTTTGTCTCTGTATCAAACCAAGTTGTAACCTTACCTCTTTTAGAGGCCTTACCTGGATCAGTAATAGGGTCTTTAAATACATCTATAGAGTGTATCTCATCTGGAAAGTCTGGACTTGTAGATTGACTAAATACATCAATTGATGAACATTTAACAGCAAATCTTTGTGTGTCTCTGTCGTGAGCCTGCATTAAGTCACCACCAGACCCAAATACAAAGTTTTCTGCAGCCATAGGTACGTCAGTCTCAGTGCAGAAGAACTTAAGAATACTCTCTATAGTTTCAGGTGTAATACCGTCACCCCATAGAATACCAAAGCTGGGTGCAATAAACTTACCAGTATCTCCCATCTCAACAAATAAATTATTATTATTCATTATCTGTACCATTTGGGAGATAACTTCAATAGGCTCACCACTGTCAGGTCTTAATACAAATTTCTGATGAGGTCTAGAATCTATTAACTTTCTGATTCTACCTTCTGGATTTGTACAGAAGTCTGTAAACTTATATACATCATAACTATCTGCCACAAATGACATAATAGGTGCGTCTGGATTTGCCATTAGCATATCATATACAAACTGTTCTTCACCATCTACACCGTGAGAACAGACACTTGAGTGTTCTGTAGCGAATACAGAGTATCCAGCAACCTGGTCCTCAGGCACATTGTAGTAGTCTTCACAGAAGAATAGTGAATTGAAGTTATCAGTTCCCATAAACTGTGTCAAGTGAGCATATCCACCAATAGCGGCAGACTCTACTGAGCTCGAACCTCTATCACCAAAATTGTGGTAAGCAAACATAGCCCACTCAGGTGAACCATAGTTCTCAAGCATCTTCTTAACGTGGTAAGACTTAGTAGCAATATTAGTTGGATACCAAACCTTCATAAGTAATGTCTCTAAGAATCCTGCAGCCCAAGGAACTCTTGGGTCTGTAGACTCAATAGTAACTAGTGCGTGTTTAACAGGAATTACTGAACCCTCTGCAACAGCCTTAACCGTAACAGGTATATGTCCTAATTCAACTATGTAATCCCAACCTTCTCTATCGAATGGAATTCCATGTAGTGCGGCCTTTCTCTCAGCCTTTATAACGTCCTCTTTAGTAGGCACGTTAGATATAAACTCTTTTAAGTAGTACTGTAATCCAACGAATACCGTTGAATCGTACTTACCACCTCTTGACTCCATGTAGTCATACATAGACACCATTGCCGGGTATTGTCCTGCGTGTGAGTACTTGTAACTGTCAGCCAGTCTTATAATATTAGTCATTTATCTCTTCCTTTTCTACTTCTATACATTGTGTATAGTAGGCGTATCCATTTGGATATGCATCCATTCTCTCTGCGTGCTCACTTGTTTGTTCTATCTTGAATCCAGCCTCTTTAAGTACCGAATTAGCGGTATCTAGTATAGCCTGTGACTGTAAGTTCTGGTCTTCTTTTCTATCATCTACCTGATAGCCTAGATCCATATAACATATACCATCCTCAATATTAAAGTCATCTATCTCTAAACCTATTATACTCTCCTTACTATTACCTTCTAGAGCAACAAAAGCCTTCTCTAGAGTATCTTTTAAATCATTCTCTATCATCTATTTCTTCCTTTATTGTGTTTATAATCTTCTCAACCTTATCATACATGAATTTAGCATTCTCATAAGATCGTCTCTTCTCTTCCATATTCGACCATACGAGAATTCGTTGAGCCTCATTGTAGACTAGTCTAGCCTTTTGTTGATCCTTGTAGTAGAGTCCTTCCACGAAGTCCCCTAAGCCATTACCATATTCAGGATCATCTATAAGACCTGTAAACCGGATATTGCCTTTCTTATCTTCAGAAAGGAGTATCTCAATACGTCCAGAAGCACCTACAGGGTGTATAGCCTTGGCCTCGTAAAGAACGTGGTCTTCATAAGTCCGTATTCCTGTAATCTTGTGTTGTATTATGTCCATATTGCATGGATGGTAGACTATATCATTAATTTCCATTAGTGACTCCTTTAACTGTAGTTCTTGTAATCTCCGAGAGAGTATGTCTCTAATACCTCGTGAAGAACGTCAAATATCTTATCCTCTTCTGGATCCGTAATCTTAAAGTCCTCTCCAAGTATCTCTTTTAATTCAGTGTGTATAGCAGTGAGGACTCTGTCTATGGCAGGTCCTACCTCATCCGTGTAGTATCCTTGGAAATATCAATATCCAATATAGTAGTAAACCTATCAGTAATACCTTTCCTCTTTTGTTCAGCTCATTTCTTGGAAATAACACTATTGCCAATGTATATATTGCAGCAATAATAGTCACTACAATATACACAAGTATCTCAATCACTTGAGAGTCCTGAAGGGAGTGTACCTACCCCGTTAATGGTATGTTCTAACAATAAAATAAGTCTTGGAACCTTATTATCTCCCCATGCCCATACATAGTCACCAGGCGATGGTGTCCAGAGTTTTATTTCTTCTAATCTAGAAGGTAAGGCACCAAAGCCTAATATATCTTTCTCAGATAGTCTCATTATATTATTATTACGTAACATAACCACATGATCACCAACCTTGAACTCAGGCTCGTCTGGTTTGATCCGGTAATTCTTTGTATCCTCAGTAAATGTGCCTTCATCTGGTATTATGTTATCCCATCTATTGTGCATCTGTGTGTTAGGATTATACTGTATAGTCTTCCCTTCAGCCAAGGCTTTACGAAATTCTACGTACCTGTCCTTGATAATGTAAGTATTGTGCCCTATAGCCCAATTATGATCTCCTTTACACTGTTGCCAACCCTGAATAGCAGGGTAGGTGTAAAGTAGTTGACCACCAGCAAGCCAATGTTCGAAGCATTCTTTATTGTCCAGTATAAGTTCTTTATTCACTACATCCCCTTATTCAACAAGAACCACTGTAACAGGTATTTCGTCACAGGATCCGTATGTATAGTGTGTTCTAAGAAGTCCTTTATATCAGCATAAGGAATAGAGTAAACCTCTATATCCTCACCCGGACCTAGGTCTTGACCCGTAAAGTCCTCCTCTGTAACCTCACAGTAGAGCTGGAAAGTCATAGACCCAACAGTCCCTACTGAAGAAAGCATAGAACCTATTGGCTGCATCGTATTAGGTCTAACCTTGTACCCTAATTCCTCTTGAACTTCAGCATATGCAATCTGTATAGGAAGCAAATCAGAATCTACAAGACCAGCGCAACATTCAGTCACAGGCTTTGTAACCTCTGAATTGATCATCGTAGGAATCCTGTATTGTTGAACAAGTAAGATCTCTTGAGTGTCAGTCTTGTTCACAAGAATGTGAACTGAATCGTGTGGATCGTCCTGCACTTCCCAGGATTGTTTAGTCCCTAATTTGTCACCTCTTGTGAATGTAACCAATTGTGGAGGCTTTATAAACTTAGGCTCGTCAACTTTTGTTGTCGAGTGTATGTAAATCGTGTCTAACATTGTGTGTCCTTTATTTAATCATTATATATTCTGTATATTTCTGGTGGGTATGTAGTGTCTTTAGCGGTGTTCCAGGTCTCCCCATACCCACCATTTACGGCAGTCCCATTCATTTCTACTTTTTTACCTTCTTTGATAGCCTGTTCTATCTCTTCTTTGGTCATAGGCACTGTGTATTCTCTATTCATCATATATCCTTTAATAGCATCTGCCATAGTCAGCCGTGAACTTTAAGTCCCAGTGACTCGGTTTGTAAGCAGCCTTTATGGCATCTTGTTCCTCAGTATCTTTCTTCGAGTATAGATTAAACTCTGGATCACTTATATCGCAGTGACAACAGGTCTTTCCAAACCAGTACCTGCAAGTGTCCTTGTGTATACAGTCTGCCACCTATAAGCCTTTTAAATATGAAAATACGTCAGGGTGTAAATTGTGTTCATTTGAATCTAAATCTCTTCTAATATCTGTGGCATGTAAGTCTATATCAGACTCAGGAAGATCCTTCGTCTTAAGACCTGCAATCTCATACATCTTTGAATAGTGTTCGTTCTTGTAGTCTATACCTCTGAAAGTAAAGTCTAATCTGTCGTCAGGCTTATTATGAGTATATATAGTAATCTGTGACAAGTCTTTACAAACATTCGACTGTAGACTATCTATCAATTGTTCAAACCATTCGTCCCAGCATTCCTTATCCTCAAGAGAGAGTACAGTCATACCTGGATAGACGATGTTCACCATCTTCATTCGATCTAGAATCTTCCAAGGGTTCTTGTCGTCTATCTTATTGGCAGAGCCTACAAATACAATAGGGGTAAGTCCGTCGTCTATAATGTGTTCGATCGTGTAAGTGTGTCCTATGTGTATAGGAGCCATACGGCCTACGAAAGCTCCCCACTGTTCTTGTTCTATTTCCATTAACTCTCCTTCTATTTCTTTAGTGTACTCTCTTTTATCTCTAGCCTTTGTAGGCTCTATAACATTTTCCCACCAGCCTATAAAACCTCTTCTTCTATCAGCACCTGAGACCTTGTGTTTGTAGTCTCCGCCTTGTTGTTTCTTACGTCCTAGAGGTTTCATTTAACTTGTCCAGTATTTCATGGCCTATTGCAGTAATTATAACAAGCCAACCATATACATTCATTTGAAAATGTGTAGTAGAATCTATCTGTCCTCCAAAGTTTAGAAATAGTGCTAATACAAATATACAAATAGATAATATATAAAGTAGTGGTGTAATCATTTTATGTCCTTTAATTAAATATCAGGATGTAAGTCCCTATAAGTGTGAGTATATGAATGGTCTGATCCAATCCAATAACAACAAAGAAGTCGTGAGTTCGTCCTTCTTCCCATAGACGAGATGTCCATCTCGATGTGAAATAGTCTACAAATCCGTGGAGTAGTCCATTAAGAATTATCCATCCTGTAATCATATAAGGGTCTGGAGAAACGACTATTACGTAATAGTAACCTACCCCACTACCAAGCCATAGCGTGTAAGCAAGTATGTGCTGTGAAAGCCAATAGAAACCCGTACTCTTGCCCTTAGCCATCTTATCCGTCTGCATAACAAAGTCAGCAACGAAGTGTGCAATCATAATGACTGCGAATGTAGTGAATGAAATCATCTATTATCCTTTATCTATTGTAGTAGTCACAGAGACTCTGGTTCGAATTATCTTCCATCCAAGTAATCATTTCTCTGTGCTCAGCTAGTTCTTTCTCTAATGGTTTGAAGTGGTCGAATATATTGTTTACCAACTGTTGGAGTATTAAGCTATAGCGGGGATGGTTTTTAACCACTATATTATTTAAGGCCTTTTCTCGTGTCATCTATTCCTCCCAATTTGTAAGTAGAGTAACCTTTAACAGGTCCTCTCTTGTAAGTTCATTAGCCACGAAATAGCCCTCAACCGACGTGACAATCCTGCCATCTGTAACAGCAATGACACCTCTAGTGTACAAGTCAGGCACTCCCTCGAAAGAGTCTAACATTCGTATATCCTTCTCTGGAACCACCCAGAGTTCGCCCTTAATCTTGTGACCTATACCAGGTGTATCTTGTAAGTATGGAAAGTTCTGTCCAGAAGCATACATAGGATATTCCATGAATGTCTGTACCTCTAAATAAAACTCAGCATCTGTTCTCTCAAGAACGGAGTGATTGCTCATACCCTTCTTAAGTGTACCGTATATAAATAGTAGCATCTATTACCTCCTTTTAGACTTAGCAACAGTCTCGTCCCTAAAGTAGAATGGATTGTAGTGGCCCTCTTCAGTAAGTATCTTAGCATCAACTAACAGTTGTGCCCTTTTCTCAGGAGTTCTTTCAGCAGCAGATCTTCTACATCTCTCTAATAGGGAATCTTCTTCATAGCTTATAGGAGCATTGCCCCAGTCGTCGTCTAAATTAACTCCACCTAATCGTCCCATCTATTGTCTCCTTCTACCTTACAACACCTATGAAGTGTATCTTAGGGTTCTTTCTAATATTGAACTGTATCTCATTAGTACTTTTAAAGTCGTGCCTTGTCTCGTCCCACTCAAACTCAAGTATGAACTCGTAACGTAGTGGCATGTATTGAGAATTATTGAACTCTCCTCCACAGACTTTTGAATGGATCCAATCAAGATTATGAGAGAACCATTTAAACCTTGTACGGAAATAAGGGCGCTTATACTTTACTGTATGTAGCATCTCTTCCTTACACATGGCTCTGTAAATTCTCATTGTCTCCTCTTATTGAATCCATCTACGTCATTAATTATGATCGTAACGGGTTTACCCGGAGTGATCTTTATAGAGGACACATCGTCTAGTTCGTGATTCGAACCGTCTATACCAATCCTTGTGGTCTTTCGACCTTTGCAATCTATAACAAGTTCCGTAGGAGCAATAACAGAATTCACTGTCCTATTCGTCTGCATACCGGTCACTGACCAGTTCGGAGAAGATAGGGGAAGTATTGTCCCATTATTATTCCTATTTATTCCTGTAGACCCTTGTGCAGTAGAAACTACCACACCACAGCCTTTGAACGTACCTAATTGGTCATCCTCGTGTGTACATGTAAACTCTGTGAATACATTAAAGTTCCCGAGGACAATGTCATTGAAAGCATTGTATGTAGAGACAAGACTAACGAAGTTCCCACCTCCTATATCTTGTCTATTGGACGTGACATTAATATCCATAGTCTGTACTTCGAAGTGTGTAGCATCTGGAAGAATCCCTCCATCAACAGGTCCAACCCTATTATTCATAAGGAAATTCAACGTACCTCCAGCAATTCCAAAGAACGGAAGGCCTAGGTGTGCGAACTTATTAATTGCCGTTAGTAACGTCCCATCGCCCCCTTTGACATAAATCGCGTCTGTATCCTCGTGAATTGTCTTTCTAAAATCGTAAGCATCTGTGTAAAGTAATTTCATCTATTTATCCTTTTTGAATATCTCTTTCACAACTTGTATATTGTAAGAGTGTACATTCTGTCTTATAGCCTCGCCACTCGGAGTCCTATTACGAACAAGTTCGTCCTTTATCCATTCCCAAGGAGAGTAAGCCTTTATCTTCGTCCAAGTATCTCTTATAAGAGTGTACTCAATCTCTTTTGAAACTCCAGGATCTGCAAGCCTTCCAGCATCGTCCGCATGTGCAAGCGTAAGCTGATCCTCAAGCATTTGTGAAGTCTTGTACTTCGCAAGGAATGTAGCAATAGTCTTTGCAGTCATCTCATGTGTCTTGTAAATCTTCGTATGATTCTCCACTAAGAATAGCGTAGTACCTAGCAACTTCTTCGGAAGCCAGTTAGGCAGAAGTGGAGCAAAGTATACAGGACTTGCATGTCCTGCAGACGAACCAAAGTATTTGTAACAGTGTGGCTTAGCCACATCGTGGAATAAGACAGCAGTCTTAATTTCTAGTGACTTATCATGGACAACGTCCAGCATCATCATAGTGTGTTCAAATACAGAGGACTCTCTGTGGTGTTTACTACCCTCCTTGCATAGAACCATAGGCTCTAGCACAGGGAATACGTATCCAAGTATATTCAACTCAAGAAGAGTCTCAAAGAATACTCGTGAGTTCGGAAGAAGTAAAGCCTTCTCGACCTCTTTCCAGATTCGTTCTGGAGTAAGTGAAGTAAGAGTAACTCGCATATCGTAACATAAAGCCTTTGTAGCGTGGGCGATCTTCCAATCTGTACCTAGAGTAGCTCTGAATCTTGCCAATCGAAGTACCCTTACAGGGTCCTCTCTGAAAGCATCTGAAGTATGTCTTAATACCTTCTTACGAATATCATCTATACCACCGTGTGGATCAATGTAATCTCCAGAGTCTTCGTCATATGCGATTGAGTTCACACTCAAATCCCGGCGTAACAAGTCCTCGTCAAGTGTAACGTCACTTAACTCAGTAATGAAGTCTGAATGACCTCCACCAGTGGATCTCTCGCGTCTAGCAAGAGCGTATTCATCTTTTGTCTCTGGGTGTAGAAATACAGGGAAATCCTTACCTACAAATGTGTATCCAAGAGAGATCATCTCATTCATCGATGAACCTACAACGCAGTAGTCTTTGTCATTAGACTGAATGTCTGTCCCGTGTATGTCATTTATCAAGGAGTCTCGAACTGATCCTCCAACTAAATATGTATTCATGTGTATCCTTTATAAAGTGATGCCAAGAGGATTGTAACTCCTGTGCGAGTTGTCCAAATACTCCTGTAAGTCAGGAGTCATAATCTTAATGAATATATTATAATCATGTTTTGCCACTTGTATTCTATGTGTGTAGGGTTTTCCTACTTCCTTGTAGACTCTAAAGATCTCTGAAGGATGTATCCAGTAAATCTCTTCACTACAGTTCGGAGAGCCATTAACAGCAGTGTGTATTTTAATCATGTACATCCTTTAAATTTCTATAACGATTAGTGGGTTAGTTGGCCTGTACTGTAATGTCCTCTAGTGTTGCAGAGCATTTAGTACGTTTCTGCATGTTAGTACGTGCAGGTATCATCTCAAGATTAAGAGTATTTCCTATTACTGTAGGGAGTATGTTATTAATAAATCCATAGTATACACTCACTTTATGGTCTAGGTGGTATGCATCTGGGTCATTTTTTATATGACCTCTAAGGTGTATATTCTTCAGATTAGTGCAGTTCTTTCTTGTCTCTGCTAAAACTAGTTTCTTATAAAGCTCCCACTCAGTCCTATCTTCATCAGGAATCTGACTACCTTTGGCAATCTTCGTATCCCTACCTTTATCCAAACATGTCTGGAGAAAGCTAGGATTTACAGCTCCTAAGTTTTGTAGGCAGGCTTCTCTGAATCTAACACTTGTTGGAAATTCTTCTACACCATATTTAGCAATGTTTGTCGCTTTACGTTTCAGCATTCCTTCTTTGGCATTAGCTGCACATATCCGTGAGCTACAGGTTAACCTATAGCCTTTAGGGAATGTGTAAAACGTACGCTCCTGTCCGCAAGTGCATTTAGGAGTGACTACTTCGTAGTACATGTTGTAAATAGTTTGGGGACTTAGCCCACTCTTCTTTACTCTATGGTTATTAAGTGTTCCTTTTACTGTAAAAAACTCAGTTTCTATCTCTAATCTAGTCATACGTTAGTATACCATAATTAACCTTAAACCTCTATAAGCTGAGGCTCATAGGCTAATTGGTAACCGTCATTAAGTACGGCAGCATTAACAAATAATGTACCATCTATCTCCACTTGCTTACCACCTTGAGTATGTATGTGACCGAATACACAAGCTTTAAGGTCAAGCTTGGATACAGCTAAAGCTAGTGCAGGGTCTCCTACATTACAAGTAGCCGACCAGTTGTTGTTAACTTCATCTAATATATAGTGTGGTGGGCCATGACATAATAAAACGTCAGTGTCTTCGTCAATGCCTTTCCATATCTCAGTTAGTTCTTCTTGTGTACGATTGAACGCCCAGTTACAGAACTCAGGTGTATCCGCAAAACCCTGTATCTTAATACCCTCGACAACTATACCAGTACCTTGTAGGTGTGTAATGTCAGGATAGTTAGCTACTAAGTTAGCGAATGCTTCGGGGTCTCTCTCTCCGAGCCAATCATGATTCCCATTTATAAATATCTTATGCTTGAATGGTTGTCTATTAAACCACTCAAAGAATTTAATAGTCTCAGTTTTAGTCCCTGTACCGGAGAAATCCCCAGCATGTAGTAATATATCACAATCTGGATAGATCGTAAGATCTAACTGCGCATGTAGCTCATGAGTGTCACTCACACATACCACCTTTAACATCTGTCAGCCTTTATGTCTTTATGAATCTTGTCAGTCATATCTGCAACATATGACTCGTAAGCCTCTTGCAAGTGTGTGTGAATATTTGTCTTTGAGTATGAGTAGTCGACCTCTTGGAAGAGTTCGTAACCTGTCTGCTCACACCAATCGTCGTAGTCTAGAATGTTCATTGTGTATCCTTTTATTTAACTTAGTTCAGCACACCGAAGTGTGCTCTATAAATCAAGCAAGTCTTACTTACTTTTCTGTAGCAAGTAGGCATTAGACACGCACTTAAAAGTAATAGTACCCTCTAATGACTTATAGACCCTACCTTCAGACTTAACATCTGAATTAATTGAAGGTCCTGTAACTCTTTCTTGTAAAGAATCAAAGTCTTTACAAGTATCAAATATAGGCAGCGTATCCACTATAGGAATATGTGTAGCGTCAGGTAAGTACTTCTTAACGAATGCAGAAGCATCCGTAGGATTTAAGTATTCTTGTGTCTCAATATTGAATACAGAGAATATGTGAAATTCAACAGAATCCACTTTCTCATAATTAGCCTGTATATTTGTAGCAAGCACTTCACCTTGTACAGCATAACCTGTAGGCAGATCTCTTTCAAGCTCAGCATTAGTGGCAGCTGTCCAGAAGTTAGACTTCTTATCTTCAGACCCAGGGCGTTTAAGCTCTAGATTCCTAGAACACACACCAAAGTGGTTAAACGGAAATACATCAGGTTCTGTTATATCCTTGTAGCCTACCAGTACAGCCAGCATATTGATCCAACCTTTCCAGAAAGGAATGTCGTTGTCAATCTTATAACAAGTCATAGAAGATCCATCCAATTTAAGTGTCTCTTCAAATAATGTATTCTTATGAACCTCAAAGTAATGAGGCAAGTTCTGAATACGTTCTTGATCAGTCTTTCTTAAAAAACTAGGGAATTTGCTTTTAGGTTGTCCAGTAACCTGCAAGCCACCACCCTTACCTTGTTGAGTAAGATCAATATCAAATTTAATTACTCCAAACTCTTCAGTCCAGTCTGAACCTTCAGTAACATCTTCAGGCTTGCCGAAGAGCATATTTAAAGGTAGTGCCAGTCCCTGTGAAACAGCCCCAGACATCTTCATAGTTCTCAATCTGTGTCCAAGTTTATCCTGGTGAGTAGTAGGTTTACCTAAGAACTCATACATATCAGCCACAGGTAAGAAACTGTCAATCTCGAAGAATACACAAAGATCATTAACAACGAACTCATCCTTCTTAACAATCACCGACCAGCCACCAATTACAGCCAGAACTATTCTATCCTTCTTAGGGATAGGAATTAATTTATCAATCTTTTTAATTGTCACCAATTTTCTCATTATTTCTCCTTTAAATCAAGTAAGTGTAAGTAGATCTCATCTACTTTCTCTGTGTCCGAAGACTCTTGTATATCCGTAGTCTCTAATAGAGAATCAACCTCTTCTATCAAGTGTTCGATCGTATTCAGTATCACAGTCTCATCGACCTTTCCAGCCCTTATGTCTAGAATGTACTGCCTTTGAGAGAGTGGGAACTTAATGAAGTTAGTCTCAAGAAGTTCCTTCACCTCGAGTATGACCCTCAAGGAATGTCCCAGACTTTTGTAACAAATACCTTCTGTAACCTCTTTAGCCCTTGAACCGTATGAAGCCTCCATCTCTGTAAGCTTTTCAATAAGGCGAGCAAGAGATGTCGAATGAAGTGCATACTTCTTACCTAGAACATCTAGGTAGAGTATATCTTCTTGTTTGCGATTTGAACGTGGACCAGGGGCCATAACGAAGTTAATGTATTTGAACTTCTTTACATCTGAAGGAAGTAATAGAGCATCCAACCTCTGGTCAAGTGCACCTTGAATATATTTATCAGAATTAAGAACTTTCAAGAAGCTCTTAAGCTCACCATAACGAGTACCTTTAATCCCTGACTGTCTCGCCTGCCCAACACAGTAGCCCACAAAGGCCTGTAAGTTCTTACCATAGAAAGACTTGTAGTTATCCTTAATAAGATTCAGAAAGACTGTGTCCTGTAGAACAATCGTATCCTCTCTAAACATAGAGAATAGTAAGTCTAATGATCCCGTCTCACCCTTCTTAAGAAGTTTGAACCAAGTGTGTATAGAATCCAAATGAAAATCTATATCGTCTTTTGTATTCTTAGAGTCTTTACCACCTGTAGAGTATGAGTATAACGGCAGATCTCTCTTGAGAAGTACATCCCTTTTATTCGGAATGTATACACCGCGATAGTCCACATCTGAAGCGGGAGTGTTCGTTCCGTAGAGGGTCGAACCTGACTTCGTCAAGTATACGACCTTGCAGTCGTTCTCTTCTTCGAACTTCTTAATCAGTGTCTGTAACATGTAGAGAGTCCTTAAATAAGTACTTGTGGTCATCAGGAAGAACTGAGTACATACCATTTGCAACCGCTCTTATGTCATAGTGCGCAGATGGGGCAGTACGAAGTGACAGGAAGTGTTGAATAGCTTGTGCATTCATTGACACCTGCCACGTGTAATCATAAGCCTGTGGAAGAAGCATAGCAATGTCATCATCAGAATGACCTGCAGCAATATGGCCTTGAACCAAGTCCATAATAACCTCTAGAGACTTATTTATAGACTCGTTAGGCGTCTGTGTAAATGTAAGAGCATCGGCTCTTTTAGATGTAGTATATCGTGTAGATTGTACAGAAAAGTCAACTCCGGCCTTATGTCTTGTGAAGGCAAGAAGGGTCTTTGTAGAGGCAGTAATCCTGAACACATACAAAGAATGTCTTAATACAGAAGAGTGTTTCATCTTGTTGGCAATCCGGACATTCAGACCTTGGTCTATTGGGCCATTATTATCTGACCTAGCTTCTGAGTTCCAACACATCCGTATACCCGAGTTTACAAAGTCTAAGGGTGTGTGGTGTAATAATTTTATATCCAATTTAGTCTCCATGAGGTGTGAAGTCCATCATATACTGATTAACAGTATGTACGTCTTGAGTTATTGCCGACAAGGCAATGTCAGTGTCTTTAAGTTCATTATAATTCTTAGAAGCAGACGGAGTCTGCAACTTCTTAATAACTCCCTTTAATGTCTTGCTAGTATGAGCCTTGCCCATATTCAGTAACCTTCCAATTTCAGAAGGGGTGAGGTCGGAGAAAAGATACTCGTACTCTGTTCTTGCTAGTTGTTGGCAAATGTAAGCACGGAAATCGCGTTTACAATACTGCTCAAATGTGGGTATCTTGTAGAGAGATCTTGAATAAGACTTATCTATCCAGTTACCTGAAGCATCTTTAGTGTACCTTCCATTAGTCTTTACTAAGTACTCCTTAAGCCATACATTATTAGTATCAATCTTTTTAATGTGGGACATGTAAAGAGTATGTCTCACCCTAAGTGGAGTAGCCTTTGCAAATTCATTGACCATCTCGGTGGCAACAAAATTATTATGGCGTCTAATGTCAGCAGCAATCCGCAGTTTTTCTTTAGCGTCTTTCATGAATATCCTTTTATACGTCGTAAGGTTCTTCTGTATAGTACCAATCGTAAATGTTTTCTTGTTCCATATACTCTAACCATTGACCGTCTTCCACACACCCAGATCTTGCAACAATCTCAGCAATCATAACTTCCTTTGAAGGCATAACAGACTCCTGCTGTTCAATTATTATTGAGTTCTGCAGCTCAAGTGTCTCATCAATACACTCTTGTTTATCTTTAAAATCATTCTCTGTGACAGTAGCCACAGCATAATGAACCACATCAGCATAGTAAGTCTCATAGAATTCTGAATAGATCTTAACAACAGCGGGGAAGGCAAGTTTCTGAAGCTTGTCCTCAGTGTAATTAAACTTTCCAGCAGGTTCTGTCACATCTAACTTCTGAGCGTCTAGAATGGCTGCAATAATACTTTGAAAAACCATTGTACCTGCATCAAGCTTTTTTCCAAAAACCTTTAGAGTGATCTGACTATACACCTTTCGAAGTGCAGCAAGTCCAAGTACTTCTAATGTTCCTCTTGTATGTACTGTCTCCGCAAGTGCAGGCGTCTTTAAGTACTCTTCTTGTTTTTCAAGAATACTTTTAACAACCTTATCTTTCTCCCTCGTGTAGGAGTACAGTCTTGTAGCCTTCACTTTAAAGTGAAGATTTTTCTGTATATTATTTAACTCTACTAGCGGCAGTTTATTCAAGTCGTCTTTTGTCATTGTCACATGTGGCTTATCGTAGGCATATGAAGCGGTATTGTAGTTGTAAGTCTTAACAGGTTTAAGTGAAAGATTATCCTCAGAGATTATATTTGTAGAGGGGCTGTATCCTTCACCTAGGAATAACTCGTGAGCTATTTTCTCAATACCTATCACAGCCTCTGACTGGCTGCAGTTGTCTAGAGTAGTATAAGACCTTTTTGGATCCTCTCCGAAAAGCCTTTGCACAGTAGAAAGTGTAGCCTCCTCTTGTATAACAATAGCAGCACAATTGGCCTGTACATATTCAATATCTGTTCCTAGTGTACCATTAGCAGTTCTGTACTCGTAGTGAGCAACTCGGCACTGACCATTGTCAATTGCCATAATCCCTGCGAAATTAGGTCTGTCCTCTTTGGCCTCTCCGAATGGGAAGACAACACCAGGTTCCTCAGACTCTAAAGCCAAGTCTGTAGTAGAGAATGACTGGTATGAAGAAGAGCCTGGGTGTCTATGGATTGATCCATATTGTGCACTCTGTGTCTCAAATTTTACCCCAAGAAGAGCCTCGAACTGTTCCGCGATCCCTAGTTCAAGTAGTTGGTTAACTTTTACATTATGTAAAGGTTTGATTTGGTCTGAGATTTCTCCGATTTGTTTCATATTAAAGCCTATTGCGGCCTTCGATACTTCTTGTTTGTAATTGAAATACGCAGTAGGAATAGCAATGTCAAGTATAGAATTATCAGGTGCTCTGAACCTTAAATTCAAGAACCAGTAATGTACCTGGAACTCATTGTCTTTAGCCAATGGACCAGATTTTACAAAGATCTCTTGCATAGCTCTTGAGTCAATAAGGATTACTCCTTGACTAGTATCAGTTATGAAGTCTTTTATCTTTGGTTTTGTCAGGACGTTAGTCCTGACAGTCGTCGTCTTCTTTCCCATCAGTATCTCCTAGGATATTAGCCAGAGTGTATAACTCTAGACATTTGTGGATCATCGCGTCAGCATAAGCTAGTGCGCCAGGCACTATCGGATAGCTAGTATATGGCGATGACAAATTAGCGTGTGTAAGACTTCTCATTCCTTGGAATGAATTTCTTGGAAGATCTCCTGTACATACAGAAGACCAACTTAGTTCTGTGTCTCTATTAGATATAAAAGAACAGCCTCTAATATTAACTGACTTGAAAGGCGACAATGAGTATCCTATAGAACCCTCACGTCCTTCTACGTATATAAGTGAACTTCCGTAATATGGGGCAACAATTCCTTTAGTAATTACCTGGTGGGCAGATAAGTAGTACTTGTCTTTAGGAACCTCTCCAGCTATTACAGATTCAGAAATCTTTATGAACACTTTCTTATGTTCATAGTTTCTTAGGGGTGCCTCCCCTCTAATATACCAATCTTCTTTAGCAGTGTAAAGTTGCATAAGTTTCTCTATGTTCTCTCTAACTAGGTCTTCATTACTGTAGTGTGTACTGAAGTCTTTGTCAGATTGAGCCCTGTCTGTATGGAAGTACAAAATAACATTAAACTTATTGTTATTTAGAATTTCTTCATTCTCCATAATAGCCAGAGCTGTTAAGATGTGTAGTGGATTGATAATGAAGTTAGGATTACTCGGATCTCTAAGAAGAGCTCCGTAGAAGTTATTACCTGCGAGCTTTTGATAGTGTGCAATTACTTCCATGCACTCCTTGAAAGGGGCATTTACAGTAACATTGACAATCGTAGATGTAACAGACGTAAGAAGATCATTACCTCCAAGAAGGTGGTGGACGTTAAGGTTTACATCTTCTCTTCCGTCTCTAATAGCCTCTCTTAAGTATCTATAACCCTCTATCCCAAACTCTGATGAGTACTCATGATTTTGATCAGGATTTATACAGTATGTGTGTAGAGGATTTGTAAGGTACTTCGTAGAGGCTCTTTGTAATGGAACTCTAGCAAGTACATTTCCTTCGTGGAAGTGACCCACCTTTAGTGTACCTGAGTACTCTCTAAATAGATCTGTGTAGTATTTATCAAAATCATGATCAATAACATCATCAAGAAGTGTCTTTTCATTTTTTCTAAACATTTTGGTCTCCTCCCTCTTCTGTGTCATTCGCTATATCGTCTACAAAGGCTGCCCACCCTATGGGTGTAACAGCAGGCATAGCCCGTACTCGGACTTCTCGAGTATCTTCTATGTCCTCTTGTACTGGTTCGTCCTCTTCTCTAAGGTCATTTACATTCACGTTATCTCCTGTAGGCCATGTATACTCTTGATCGACTTTTAAAGACTTATCAAGAGTAAACTCGTACTCAAGTAGGGACTTGTTTTTGGCTTGTAAATCAATACTTGTATCAGCAAGTATTTCTATAAGTGTAATCGCCATCTTTAGTTGGTTCATAAAGAACGAACTCAATTGGATCTTTCCATAAGTCTCAACCTGAATATTCAGGTCATTCCCGTGTGTAGGGTTTAAATGTACAGAGCATGAAGTATCTGCATGTGTAGCACATATGAAATTACCTATATTCGATAGTGCATCTCTTGACCCAATCTCAGGCGCTCCATAAAGGACAACATTTGAACGTGTCTCGTCATTCCCAGTAGTATACCCATAAGGCATTCCCGAAGAACCAAACTCTTCTACACTAGGCAAGTAGTGTCTGTATGTGTCTACATCTCGTGACAAGTTACATGCAAGTTTGTAAGCCAAGTTTACTTTAAAAGGTGTAGCAGAGTGTAGCTGCACTACACGGGGGTCAATAGGAAATCGTAGTAAGTTTGAAAACTCTAGTACATCCTCATCAAAGATATCCACGCATTCAAATATATTAGACATACCTAGGAAGTCACTTATTTGTGACAACCAGTATATTGTATTTATACCAGTACCTCCGGCACCTACAAAACCTATTGTAAGTTTTCTGTCCTTTACTTTTGTAAATAAGGTATTTAACTTTCTCTTTGAGTATCCAAGTAACCTACACAGTGTCTCAGTAGGGATTAACTCAGCGTCAAATAGATTTGCAGTCAGTGGAGAAATAGCAAATCTCTTTACACCATTGCATGGACAAGAGTAGTCGTAAGCCCCTCTTGTAATAAGGGTGTGAGGCATGTATGAATCCAGTACACCTGGTGTCCTCGTGTGTGCTGGATTATCTCTAGGTAAACTGTAACGATTACCTACTGCATAGTTCAGCTGCTCTTCTATGAATGCCGTAGAGGTCTCAACCTCTGTAGACCACTCTACATCATCTGGTACATCTATTTGAGAGCTAATAAGGGGCTTTAAATCATACATGTCTAAACTGTATAGATAGTACATATTGTCATCTAAATCTATGATAATCACTCTTCCTTCTTGCTCAAAGTGTATAATAGAGTTAGCGGGCTTAGGGATCTCTCTAAAGTACTCAGAAGGGATATCTAAAGAGTCAATTACTCTAATCCTAGTAGGGTCAGTAGCCGCTGTGTAGAATCCAGGGTGGAATACAATCCTAAGAGTAGATCCTATACGATTTCTAATTCTTTCTGCAGTATCGCCTTCTCTCGCCTCATCCCTTAGTGTGTAGTATTTTATTTCAGTATTCTCTTCCATGTATTCTCCTTTAGTTTAATATATACTGCAACCCTCGGAGAGGGTTGTGTATACATTAGTGATTGTTGCCTCAATAGGCGGCCCTTGTGTGGGTATAATTTGTACCATCTAAATGTATTGCCCAGACCTAACTAAAGGTCTGAACGGGAGTACCTTTACTTACCAGATTTCGACATTGTCTGTGCAGATGAGCCTTCACTCACAGATACACAAGCCGCAGCTTTTGTGTTTTGTCCTGCAGTTGCCGCAGCAACTAAAGCGTCTATATCAATTACATTAGCAGCCATTATTTGTTACCTCTGATTCCATCGATTTTACCAACAGATGTTGGGATCTTAATAGATACAGTGTTACTGATAGTTGCGAAAGCAACTTTAGGAGCAGCACACCCACTAGCAAGTAATTTTAAAGTCAACGTTGTTGCAGCTTTTGTAATTTCTTTAACAGTCTTAGCCATTTGTCCTGTAACAACACCGTTTACGATGATTACGTACTTGTTTTTCTTAGCTTTTTTAGCTTTCTTCTTAGAGTTCATAGCTCCTGCCATGTTGTTCATTAACGCGATAGCGTCCTGGTTTAATTCTTGTCTTTTGCTCATATTTGAGTCCTTTTGTTGGTGTTAGTTTAGGGACATTCCGGTCACAATCTATAGTGTCTTAGAGTGGATGAGAGTTCCGTTCTCATCCAGTACAATAATCCGTGTAATTCCCTCGAGAACCTCTACTTGGACAATGTGTTCAGACTTTTCTGAACGGACTCTTACAACTTCTTGGTCACCTAGAAGTATTTGACACTCCTTTGTAGCATCTGCTGTTATTATCGTACGTCCTTTTGTCTTTATAACCATTATGTATTCCTTAGTATAATTAGATTTGTCTTGTGTTTCTTAGCAATCTTTGCCAAGGCAGGTCTGACATTTAGTGTAAAGGCCATCTTGTCTGGGAGGAGTGTATTCCGCCCATCAAGAGTCTTCGTCAGTGTATACAAATCATAAATGTCCATATTAGGAAGTCCTGTTAACTCCATGTCCAAAGAGGTTTTAGCCTCTTTAACACAGTCTTTGAAGAACTTATCTTGAAAGGCCTTTACAAATGCAGGGTGTACAGTGTCTTGGATGTGGGAGATTTGCTCTTGCTCCATCTCTTCATACGAATAAGTGGTACCAATACTAACGCCTTGGAAGGAGGTACCAGGGGAAGACTGTGCCAATGTACATAATCGCCCATCTGAAAGGTCAGGCTTTTTAAGGCGTTCCCAATAATTTGAACTATTCAATTCATCTTGACCTGGAATTGAAGCTCGTAGATTGTCGAAATGCATAGCAAGTTTGCTAAGCTCAAGTTTGAACTTACTCATTTGTAAGTCCATTATGTCTTTGTTTACCTCTCTGAAAGCCCACATCTCGCTCTGTAAGTGAGTGTAAGTCTTTAGCAGTTTAGCAAGTACAGTCCTCTTCTTGTAGTTCTTAATACTTTCAAGCATCATTAACTCTTGAATAGTGTCTTAAGAAGTGCAACAGCATTTGTAAGTTCATCTGCCGCAGGTTTGAATACGCGTAGAGTCTCTCTTATAGATCCATTTAGACTCTCAACATCTAACTCTTTCTCGAATTTGTCGAAGGCATTTGAGAATATTGTAAGTCTCTTGTGCAGTTCTTGTGTAGAGTGTTCCGCTATTGACAAGTCTTGTAATTTGCTCTCTAGTGTATCTCGTAGAGATGAATATCCTTGTTCGAAGTGGTTTGTCATGGCTGTAAGCTCTGTGTCGAAGTGTTCTTTGACAATAGAGTTCACCTTATTCGTAAGGATAAGATCAGCATCGGATTTAGCCATAGATAGTTTGTACAATTCGTAGTGTAGCTTACCTTCTTTGATGTCCTCTATATTGTCTTCAACAGGGACAGGCAATTCTGATCCATTGTAATTAATAGAAGTGTTCGAGATAGCCTGTATACCACTGTAGTATATAATTGTTCCCTTGTGTGTAGTGTAGAAGATAAGCGAAGCTTGTTCTTCTAGAGAGAGTTTATTTAAGTTTTTCATAATTGTATTCCTTGGTCTTTGTATTTTATCATTGTCACTGTCGAGTAGTATTTCCTATCATCATCACTAAAAGTAATTGCAAATGAGGAAGTTTCTTTAAATGTGTACCCTTCGCCAATCTTCACACAAATGAATTCCTCAATCATATCAGCAAGTGTGTAGAATGCTCTACCACTTATAGAAGTAAGTTCACTTATAAATCCTCTATGAATAACATCTTCGACTACCTTTCTCATAACGTAATCCCTTGTGAATGTGTTTGTGAAAGATAGTCGAAGTAGTCATCTAAGTTCTCTTGTGAGACATTATGGAGTATTCCACTACTACTCCTAGCTTTGAACCTTTAACATCTCTGTGAGAGGTCTTGTAGACATCGTCTGAGAGCTGTATTCTATTTCTTTGTAAGGTATAAATATATCTCTACTATTGTCTTCTAGTCCTCGAATGTAGTCAATCATAGTGGACTACTTAGAGTAGTTTTCAATCAATAGTGACTGGCCAGCATTCTTGTGTTCTAGGTATGCAGTATGAATACCTTTCATCTCTTCATGGCCTTTATTGATCTTGTCTTTTGTCTTATTCATAACAGTATCTAACTTAAGCATGTGAGCCTGTTCTTCTTTTTGAATCTGTTTCATTCTGTCTGTGTCAATCATAACCTCACCTACAAGTTCGATAGACTGTAGCGTAGTAGCTTGTATGTCTTTTCGAATTGTGTCTCCTGCAGTCTCTGTCATAGTCTTAACACTCCGTGCAATTCCTATGAAGTCAGCTAGTGACTGCTGTGCAACCTTCAGTGAACCACTGTATTTAAGGTCGTGTTCAATATCTGGAAGTTGATTATCAATCTCTTGTATAGCAAGATTTGCAGAAGCAATTAACGGATTAATATCACTTGAGATTGTAGAATCAAGATTTACAATAGACTTTGTAAGTCTATTAATTAAACTCTTTGTATCAAGGTCTTCTCTTGTATCTGCCGAGAGTGTAGTAAGCAAAGCATTAGCCTTAGTAAGCAGTCCTTCGTAGAATGTACGTGAAGCAGCGTGAGTATCTCGTATCTTTACGATAGACTCCATATAAGTCATAACCTTTTCTCTTTGTCTGCCTATGTTAGTCAGAACCTTATCGGCAATTTCTTCCATAGTCTGTTCCATAAGAGTCTCTTCTGTCTCTTGATTATTGTCAGTGATCCACTTCTTAGCCCACTTATTATTAGGAGCAACAAATGCAATAGCCTTTGTAACTACAGAAGGAGCAGGATCCTTCTTACCGTTATTAACAAACTTCTCTAAGACAAGCATCTCTTTAGCAACTATCTCACTAATTGAGTCTAACCCCTTAAGAGTAGTAGCTCCCCCAAGTTCAGACGTAGCGTCTGAAGACTTCTTCTTCAATACATCGTATTCTGCCTGTAAATCTTTTAAAGACAGTCCTGTAGTGTTTATCTTAGGGATGTCTTGTAATATATCATATTCTTCTATAATAATCTCTATCTCAACTTCTTCGATTGAGTCTGTTCCTTCTCTCATAATATAATTCCTTGTTGTTTGTATTTAAGAATTCTTCGAATTCCTCTTTTATTTGTTCTATTTTCTCTTCTCTTTCAGAAGGGATAGAGACATATATCTGGTGCCTTATAGGCTCAGGCTTTCCTGCCAGGAAAACTGTAGTTAAGATGTACCCAGTACCCTTTGGTATCACACTCCAAGCAGATACACCCCACGGAGTAAGGCTTAGCCCATTTATAGTCATAATAGGAACTTATTCAAGTCTTCCTGTCTAACAGCAAGCCCATTGTAAGTAACATACCCATCTTCTAATTCGAGTCTATCCATAACCTCGTTAAGCCATCTTTTAATCAGAATAGCTTGCCCAGGTTGTAAGACTTCTCTATGGAAAGGATGTGAAGTATGTACTATATTCAAGTGTGTAATCTTATCTGGTAAATCTTGTCCTAGTTGGCAATCCTCACTATTTATTCGTATTTGTAAAGCCATTATTAACCCTTATAATTTATCATTAATCTGTAGAGGTAGTTACCTCTAGTACCTACTTGTCTGAACCATAAAGAAGCCTTCATCTCTATAGCAGCCTTGACCCAATTACTTCTCTCGAGTTGGTAATGCATCTTACGGAAAGTTTTAAATGAAGTACTCCCTACATTATAGTGCATATCTAGTACAACACTTTTAGGGATGTACGGCAGTGTACTGTACCAAGGATATGTCTTTAGTAACGTAGTGTGTGACTTAATTAGCCTAGAACGAAGAAGGTATTCAGCCTCATCTACAGTTATGTACGAAAGATTTGTACCCCAGCCTATTGTAGGCTTGTACATAGTATCTGTATATATTTTAGCAGAGTATCCCTCGTGTTGTTTGATAAGGGAGATAGCCAGGTCTAACGGAGTAGCGTGTATGTGTGTGTAAGTAGCAATACATATTGCTGCAATCAGTAGTAGTCTTCTCATTTGTATCCTTTATGTGTCTTTATAAAAGTAGTATATACTCTTATAGGGACACACCGAAGTGTGTCTTAAGTCTTCATGAAACCACTCATTAACTCAGCAGCCTTAAGCATCTCTTCCTTAGAAGTGTCTACTAATTCCAAGGACATAGAATAATTCCCGTACTCTATATAGTCTGAAGGGTCACTAAAGTAGTGTTCTATAATATTGTGCAAAGTAGGGGATAGTCCCATAGTGCCTAAAAGGCCTGATAAGTACTCATCAATAGGTAGCTCTGTAGTTAGAACATACCCATAGTCTCCACATTGTACAGAGTCTTCTAGAACTATAGAGAAGTCTCCATCAGTAGTGATAAATAGAGCCGTAATCATTATAACTTTCCAGCTTCTTTTCGTAACTGTTTAGCAGACTTACCATCAGTAAGTTCTTTATCGTCCATCTCAGCAGCCATTTGTAATAACTTCTGTTTCTTAACAGCATTAGCCTGCGCATTAGCCGCAGTATCTGCAGACTCTTCTTTAGTCTCGATGATGTCCAGAAGAACTTCGATCTTGATGTTCAGTCCATCTCTTGCAGTATTATTTGTAGAGAATCTTGAACCTGTAAGTTCTGCAACCTCTTTATCAAGTTCCTCTACAAGACCTTGTAAGAATGGAACAGACAAGTCTGTCAATTGTTCAGCCGATAAGGCACCTTTACTAGTTGTAAATCTAGTCTTATTGAATGTTATGTATTTATAAATATCTATCATATTTATCCTTTTGTTAATTTGTATGGTGGAACTCGGAGGATTCGAACCAACGACACCAACCTTAGCATGGTTGTGCTCTACCAACTGAGCTAGAGTCCCTTGTGGTTACACGCGGTGGATTTTAACCACCGACCTTCTCTTTATGTTAAGCCCTCCAGGATTCGAACCTGGGGCCTCTGTCTTAATCGGACAAAGCTCTAACCGACTGAGCTAAGGGCTTGGCTGAGACGCTCTAACGGACTGAGCTAGCGTGTATTATGTCCAACTTTAAGTAAGTTGGCAACTATGTCCTAGAACATTAATTTATAAGGCCTTCCATCTGCTTTGACAAGTACCTCATTACGAACTGTCGAACTGAACCCTAGTCCAGATAGACTCTGTTCCTCAGGTTGACACCTAGTCTTTGAAGACAATATCTCAAACACCTTACGGTGTTCAGTTAACCCACCAGATAAGAACTCATTGTAGAATCCATTTACAGGCTCATCAACTGTACATCCCTCAAGAATGAAGAATGTATGTTTATTTCCAATCTCTTGTTCATCCCAGTGATTCGGAGAGTGCATAACCATTTGTACCTTATGAAAGTCCTGTGTAGGGATTCCATAGACTTCTTTCGAAGACTGTGCAGAATCTAGTTTACAATCAATTGTAAACTCTCCGTTCTTGACAGTAACGACTGCAACAGGTACATCAGATGTAACAGACTTAGGGTAGTCAAATGAGTGGATAACTCCATCAAT
>Ga0164318_10000080_pt1 | contig 51584 bp, 50 predicted proteins | sample GuaBasSedimGuay9_FD_113734 | JGI IMG/M metagenome (GOLD analysis project Ga0164318, IMG submission 113734) | Subseafloor sediment microbial communities from Guaymas Basin, Gulf of California, Mexico - Guay9, Core 4571-4, 0-3 cm | ecosystem: Environmental > Aquatic > Marine > Hydrothermal vents... | reverse complement strand
TCAATCCGACAATCTCTCCTTTTCGCGGCATAGGAATATTATAGAGCCGGAATGTGTTTTTTCCGTACTGGTGGACGACGCTCCCTAAGTCGCACGTTAAATTTACAATAGATATCGCGCCAAACGGGCATTTTTTTACGCATATTCCGCATCCTATGCACAAGTCCTCTGTAATCTCTGCATGTTCGCTTCCTATTTTTATCGTATCTGCCCCTGCCCTGACTCTCGGGCAAAAATTAAAGCATTCATGGGCGCATCTTTTCGGGGAGCATTTTTTCTTGTTTATTACTGCAATTCGTTTATTGTCCATATTCTTCCAAAATCAAATTCCTCTGACAACAATCCTTGCCTCCTTTGTCTGGTAATAGCAATAATTGCTCTCGAGCGTAAGGGTAACTGAAGTTTTGCCTGATATCCCGGTCAAAGTGCAATAAAATATTGCGCTGTCATCCACCAGCCTTATCTTTTCTTCATCGCAATCTATTGCAATGTCGCTGTCTGCTGATGTTATGTCAAACGGAAATTCATTAAAATCTGTCGCATCGGGATTCTGCTCGCATGTGGTTGAATCCACAAGCATTCCTCTTTTTTCATTCTTTACCTTAAAGGAAATTATTGCCTTGTTATTTCCTGCGAAAAGCGGCTCTTTTGTCAATGAATAAACCAGTAAGGGAGATATTGAATTTTTGAAAAAAGGCAGTTTCTTGGCGTATTTCCCCCGCTCAATTTCCTTTTGCTTTTCAAATGAATTTATAATTTCGTACCGGAATACTGTCTTCGTCGTATAAGGATAGCACATTTTAAGTTCTGCACCATAGGTCTGTTTCGTGTTTCTGTCAATTTCCGGCGCCGTCAACTGGAAAAAACCAATTTCTTTTCCTCCTTCAACTGCATCCTGCTTTTTTGCAAGAGAAAGAACTTCCCTGTCAGTATCTGTCAAACCCCATTCGCCATCATCAATTTGCTGAATGTACAATGATATATCTGCATCATAATCCCCATTGTTCTGGATTTCATAAATCAGTTTTACGTCCTCCCCAGACAAAACTGTCCCGGGAAGTGGTGAAAAATCCACAATGTCCACACCGCCCGGAGTTTGCACAACAGTGCTTTCGTTGCATCCGGAAATTAAAATCAATATTATCAATGCAGCATAGATTGCATAGCTTTTTTTCATATACTAAACATACATTAACATTTAAATACCTTAATTCATGAGGAAACAAGTAATGTTTTTATAGTTTGTTTTCAAAAATATATATGAAAAAAATATTGTTGATTGCTTTTGTTGCATTCGTTCTTTTTTCAGGACTGCCTGGATTTTCTATCGATTGTGAATTTAGGCATATCCCATGCAATGCAGGAGAATTACCAATTGTCTCTTTTGAAAGGGAAAACGGAACATCCATTATGCGTTTTAATGACTCCTTGTATGATTATGCTCTCTGCTGCAAAGGGCTGTCATTAAATATTGCCGATGCAAACTATGGCATAATACCCAGAAGAGATTACTGGCAGAATCCGACATCCGGATGCAACATATATCATACCGAACATTGTGATTATCCTGATTTTTACAACACAAATCCAGATGCTTTTGTATGCGACAGGGGTTTTGTAAATATATCCCTGATGTTTGATGAAGTTCCTCCAATCACGCCGCATACCATTATGGGCACCTATAATGATTTTTATCGCCCGCATACATTGTGCATCCCTCCTATCGAAGGACAGGAACTAAACTCATACATCAGCACAGATGAAAGCTGCAGTACAGGAACCAAACTATTTGTCCTTGCAAAGAAAACAAATTCTCTTGTCTATAAGGATACTATTGCATCTGCAACAGAAACAGGGCATGCTGTATGCATTTACAATACAGCAGACACTACTCCGCCAGCAATTACTATCATTTCACCTCAACCAATAAACTATGCTGACCCAAACATTGATGTGTTCATCGCAACCAATGAAAGAACGCAAAATTGCAGGTTTTCTCTTGATGGAGGAGTTCAGCAGACTATGACTCCAAAAACTATGCAAAATATAAGCTGGAATAAAACAATAAATGTCTCTTTCACCGGCAGTCATACGATAGTTGTTTACTGCGAGGATATGGCATTAAACACAAATTCAGCTTCAGTAATATTTGACAGGGGCGAAGATGACTCCTCGCAGTTTAATGAAACCCCCATCACTATGTATCTTGGCGAAAAAAGAAAAATAAACATATTTATCCAAAATCAATACAGCTATGCTATTGTTTTCAACATCACTATAGCTCATGACGACTCTTTCCCCCTGCCCCTTACAAATTTTGGATGGTTTGAAGGGCACAGGAGCGATTTAAACAAAACAAATCTTTATGTGCAGCTATCTCCCGGGCAATCTCAAATAGTGTCCTACATTCAATATGGCGGTCTGGTTGGAAACGGCATATTAATATTAAATGTGAAAGCAGAAAACAACTCTATGCTTAAAAATGTCCAAAAACAAGTTACAATTATACCTTCAACCAAAACGTCTTTTTTTGCATCTACGCCTGACATCCAGACAGCAGGATTTGTATTTGTGATATTGTCTTCTGCAATAATCATGCTCCGGGAAAAAAGCAGATTGCTCAATAGATAATTCTGGATTAATTGAATACCGCAAGATTCTTTAATGTTATATCTAAAGTATTGTATGAAATTGAATAATTTATGTCTGCTAAAAAAAAATGAGGCAGATAGAACTCCTTTTTTACTAAAAGAGTTGGACTCTAAAAACACAAAAATACTGTCTGCCAATGCAATAAATATTCTTGAAATTTTGTCTGAAAAGGAAATGTATCCAAAAGAAATTGCCCGGGTTCTGGGCATGAATGAGCAAAAAGTCTATTATTACGTAAACAACCTGAAAAAAGCAGGGCTGGTTGATGTTGTAGGCGAGAAGACTTATGGCGGATTGACTGCAAGGTATTTTTCAGCTACATCGGACGGCGCTTTTGTCCTGTGGAAAAAGAAAGATGCAGAAAAAACAAAAACCGAAGGCAAAGAAAACCCTCTTTCAGTTTTTTCAAAAAACAGTTTTTCAAACACCATATTTGTTTTGGGCGCCCCAATGCACCACGGAAAGCAGATGGCAAAAGCAGAGGATGAGAAGCTTGCAATTCTTATTGCCCTATTTGCCGGCTCTTTTTCAAAATCCTGCTCTGTCTCCCTGTCCAATGTAAAATACGACATAGATATGACAGAAAACGACCTGAAAAAAAATTTGATAATAATCGGCGGCCCTGCCATAAATAAAACCACTGCGCTCATAAACCGGCATCTTGCGGTAAAATTCCTAAAAAAAGATGATTTCTACTATGCTCTTTATTCAGCAATATCCAGGAAAAAATACAGCGATGAAAATTGCGGCTTTATAGAAAAAATAATAAACCCATTCAACAAATACTCTGCTATTCTTGTCCTTGGCGGGCGCAGAAGCACAGGCACTGAGGCAGCCGTGTTTTTTCTGATAAATAAATTCAAATCATTTGAGGCAGGAAACCAGTACAATAAAAATATTTTCTCAAAAATAGTGAAAGGATTTGATGAAGACAATGACGGGATTGTGGATAAGGCTGAGGAGCTGGAGTAGATTAAAATTCAACAACAACATTTTCTTTCTGTTTTTTTGAAACATCCAAAACAACATTTTCAACAATCCCAATGCCCTTTATGTCCTTAATTATTTTTTCAATCACCTGTTTTTGACATTCTGCCTTTAGAGTTATTTTGATGCTCTTCAGCGGTATTTTAAGAGACATGCCATTCCCATTTTTATACTGCCTTACCTGCGCAATTATATTGCATAATAAATCTCCTGCCATCAGGCATTTTGAAGCGTTTTTTTGCGGCTCTGCCTTTGGCCATGAGCACAAATGGATGCTTTTTTGCTTCTTCATTTCCTTAAAATGCAGTTGGTAAATTTCCTCTGTTATGAAAGGAATGAAAGGCGCAAACATCTTCAAAATGCTGAAGAGAACAGAATCCAGGGTTATCAATGCGCTCTTTTTGCTGCCTGTTAATTGTTCATCATAAATCCTGTACTTTATAAATTCAAGATAATTGTCGCAAAATGAATTGTAAAAGAGCATCTCTATTTCTTTTTTTGCCGCTGAATATTCATAATTATCCAGATGCTTTGTCGCTTTTTTTATCGCAATGTTTGTCTTTTCAATTATCCATGCATCTATAATCTCATGATTATCGCCTTTTATTTTGCCAAAATTATATTTATTCAAATGAGAGATAGTGAATCTGCTTGCATTCCATAGCTTTATGCATAGCTTTATTCCATTCCTCAGGTCGTCTTCCTTGAATGCCAGATCATCGCCGAGCTTTGATTTTGCAGCCCAGTAGCGAAGCGCATCTGCGCTGTATTTTCCAATCATTATCTGCGGCTCAACTACATTGCCTTTTGATTTGCTCATCTTTTTCCCTTTTGGGTCAAGCGCCCAGCCGCTTATCATTACGTCTTTCCACGGATTTACCTTGCTGTGCAACTGCGATTTTACAAGGGTGTTGAATAGCCAGAAACTAATGATGTCATGCGCCTGCGGTCTTAAATCCATAGGATATATATCTTTGTATCTATCGGGAACCAAGCTTGCCGCAATCTGGGGAGTCATGGATGAAGTCGCCCATGTATCGAGGACATCCGCCTCAGGAATAAATTCTGTGCAATTGCATTTAGGGCATTTTTTAATTAATGGTTTATCTTCAAGAGGATCCACCGGCAATTGTTTCTGGTCTGCAAGGACAACCTCTCCGCATTTTTTGCAATACCACAGCGGAATCGGAACGCCGAATTTTTTTTGCCTTGACAGGCACCAATCCCATTTCAGCCCTTTTATCCAGTTGTCCAGCCTGTTTTTCATATAAGCAGGATTCCAGTTTAATTTTGCTCCTGCTTTAAGCAATTTTTCCTTTAAATCAAGATATTTAATAAACCACTGCTCTGTTGCGACAAACTCAACATCTGTCCCGCAGCGTTCATGAGTATTTACAATATGCTTTATTGCCTCCTGCTTAACCAACGCACCTGTTTTTTTCAAATCATTTATTATTTCCTCACGCGCCTTAAGAGATGTCATTCCCTCGTATTTTCCTGCTTCTTTGTTATATGCTCCATCAACCCCCATTATGTTGATTGATTTGACACCGGGATGCCGGCTCATCCATTCAATGCATTCCACGCCACCGTAGCTACAATAATACACAACCCCTGTCCCGTAATTCATGTCTGTCTCTTCATCAGAAGTGACTTCAATCTCTGCTCCGGTTATAGGCATCTTTACATATTTTCCGATTATGTCTTTGTATCTTTTGTCCTTTGGATGAACACTAATTCCTATGCATGCCGGAAGAAGTTCCGGTCTTGTTGTTGCAAAAACCAGTTCCTGCTTTGTCCCGATTACAGGGACTTTTATATAGTTTAAATAGGATTCCCTTTCCGCATCCTCGAGTTCAACCTGCGCAATTGCTGTTTTGCATTTCGGGCAAATCATTATAGGCGATTTTTTCCTATAAATCCTGCCGATATTGTATAAATCAATAAAACTCTTCTGCGCTATTTTTCTGCAATGCGCATCTATTGTGGTGTATTTCAAATTAAAGTCAGCAGAAAGACCAATTCTTTTTATATCCATTATATATTTTGGTCTTATTTCCTCAAGGGTTTTCAGGCAAAGCTCTGTAAATTCAGCCCTTGTCATATTCTTTGCTCTCGTTTTATTTATTTTTTCAACAAGTATTATTGTTGCCAGACCGTTGTCATCTGTTCCAAATGGGTAAAATACATTGTATCCTTTCATCCTCTTGTATCTTGCAATAAAGTCCATCTGCGAATATGAAAAAGCATGACCGAGATGCATTTTCCCCGAAACTGTCGGCGGAGGAGTGTCAATAGAATATACCTTTCTCTTCGCATCTTTTTTATTAAATTTGTAAATTCTGTTTTCAGACCAATACTTTATGTATTTTTCCTCGCACGTTTTTGAATCATACCTGCCCGGAAATTCTTCTTTCATAATACTAAAATACTAAAAGAAAAGTTTAAAAGAATTGAGAAAAACTCCGCAAGACTATCCACGGAAGACACAGGAATATAAAGGAAGCGAATAAATGGGATTTCTGACTGTTCTTTTTTCACCGGTTCCTGTGGGTTCCGTGCGTTCTGTGGACAAAATCAACTGTACTCTCTCCATGTCTGCTTGCATTTTGTGCACCTGTAGAACCTCGTTTCCGGTTCGTCTGAAGAGCGTGTTTGCTGGCTCCACCAGTATACTAGATTGTTTCCGCATTTTTCACATTTTTTTTTAATGGTCGGCAGCGTCTCCGTGCTATCTCCTACCACAGCAATGATTGGCTTTTCATTGTGAATTACTTCCTTTAGAATATTATTATTTCCATTTGCCTTTTTTTCTGTCTTGCATACTCTGCATACAAAATACAATCCATTCTTTTTTCTGATGGGTACCATCAGACTTCCACATTTCTTGCAAAGTTCCATTTTATTCACCAATAAATCTATGATCGTAAAGCAACTGGCATTTTTCTGTTTTCCTATCTGTTGCAATATTAAACAGCAATATTCTCGGGTATCCCAGATAAGGGATTCTCAAAATCGATTTTCCTTTTATTTCATCAAATGAAGTTGTCCATGAATCTTTTGCATAATTGTTATCCCCCCAAGTACTTATTGTATTGTTATTTATCTCCCAAACGCGATGGACTATTAATTTATTGAAATTTTTCTGGTAATAAACAATAATATCTCCATCCTTCCCTGCTTGTATATCTTTTATGTCTTCTACTCCCTTGAGCAGAAGCAAATCCCCCACATTAAGTTCCGGGTACATTGAGCATGAAACAACTGTCACCAATGGCGTTTTTGTATCAAGCGCAAAACCAAGTGCATTGTAGAATAAAAATGCAAAGAAAACGCCTAATATTATACTCATAAAGTTGTCCCATATTTCTTTTTCAAAAACCATATTATTTCCCAGATTTGTTAAATCAAACAAAAACAAGAAACTTTATAAACATATTTAAATTTCTCTATTAGGTAATCTATATGTTAAGCACATTTAATGTAAAAGAAAAATATGATGTCATCATAATTGGTGCTGGTCCCGGTGGTTCAAGATTAGGTCAACTATGCGCTCAAAAAGGGCTTGATGTTCTTATGATTGAAAAAAGGCCTGAAATCGGAGCTCCGAAAAGATGCGCTGAAGGTCTCAGCGAAGTTCAACTGAAGCAGCTTGGCTTCACTGGAAAGGAAAGGTTCGTCGTAAACACAATATATAATGGTTCTATTTTATATGGACCCAGCGGACAATCTATCTATCTTCCCGCAAAGAATGAAATAGGATATATCCTGGAGAGGAAATTATTCGACAAAGAGTTAGCTGGGAATGCTGCGCGCGCAGGAGCAAAAATAATAACAAATGCCGAAGTTATTGGTATGATAAAAGAAAATGATTTTGTCTGCGGTGTAGAATTAGAATATTACGGAGAAAAACACAAAATAAAATCAGATATTGTCGTCAGCGCAGAAGGCGTTGAAGCAAAATTTGCAAGAGAAGTTCTAAATATAGCTGTTCCTAAACCAAATGAAGTCATGAGCGGATATCAATACGAGTTGGAAAATATAACAATGGAAGATTCAAAGCGTCTGGAATTATATGCAGGAAGGGATATTTGTCCAGGGGGATACATATGGATATTCCCTAAAGGAGAGAAAAGAGCGAATGTCGGGCTTGGAATATTTTCAAATTGCGAAAAATCAGCAAAATACTATCTTGACCAATGGATTGGAACAAAAAACAATTTAAGATGCGGTTCTGTTCTGGAAGAAAACGGCGGAGCAATTCCTGTTGGCGGTCTTTTAAGAAAAATGACAGCAAATGGCTTTTTGGCAGTCGGCGATGCTGCAAGGCAAGTTCATCCCATGCATGGAGGAGGAATGCATGAAGCGACTTATGCTGCAAAAATAGCCGCAGATGTAATCAATGAAGCAAAAATATCAAATGACTATTCAGCCAAATTTCTTGACAGATACAATAAAACATGGTGGCATGAAAGAGGCAATGAACTTTTGAAAGTAAACAGGATAAAAGAGATTTTTCATAAAATGTCTGACGATGACTTAAATACAATAATGGATATACTTAAAGATAGAGATATAGATAACATAATAAAAGGCAATTTGACTGAAATTTCAAAAATATTTTTGAAAATACCAAAACTTATAAAATTCAGCAAATATCTAATTTAATATGGATGATAAAAAAGTGAATCATATCGGCGTCATAATGGACGGAAACAGGCGATATGCCAAAAATCATTCAAAAAAATTGTATGACGGGTATCTACAGGGCGCCCAAAAAGCCTATGATATTGTTGAATGGTGTTGCGAGGAAAACATAAAAGAAATCACGCTCTATACCTTCTCCCTTGAAAATGCCTGCAACCGCTCTGTTGTGGAAAAAAAGATTCTTGAAAAATTATTCTGCACGACATTCACTAATTTGCTTGCCAACAAAAAAATTAAGGAAAATGAAGTAAAAATCAGGTTCATCGGAAGAAGAAGCATCATTTCAAAAGAATTAAAAAAAATAATAGAAAAAATTGAAGATAAAACCAAAAACTACAAAAAAATTACAGTAAATATTGCATTCTATTACAGCGGCAGGGGAGAGCTTGTTGATGCTGTTAGGCAGATGATAGATGATGCCCGGACAGGCAAATTGAAAAAAGAGGACATTGATGAAGATACAGTCAAAAAATACACTTATCTGCCGGAAAGCTCTTATCCGGAGATAATATTGCGGACAGGATACAACAGGAGATTGAGCAACTTTCTTCTCTGGCATTGCGCATACAGTGAAATATATTTTATTGACAAATTATGGCCTCAACTCCAAAAGCAGGACCTGATTGATGCAATCAAAAAATACGAAAATACAGAAAAAAATTTAGGGGAATAAAATCGTATGGAAGAAGGAATGAAACTGGTAGTTGTTATAATGGTTTTATTTTTTATTGCTCTGGCGATTATAACTGTATTTTCAAATAATTTTGCAAAATTAAAAGATAATGCGATGCAAACAGATGAGCAATCGTCAAATAAAATTTCCACGACATGGTGCAAAATAAGCCATGGGGGAATATATTATCTTGTTGACAAAACATCTGCAGTTTTTGGTTCCTGTGATTCATCGGACTGCTACCCGGATATAACTACAAATAATAATGAATGCAACCCGAACGCTGATCAAACTGCTGCGCCGCCAACATGCTGCTGTAAATGTGGATAAATATATATACTTAGCAAACTATAACTTATATGGAAGAAGGAATGAAAATAGTTGTCACTGTCTTGGTTTTATTGATTATTGCATTTGGAGTGATTTTTATACTCTCTGATAGGGTATTGAACTTAAACGATAAAGCAAAGCAACGAGAGGAGAACTCTGCAAGCGGTTTTAGGGGGCTTAAATGCAAAATGACAGGGAGGGAGTATTACACTGTTTCGCTTAGTTGTGGAAGTGTTTGCGCTGCAAATACTCCAACTGTAACTGCTACTTGTACTCTTAATAGCGACTGTGGAAGTGATTGTTGCTGTCCTAGCAATGCACCTGGCGTAAAAAGGTGCGTGATAAAAGATAATTCTGGTTCAAATTGTAATCATGTTTGCCTGCCAAATACAGTTGTTCCTTTAGCAAGATGCAGCATAACAGATACAACAACATGCTGCTGCAAATGCGGAGGATAAATATATAAATGAATTAGTCAAATAATAATATGAGAGAAGGAGTAAAGATTGTCGTTGCAATAATGGTCGCACTGATTATTGCATTTGCACTAATATTTGTATTTTCTGAAAGACTGCTTGGGACAAATGAAAGTATTCTTCAGCCGACAGAAAAAGAATCAGGGGATACTATTTCGGTTACTATGTGCAAGACAATTCATGGGAATAAAGCGTTTCTTGTAAGTAGTAAAGCTGCAACGCCAGCAGATGCGGATGGTGTATGTAATCAGGATGATTGTGGTGATGATTACATACACGACACAACCGATTGTGTTGAGGATGCAACAGCAACTCCAGATAAATGCTGCTGCAAATGCAAGGATTCTTATTAGGTCCGGTGGTCTAGTGGTATGACGTCGCCTTGACATGGCGAAGATCGTGAGTTCAATTCTCACCCGGACCATATTTCTGCGCTTATTGTGGTTTTTGCGCTTACGACATTTTTCTGCATCCTTGCAAAATTTACGCGCAGAAAAACCATAAAAATCAAGTTTTACGGGTGTTGCTTTGCTTTTTAATGTTATTAACTGTTTACATCGAAATTCATAAAATTCAATTGTTTCGATGAATTTCTTCGTTCACTCGCTAATCTCAACTTTAACGCTTAATCTTTAAAACTCCAAAATTCTGATTTTTTAGCGGTTTATGTAGCAACGAATTCTGAACGAAAAGTATATGCAGTTATATTGCTTATATATATGTATATATCTCTCATAATTTGCAAAAAAACAGTGAAGGTAAAGTTTACTGTTCAGCCAAAGTTGCTGAAAGTTATCGCAAACCAAAGAATGAATCTCCTGCCGTTCTCTTCGCTCACTCTGCAGTAAGCTGTGGGGTATCTTCATTCGTAAATTTATAAAGTTTCAACTGTTGCTTTTTAGGAGACATTTCAACTATAATAGTCTTTCGCAGCAAGCTGCGGGGCATTATCCAGAAGGAATAAAAGTATATAAAATTGATTTTGAACTAATTATATGAAAATAATAATAACCGGAGGGGCGGGTTTTATAGGATCTAACTTAGTGAAGAAGCTGTCTAAAAGCAAAAGCAACGAAATAGTTGTAATTGACAACCTGTCTTCGGGGAAAAAAGAATTTATTATGGAAGAGCTGAAACTGCCCAATGTATCTTTTAAAAAAATTGATCTGGTAAAGGACAATCTTGACAAAGCATTTTCCGGCGCAGAGCAAATATGGCATCTGGCGGCAAATCCTGATGTAAAGTCAAGCACGGAAAATATTGACAATGTCTTTGAGCAAAACGCAATTGCGACAAACAATGTTCTAAATCAGGCAAAAAAGTGCAGGATAAAGGACTTCATTTTTTCATCAACTTCAACAGTCTACGGGATTGCTGAACAAATACCGACAAAAGAGGATTACGGACCTCTGGTTCCGATATCAATTTACGGGGCAACAAAGCTTGCATGCGAAGGCATGATATGCGCCTATGCATCCCTATTCTCGTTTAGAAGCCATATTTTCCGGTTTGCGAATGTTGTAGGCATGAATTCCACGCACGGGGTAATTTATGATTTTGTAAACAAGCTTAAGAAAAATCCAAAGCAGATGGAGATTCTGGGGGACGGAAAGCAGGCAAAATCTTATGTCCATGTATCTGACTGCATAGAGGCGATGATTTTTGCAGTAAAAAAATCAAAAAAAGACGTAACTATATTCAATATCGGAACAAATGAATGGACGACCACAAAAAAAATCGCAGATATTACAGCAGGAGTTATGTCTCTTTCTCCGGAATACACTTACACCGGCGGAGCCGGCGGATGGAAGGGGGATGTTCCAAAAATGGTATTGGATATCAAAAAAATAGAAAAAATCGGATGGTGTCCAAAATACAGCAGCGATGAGGCTGTGAGGATTACTGCGGAGTATTTGGCAGGAGATTAATTGATTTATGGCAATTAAAACATATATATTTTAAAATAGCCTAAAAACTGCATAAAGGGGCTTATAATCATATAATAAATATTTAAATCTATTCTTTAATTAAGAAAGATTAAAAGATAAATAATTGATAAAATGAAAAATGGAAAAGTAAAAAATACAGGATTCAATGCAGAAAAAACAAAAAAAGTTTTTTCTTTTTTACGTGATACTTCAGGACACCTGAAAAATTTATGGTTCGGGTTGGCAGTAAGTTTTATGATAATAATTTTGACAGGAATTTCATTTGGAATATCCAATCCTTCTGCTGCTTATTGCACAGAAATGGGTTATAATTACGAAGTAACAACTGGCAGTGATGGCAGTCAGGATGGAGTTTGCGTCATTTCAGACAATGCAAAATTCAATGCATGGGATTTTCTCAATGGCAAGACAGGGCAAGAATTCTCTTATTGCGCAAAGCACGGATACGATATCAAAACAATAAAAACAGGGAATTCTTATTCTTCAGAGTATGCTATTTGCATACCTAAAAAAAACAAAGTTGATTTTACGAAGATAAGCTCTGGTTTCTTAAATAAAAATAATATGGTCCCTATGATAGAGATGATGGGTCTTGATGAAAAAATAAGCTATGCGTTTAAACCGGATTTAGCAAATGCAAAGAAAGTCAAAGACAAATCTTTTGGCGCTTCTTCTCTTGTGGTAGGCAATGGCAACATCCATTCTTATTATGACTGGAGAAATTACAATAATGAAAACTGGATGACACCGGTAAAGGATCAGGCAAGTTGCGGAAGTTGCTGGGCTTTTTCTGCTGTCGGGGCAGTAGAGGCAAAATACAATATCGACCAGAACAATTCGCAATTAAACCCGGATTTATCTGAACAGTATCTCGTTTCTGACTGTTGCGCTTACTGTGGAGATTGTGATGGCGGGAATCAAATTGTGGCTCTTGATTATATAAAAGAGGATGGAATTTCCGATGAATTTTGTTTTCCATATAATAAGTCAAACAGCAATTGCAATGGAAAGTGTTCTGACTGGAACGCAAGATTATGGGATTTGTCCGGCAGTAATTATACTGTTTACTACTCTGATTTTTCAAACGATGAACTCAAAAACTGGATAAGTTATTATGGTCCTCTTCCAATCGCGATAGATATGGACAATGGTGATGATTGGGATGGTGATATTTATCGTTGCAATGAAGAGGGCGATTTGAATCATGCTGTTGTTTTAACAGGATACAACGACACAGGAAACGACACAACAAGCTACTGGATTGTAAAGAACAGCTGGGGTTCCTCGTGGAATGGAGATGGATATTTTAAGATTGGTTTCAACGAATGCAATGTAACAGATTATTTTAATTATGTAGATGCAGTAAATCCCCCTAATCTAAATCCCATTATTGTTTTAAACAGCCCGTCAAACGACCACACAGAAAACAGCAACAGGACAATATTTAATTTTACGGTGTACAACCATATTTCAGAAAATTCCACATGCAATCTTGTAATAAACGGGACTGTTGAAAATTCCACAAATGCCATAAATGCCACGTCAACAATAATGAGTCATGAATTATCTGATGGAACTTATTCATGGAATGTAGAGTGCTGGGAAAATAGGATAGGTGTTGCAAATAGTTCTGAAACAAGAAGTCTAAATGTTGATATAACTGTATTTTATATATCTGGCTGTAGGGAATTGAATAAAACAGGAGCGGCATATTATTTGACAGCAGATATTCTTGATTCAAGTGCTGAAATATGCATGGATGTAACTGCAAACAACATAACTTTGGACTGCCGGAACCATAAGATAGCCGGGATTTCTTTAGAGCCCAGTTATGCAGTCCGTATATCAAGGGGTTCGTCAACAAATACAACATCCCTGATAAAAAACTGCATTGTCACAGACTGGGACAGAGGAGTGTATCTTCGTCGTTCTGGATTAAATAAAATTCTGAATATAACTGCTCTTTCTAATAATTATGGAATATATTTATCTCAGGCTAATGTAAATACAATAAAAAATTCGACAATAGTCAACAATTTAGAATATGGTATTTATTTATACCAGTCAGGTGCGCAAGTACCAAATTTAATATACAACAATTATTTTGACAACACAAACAATGCTTGGGACAATGGAAACAATGACTGGAATATTACAAACCAGACCGAAACAAATATAATCGGTGGTCCATACATAGGAGGAAATTATTTCTCGGATTTCAACACACCGGACAGTAACGGAGATGGGTTCGTGGATTATCCGCATAATATCAGCGGGGGAAGCAACACAGATTATCTGCCTTTGGCAATCCCGGAAGTCCCTACAATCTTTTTGTCAATAGGACTGATGTTTTTGTCTTTGGCAGTCGGGAGAAACAAAATAAATATATAAACATTAAATCATATATTTGGCATATGATAAAATCTTCCTACCCGAGCTATAAAAACATTAATCTAAAAAACAAGGTTGTATTGCTGAGAGTTGACTTAAACTCCCCTATTTCTCAAGGGAAAGTTGAGCTTTCAAAAAGAATCTTAGAGCACATAAAGACGATAAAGCAGATAAAGCAAAAAAAAGCAAAGCTTGTTGTGCTTGCTCATCAGGGCAGGAAAGGCGGCGAAGATTTCACAAATTTAGAAGCGCACGCAAAGATGATTGGAAAGTATACTGCAATAAAATACATCCCTGATATTGTTGGAGAAAAAGCAAAAGAAGCAATCCTAAACCTGAAGGCAGGAAAGGCAATCCTGCTGGAAAATTTAAGATTTCTCGATGAGGAAAAATATCCTCCTAAAAACATCAAAGACAATAAAATTGTGATGGCTCTTGCTCCATTGGCTGATGTCTACATAAATGACGCATTTTCAAACTGCCACAGGGCGCATACTTCAATGAGCGAGTTTCCAAAAGTTCTCCCGTCCTATGCAGGTCCTGTCCTTGAAAAAGAACTCACTGCACTGGCAAAGTTTGACAAAATCAATCATCCTGCTGTATTTATCTTCGGGGGCGCAAAGCCGGAAGAGCCGATGAATCTGATAAATTCAAGAAAGGATATTGATTATATCCTCTGCTGCGGGCTCTTCGGGCAGAACTGCCTGACTTCGCAGGGTTTTGATTTCGGAGCGCAGTCAGAGTATCTTAAAGGCAGAGGAATTCTCCCAAACAACAGATTAAAGCAGATGATAAAAAAATACAATATGAAAACGCCTGTGGACTTCGGAGTGAAAAACAATAACAAACGCCTTGAACTAAAGCTAAATCAATTCCCGAGCGAATATGAAATATATGATATCGGGCAGGATACAATAGATGCCTATGTTGCAATAATCAAAAAAGCAAAGACGATATTTTTGAAAGGGACCCCCGGAAGCTTTGAAGACAAAAATTTCCGCAAAGGGACTCTGGCATTGTTAAATGCAATCGCCTCTTCTAAAGCATATTCCTTTGTCGGTGGAGGGCACACTTCTGATGCTATACTTGAGTTCAAAATAAAAGGCTTTAATCATATCTGCCTCTCTGGGGGAGCAATGCTCAATTATCTGTCAAAAAAGAAGCTTCCGGGGCTGGAGGCATTAAAGAAAGCTCCTAAAGTAAATAAATTAAAGATTAAAGTGCATATATAAGTTTATATAGTTTTCTATATATCTATATATGGGTGATATAAAATGCAAAAAATATTACATTATCCGACATTAAAGACTGTACTTATGATAGAAGATGTTTTAAAAAAAGAAGATTTAGCCATCAACAGGACGGAACTTAAAAAAAAACTGCCGACAAAAATCATGGATCAGACGCTAAACATCGTTTTGAAATATTTAGAAAACAGAGGCATGATTATGGATACTCACAAGGGTATTATCTGGACATACAATCCGACTTCAAAATTTCAAATGGCAGTTGATGAGGGCATTGAGATATGAAACCAATAAAATTAGTGCTTGGAAAAAAGGCAAATGAAGAATATCAAACGCTAAATAAAATAGCAGGAGAAGAAACAGAAAAAGGCATCAATAAATCTGTGCATCAGCAATTATTAAAATCAATCAATAAAGCATTTGATTTATTAAAGCAAAATCCCGTGGCAGGAATGCAGATGCCAAAAAAAAATATTCCAAAAACATATATTGATGGCTATGGCATCAACAACTTATGGAAATTTAATCTTACATCATATTGGCAAGTAGTATATTCTTTGAGGACAAATGAAATTGAAATTATTGAATTAATATTAGATATTATTGATCATAAAAAATACGATAAAATATTTGGTTACAAGAAATAATAAATTAATAGGAGGAATATATGAAATATGATATAACAACAATAGGCTCTGCAACGATAGACACTTTTGTAGACACAAATATAGCTGAGCGGGAACATACAATATCTTATCCTGTCGGCGCAAAGCTGACCGTGGAAAATATCCAGTTCTTTATTGGTGGAGGAGGGACAAATACCGCAGTGTCATTTGCGCGGCTTGGGCTCAAAACTGCTTATCTTGGCAAAATAGGAGATCATTTCAAAAAAGACATTATTGACATGCTCAAAAAGGAAAAAATAAAATTTGTCGGCAAAATAACAAAGGATATGAATGATCATTCTATAATTCTTGACACAAAAAAGCACAACAGGACAATTCTGACATACAAGGGAGCAAGCAACAAACTGACAATGAAAGACATAGATTTAGATGGAATCAAAACAGGATGGTTTTACTTTTGCTCGATGATGGGAGATGCTTTCAAAACCCAGATTGCATTAAGTGATTTTGCGCAAAAGAAGGGCATAAATGTTGCATTCAACCCGAGCTATTACCAGATAAAAGCCCACAGGAAAGAGCTCGGCAGAATATTGAAAAATACTGAGATAATTATATTCAACAAAGAAGAGGCAATCGGTCTCGTCCTTGGAATAGATGCCAAAGCAGACCCAGGAAAAGTCAAAAAATTCTATGGGAAAGATTCAAGGGAAAACATGATTGATTTGCTGAAAAAAATAAGAAGCATTGGTGTGAAAATTATATGCATAACTGACGGCAAAAATACAACATATACTTATGACGGCGAAACATTGTATGAATTTGAGCCGCATAAAGAAATAAAGGCACTGGAAAGGACAGGCGCAGGAGATGCTTTCGCATCCACTTTGGTTGCGGCAATTGCCAAAGGCAAGCCTCTTGATTTTGCTCTATGGATGGCTACAATCAACTCTGAATCTGTAATACAAAATTACGGGGCAAAAAACATTCTTTTGAGCTGGAATCAGGCACTAAAACAAATGAAAAAATATCCGCTTGAGATTAGGAAAAGCAGGGTTTGATACAGGCATAATCTTTTGATAGATTCTTATTTCTTCTTCTTAAAAGATTGTGCTATTGTTGTTATGATAATTATAACTGGAAGCGAATAAATATAAGCAGTATAAGAAATTCTGGAAGCAAAAAAAAATAAAAGAGTCGCCATAAAATAAGCACTTAATGTAAATAGCGATACATAGAGCATAAGTTTACGATAATACTCCTCGTTGTCTTCTGAACGCTCATCAATTTCAAAAAGGATGCTTGGTTCTTTATTAACCTATATCACACCCATTAAGACTAATGGTGTTGAATAAAATATTGAGAGAAAAAGCAACCTATACAAATCGAGTTCAAAGAATAAATTTAAATCACTATTATATAGATAACCAAAACCAGGCAGTATAAATGCCAAAAACAATAGCAGATATGCAAATAATTTACTTGCTGGTATTTTCTCTATATTAAATGATGCCTAGTAATTTACAAGAATATCGCTTATTCCTTGCCCTTTGCCTTCAAAGCCCATCCTGTCCATTTTGTTTTTCTTGGGTTTCTTATTTTGGCATTTTTCATGCATTTGGAACTGCAGTAATATACTTTTGTCCCGTCGTTTTTCACAAACAAGTGACCTTTGTTCTTAAATTCTTTTAAGCAAAAATTGCATTTCATGATTCATTCACCTTATCTCCTTCCGGATTCAATATCTATTCTTGGAAGTATTAAAATATCCTTTTTCCTTATAGGACCTATCACATTTCTGACAAGCACCTTGTTTTTGTTTTCGCCATCAAGTATTATGCATTTTACTTTTGTGACTCCTTTTGTCTCTGAATGCTCCAATATCTCCAATACTTCCGAAAGAACAGTATCTGCCATAATTATACTCTCCTCCCTTTTCGTCCGCCTTTCTTTCTCATACTGTCGTAATCTATAGGCGTTACATCTTCTATCTTTATAATTCTCAATCCTGATTGTATTAATGCTCTTATTGCCGGCTGAGCTCCCTTCCCGGGAATTTTTGACTTAATTCCTCCCTGGGCCCTTACCTTAAGATACATATTTTTAACTCCTTTTTCAATTGCTTTTTTAGCCATAATCTTTGCGGCTTTCATAGCAGGATAAGGAGTCCCTTTTAATCTGCTCTTGTCAGTAACCATTCCTGCACTATGCCTGCAAATTGTTTCTGCTCCTGTAATGTCTGTTATCGTAATGATAGTATTATTTCCACTGCTAAATAAATGAACAATGCCTGTTTTTTCATCAGTAGATGCCATTTTATTTTGCCTCCTCCTTTTTCTCATCTAATTTTTCTTCTTTTGCAGATTCCTGAATTTCTTCTTCTTTTTTTATTGGTTCTGCTTCTGACTTATCCTCTTTTTTTTCATCAGTTGCATCTTCTTTTTTCTCATCTAATTTTTCTTCTTTTGCAGATTCCTGAATTTCTTCTTCTTTTTTTATTGGTTCTGCTTCTGACTTATCCTCTTTTTTTTCACGTTTGGCAGCAGAGTCCTGCCTGGATATTTTGGGGTTCACAACAATGTTGTTTTCCTCTTCTTTTTTTACAATGTGATTTGGAGAAAATATAACTATTCCATTAATCTTTACATGCCTGTGCACAATATATTGCCTTGCCTGCATAGGTGTATTGGCAAGATTCAGTTTGCACATTACATTCTGGAGCCTCCTGTCCAGCACATCCGTCAGCTTTAAAGCAAGTACGTTTTCAAAGGTAGGTTCGCCCTGACACAATCCATAGCTGTCAACTTTTTTAAACAAAAGGTCCATTTTTCCTTTGTCTTTTTCAGCAATAAGTTTTCTTGCTCTTTGCCTCAGGCTTTTCCATAGGTATTCTATTTTCCGGATTTCCTTTTTTCTTCTTATCCCGTATTTTTCCTTCAGGTTCCGCTCTTCCTCAAGCATTGAAACATCGTAAGGTCTTCTCACCGATGAAAAATGATTTTTTAATTTTCTTGGATCTCCCATTTAACTCACTTATTTACTTTTTTTTCTTGGCAACACCAACGACTCCATGCTTTCTAAAGGAATTCTTTGTTTTCTGTCCTCTTGTCGGAAGACCTAACTCATGTCTTATTCCACGATATGCCCGGATTTTTCTCAATCTTAAAACATCATCCCTCAATTGCATTGTCAGTTCAGGACCGAAAATGTGCGATGTGTTTCCTGTGAAATAATCATTTCTCCGATTAAGCATCCATCCGGGAAGACTTTTATCTGCATTGCAGACAACATCCTCAATTTTTTCAATTTCTTTTTCTGTCAGTTCCCTGAGCAATTTATTTTCATCTATGGATGTAGTTCTGCATATTGAAACAGATAAGTTGTATCCGATTCCTTTTATCCTGAGCAAAGCCATTTTAACCGGCTTTGAACCATCAAGCGTTGTTTTCAAAATACGAACTATAGACTCAAAAGATGATGTTTTGGAGCCACTGCTTCCAGTACCGCCTATTTGGTAATGGGATACAGTCTGCTCTGCCTTTTTTGTCCTCTTCAATCCTGTCTTTTTTGTCTCTTTTGATTTTACCTTTTTCTTTGCCAGTATATCAACCTTTAAGCTTATTATACTGGATAACACAAAGATTTAAAAAAGTAGTTAATTATTCTTAACTACGCAACAAAGAGGTAATTGAATAAACCGGCAAATAATGGTAATAAAAAAAGCAGAAATAAAATACAAGGATAAATGGCTGAAAAAAAAATGGATTCCGATAAAGCCTCCTGTTTTTTTAGGCAATGAAATAATAGGTCATACTGTATTTATGAAAAACAAATCTCCTCTTGGCAGAATAACGCACACTTCTCTTGGCACTTTGACAAAAAATGTCAGGGACCACAATGTTACGCTGAAATTCAAGCTAAATGAAATCAGCGAAGGAAATATCTGCATGACAAAATACATGGGACAGGAAATTAACAAAAACCAGATTATGATGGCTGTAAGGAGAGGCAGTTCGAGAATCGACAACATTGAAATACTGAAATTCGACAATGAAAAAATAAGGATAAAAACAGTTCTAATTACAACAAACCGCGTTTCTACTGCTGTAATGCACTCTTTGAGGGCAAAAGTAAAAAAAGAAATCCAAAAGGAATGCTCTTCAAGCAAAACAATAGAGAACTTCCTTCCGTCTGTAAATGCAGGAAAACTTCAGGCAGAGATAGTAAGGCGAGTAAAGACAATATATCCATGCCGGGAAATGATTGTAAGGAAGATTGAAGTTATTGCTTAATTTTGTTCAATTTTGAATTTACACTAAATTTATATATGTTTGTTTGTAATTGGAGTATATGAATATTATATGATTTTTTAAATCTGAACAGGAAAATAATTTTGCAAATCGATATTTTGGTTATTTTAGAGCAAAATTCTTTATGCCAAAAATAAACTTTTTTGCAAAATTTTCAGTTTATTCATTAATAGGTTCAATACCTCGGAGCTCTGCTCCGGCGGGAGTTTCATTCAAAAACACCGTTAATTTTCTCCCCGCAAAACCTGCATTTTGAGCCAATAACATTATTTTCTTCAATAAGATACCTGCTTCTTTTTATCACTGTTTTTTTGCATCTTGGGCAAATGGTATCTTCTGCTCTTTCTATATCAATATTGCCGACATAAACATATTTAAGACCTTCATCAATAGCAATTTTTTTCGCTTTTACCAATGTTTCTGCCGAAGTTGAGGGAACATCAGCCATCTTATAGCACGGGAAAAAAGCAGATATGTGAAATGGGACATCTTCTCCTAATTCTTCTTTGACAAAAGATGCAATGCTTTTCATCTCTTCCGGAGAGTCATTCTTTCCCGGGATGACAAGCGTTGTAACTTCCAGCCATATTTTTGTTTTTGCAACCAGCTTTAGAGAGTCCAGAACTCCTTCCAGCTTTGCCCCGACAATTTTTGAATAAAACTCCGGGTTGAATGATTTTAAGTCAATGTTGACTGCATCCAGATACGGTTCAATCAATCCAAGCGTTTGTTTTGAAAAATAACCATTGCTTACAAATATATTTTTTATATTGTTCTTTTTAGCAAGCTTCATGCAGTCAAGAGCATACTCCAAAAATATTGTCGGCTCGTTGTATGTGTAAGCTATTGATTGACAGTCGTGCTTTTTTGCAAGTTCTATGATTTCCTCTGGCGTTATGTCCTCCTGTTCAATATATCTGCCTTCTCTCGGCGCCTGCGAAGTTGTGTAATTCTGGCAGAACATGCATCTGAAGTTGCATCCGACGGTTCCAAAGGATAATACAGACGAGCCGGGATAAAAATGAAACAGCGGCTTTTTTTCTATAGGGTCAATTCCAATGCCTGTCGTCTTTCCCCAAACCTTGCTGTACAATGCTCCTTCTTTATTTATCCTAACGCCGCAAATGCCTGTTTTGCCCTCTGGAATCATGCAACTGTGGCGGCACAGATGGCATTGTATAAAACTGTTTTTTTTCTCCCACAAAATTGCTTTTTTCATTGTATAATAGGTATGTTAAGTATAAAAATACTAACACAAAACTAACATCTTATTAGAGCAGATTCAATATCTGAGAGATTAACAGGCAATTATCCTTTCAAAAATGCATTTGTATTTTTCCTTTTTAGCTTTATCTACTTCTATTTTTGATTCAAATAAATAGTTGTTGTTCTTAAATATGCTCTCATTAATAAGATTTGCTATTGCTTCAATTGTGTTCTGAATCGCCGAACTATACGCAAATATGAAGAACAACTCCTGTTTTTGTTCAATGTGCCAATTAATCTCTTTTAAGATATAATCAATATTGTGTTCTTGTTCTGATTTTACAAACAAAGTAATTTTTTCCCAGTTATCCAATATTTTCTCGAACTCTTTTGTTAAATCAAACATATTGTAGTTCTTTTTTATTTTTAAGTCAATTAGATACTCAACAATTCGTTGAAGTTCGCTGGTAGAACTTATGTTTAATATTTTGATTGCACGCCTTCCATACCTCTTTCGTGCTTCATTTCTGATTTCTTCAATTTCTTTTCTTCGACCTTCATCATTTAGATAAGATATTCGCAATCCATCCCTCACTAAAGTAGCATATATTGGTATAGCAACGCATTTTTCGAATTGCTGAAATAGAGGCGTATCTGATATTTTATAAAGTTCTCTCGCATGTTTTTTAGAATTAGTAAATCCATATTTATGAGAAAACCAAATTTCACGTATTTTTTCATAGGTTTTAGATATTTTCAATGCATTAGAAGAATCAGAATATTGTTGTGATTTCCATTTTAATCCTCCTAAACTGAAAAATAATCTTTACCTTTCAGATTTTTTGGTTTAATATCGACTCTGAAATATCTAATCATTTGTTTAATGGCTTCTTGTTTTGTTTTTAATTCATGAACTAACTTATACACTTCGACAATTTTATCTTCATCTTTTGATAAGTCTAAGAGTATTTTTACCATTTATTACACCATATAACATAATATTACATAATATTATAAAAATCTTTCGTTTTTCTTAATTTAAATGCATTTCTATTCATTTGTTTTTAGATATCACTCCATCAGCCGCAAGTATCCCTGTCACAGATGCATTGATGATGTCCCGGCTTAGACCTGCTCCGTCTCCTGCTACAAAAAGATTGTCAATGTTTGTCTGAAGCGTTTTCCTGTCAACATTGATTTTAACAGAATAATACTTGATTTCCGGGGCGTAAAGCAAAGTGCTGTCTGCATAAATTCCCGGTATCAGTTCGTTAAGCTGCTTAAGGGCATCTACAATATCTGTCATGATTCTACCCGGAAGTATCATCGAAATGTCTCCTGCTGTGTATTCCTTTAATGTAGGAATTACCATATTATTCTGGATGTACTCTCTTCTTGTCCTGCGCCCATTGAGCAAATCCCCTAACCTTTGCAGTGTAATTTTTCCTCCGCCTGTAGTTGTTGCAAGCTTTGCGATGTTTTCACCGTAATTGTTGGCATTTTCCAGCGGCTCTGTCAGAAGCACATTTATAAGCAAGGCAAAATTAGTATTCTGGGATTTGTCATGCTTTTTGGAATGCCCGTTAACCCCAATATATCCATCGTATGTTTCCTTTACGACAAATCCAGAAGGATTGGTGCAAAAAGTTCTTGCAAAATCCCCGTATGTCTTTGTTAGGATATGTAGTTTTGGATCGTAATTGATTGAAGTTATATCTTCCATTATGTTCTTGTTTGTCTCAACACGCACACCGATATCTATATAGGAAAACTGCTTTTCTATCGAATGCTTCTGGGCTATCTCTGTCATTGTTCTTTGCCCGCTCCTGCCTGGCGCCAAAACAACAAAATCTGAAAATATAAGGGCATCATCGCCTTCATTTCCTATAATCACACCATCTACAATTTTTTTGTTGTTTTTCTCCTCGACAATTATATCTTTGACTGTTTTTTCAAGAAGAAAATCAACCCCCTTGTCAACCAATGCTTTCTTGAATTTAATTACAATATCCGGCAGCTTGTCTGAGCCGATATGCTTCTGAATTATCGGAATATATTTTATGCCGCATTGAATGGCTCTTTTCTGGAGATCAGATATGTCTTTCGGATTCAATGAAGTATTTTTAGGCGCCCCGTAACTCATAAAAACTTCATCTACATTATTTATCATCTTTTGTGCCTGTTCTTCACTATCGCAAAAATCCAGTAAATTTCCCCCGATGAAAGGTGAAAGATTAAGCTTTCCGTCACTTTTGCACCCTGCGCCGCCAACACCTTCTAAAATATCCATTCCATTATTTTTTCTGTGGATAACATCTTTTCCCTTATCGACAACAAGAATTTTCATTTTAGTCTTGTTCGCCAATTCCAGGGCGCAGAACATGCCTGCCGGTCCTGCTCCGACAATGATGCAATCATATTTTTTTTCAATCAACATATTATTGTCTCTTCCCTTTTAGGCCCAACAGATATCAGCTCTATTGAAATGCCTGCCTCTTTTTCAATAAAATCAATGTATTGCTTCACTTTAAGCGGCAATTCATTTCTATTTTTCATTTTTTTAAAATCAACTTTCTCAAAACCGTCAAATTCCCTGTATATTAGATGTGCATCTTTTAAGTCCTTCAGGTTATCCGGGAATATATCGACAATTTCATCCCTGATTTTATAATGAGTGCATATTTTTATTTTTTCCAGACCCGCCAAAACATCCAGTTTTGTTAATATGAGAGAATCTGCTGAATTCAGCAAAATTGCTCTCCTAAGCAGGGGCAAATCCAGCCATCCGCATCTTCTTGGTCTTCCTGTAGTTGTTCCATATTCTGCACCGACATTCAGCAAGTGATTTTTTGCCTCATCAAACAATTCTGTTGGAAAAATGCCCTCTCCAACCCTTGTCATATATGCTTTTACAACACCATATATCTTGATTTTTTTTGGGAAAAAACCGCATCCACAACACAATGCTCCGCTTAGGGTATTGGAAGAAGTAACAAAAGGGCATGTTCCAAAATCAACATCCAAAAAAGTCCCCTGCGCTCCTTCAAAAAGAATTTTTTTGTTTTGACCAATCTGCCTGTTTAAGTATGAAGCAGTATCGCAGATGTATTTTTTCAGGGAAGCTCCATATTTTATGTATTCTGCAAAAATAGATTCAGCATATTTTTCAATGTCAGTGCAGTTGATTGAATCTTTTTTTTGATTTAAATTAGCCTTTATTTTTCTAAGCAGCGCTTTTTCATTAATCAAATCATAAATCTTTATTGCGCTTGTGCGCTCAGCCCTGTCAGAAAAACATGGACCTATTCCTCTCTTTGTTGTTCCTATTTTATCCTGCCTTTTTCCCTCCTGTGCTGCATCAAGGTCTATATGGTATGGCATTATCACATTTGCCCTTCCGCTCAAAAAAAGATTGAGCGGCTTTCCTGATTTTTCAAATATGCTTATTTCATCAAGCAGAATTTTTGGGTTTACTACACAGCCGGTTGCTATAATCAACTCTTTTCCCCAAACTGCACCGGATGGCGTCAAATGAAGCTTGTATTTTTCAGAACCAACCGCAATCGTGTGACCTGCATTGTCTCCCCCGTTAAATCTTGCTACAACATCTGCATTTTTAGAAAAAAAATCCACTATCTTTCCCTTTCCTTCGTCTCCAAATTGCATTCCTATAATAGCTAAATTACCCATACCCTCTCAATTAAATAAAAAAGTAACTATATAAACATTTCTACACTTGAGCAGGAGCCATTCCTCTTTCAAGCATCAAAAATCCAACTGCGGAAAATGGAAGGACCAGAATGACCACAACCAACTGCATGGTTATTATCATATCATTGTTCAGCCCCCCTATAACGCTGAATATTACAGACAGAACAATTATGAATATGGAGCCAACAACAACAGCAGTGAGGTATATCTCTGTCAATAGCATGACCTGATCTTCGTATTTGGACAGCCTTATCTTATAGGAATTCATTGCTTCGGCAGTATCCTCCCGCAGGAATTGCTTTAAGTTTCCGCCGGATTCTATTGTTGATTTTATGCCCCATAAAACATTCTTGAATGTTTTTGAGGGGGTGCGTTCTGCTGCATGGATGAGCGCATCATTGAAATTAATGCCCATCAATTCCACTTCCTCAACTATTTTTTTTGCCTCGATAGATACCTCCCCATATTCATTAAATTGAGCTATTGTCTTGAAAATGGAAACAGATGGGTTATGGGCTCCTGCCATAACAGAAAGATATGAAAGTGCAAACGGAAGGATATCGTCTATTTTCTTGTTTCTGTCTCCTTTTATAAAATAAGGAATATAAAGAATCCCAAACATCATCATAAGTGAAAAAAAGAAGGATACAAATACACTCAAAAACAAAGCAAAAAATAGGTTTTCTGTAATCAGGTAAATAACTATGCTTGCCAACGGTGTCGTAAATACGAAGCACAGAGCCGTAGCCAATAATGTCAGGCACAAAAATTCCGTTAGGGTCAGATTTATGCCTGATATTTTAATATTGTTCTTTAACTCGTCAAAATCCTTGTTTTTAGAGACATATTCTTCTATGTATTTACCATAGATGTTGTATGTGAAATTAATTATCTGGTCCTTTAAATCTGCCATATTAAGCATAAAAGCCCAATTGCTTTTTCTTGTCGTGTCCTTTTATTTTTGACAATGCCCTGTTTAAATCATTATTGTTCAATTTAAACCGCTCTTCTCTTAATGCAAAATATCCTGCTTCCACCAAGAGGGTCTTTATTTGAGCCCCGGACAATTTTTTTGTCCTGACAGCCAAACTTTCCAGTGATACATTATCTTCAAGCTTCATTTTTTTTGTATGGATCTTCAATATGTGCAGCCTTTCTTTTTTATGAGGATAATCTATTTTAATGAGCCTGTCGAGCCTTCCCGGGCGGATTACCGCATTGTCGAGGATATCTATCCTGTTTGTCGCGCCGATTATCTTTACATCTCCTAATGGCTTAAATCCGTCAATTTCCGCAAGCATTTGCATAAATGTCCTTTGAACTTCTCTTTCTCCGCTTGTCCCGAGTTCAATTCTCTTTGATGCAATCGAATCTATTTCATCAATGAATATTATGCATGGGGCTTTTTCCCTTGCCATCTGGAATATGGATTTTACAAATTTTGTCCCTTCTCCTATGTATTTCTGCACAAGTTCAGAGCCAACAATCTCAACAAAATTCGCATTTGTCTGGTGGGCGACTGCCTTTGCAAGCAGTGTTTTTCCGCACCCGGGAGGACCATGGAGCAAAACGCCCTTGGGAGGGGTTATTCCTATTTTTCGAAACAAGTCCGGGCGAAGAAGAGGCAATTCAATTACTTCCTTTAAATCTCTCTTTTCCTCATCCAAACCTCCTATTTCGCTCCAGGAAACCTTTGGCTTTTCAAAAATTATGTATCTCTCTACATCAAAATGCTTTGATTTTCCTCTCTTTCCAATGACAGTCAATGATTTTTGCTCGATAAAAACCTCGTCATCTCTTTTTATTTTCCCAACCAGTTCCTCTGAGATATTTACATAAAATTTTCCTGTGTTCAGCAATATTATTGCTTTATCAGAATCAACAACATCCACAACTTTTGCCATAATATGCGGCACAATCTTGTATTTCTTTATTTCATTTTGCGCTTCAAACAGGTTTCTCTTCAGTATCTTGTTTTCTTCAACAAGAATTTTTATTTTGTATTCCGAACTCATTTCATCCAATGAAATTGCATCCTGATCGGAATATTCTATTGTTTGGGTATCTCCATCCATTTTATTCCTCTATAATTTAGACAGCAGCAAATCAATCCTTGTAGAATTGTCTGTTGCATTAACTATCACTAAATCTCCTCTTTCAAAAGTAATGTGGTGCAATATGCACTTTTTTGCTTCGCTTATCTTTTTTTGGCTTGTTTTTGCAATCAGCATAACTTCATCCTGCTTTTCAACAGTTCCGACGCTCGTCTTCGAATATGAGTTTGTCTCTATTGCGTCCACATACAAAACCATATTTTTTTTCAGCAGAATTTCTGCAAGTTTGTCTGCGCTTTCCATGTCTTCTGTTTTTATTAAAATTATGCTGCAATCCATATTTTTATTTAAATAAAATATCTATTAAATATATAATACTTTGGTATCTTTTACACCTCTATTTCGTTTATGGGCTTTTCAATCATGTTTTTATGCTTCCTGAGAACAGGAGCAACAGTTTCCCTGATAAATTCTTCTGTCTGCGATTCTGCTGTCCCTGTGAATTTCCCGGGATTTTCCAAAGAAAAGTCCAGCTCTTTTTTTGAAAGAGGAATCCTGCTGTCCTTTGCAATCCTGCTGAAAAAATCATTTTGAGCGCCTTCTTTTTTTATCTTGTTTCCTGCCTCCAGCGCATGCTTTTTTAATATCTCATGCATTTCCTGCCTGCTCTTGCCTTGTTTTGCGCACTTCATTAAAATCTCCTCTATTGCCATAAAAGGAAGCTCTTTTGTCAAATGAAGTTTTACCTGGGCAGGATAGACTATTATGCCCGATGCTATGCTCTCGTACAAAAGCAGAATTGAATCCGCAAGCAGAAAACTCCTTGGAATTTCAACTCTCCTTGCAGCTGAATCATCCAGCGTCCTTTCAAACCATTGATTTGAATGCGTCATGTAAAATTCTGCTGGCATGTTCATTAAAATTCTGCTTAATGCACACATCCTTTCGCTATGCATAGGGTTTCTTTTATAGGGCATGGCTGAACTCCCTGTCTGGCTTTTGCCGTATGGCTCTTCCATTATTTTTAAATGAGCTGCAAGACGCATATCAGATGCGAATTTATATGCAGAACATGCAATTCCTGCCAGCGCCTCTGAAATTTTTGTATCGATCTTTCTTGAATATGTCTGACCTGTCACTTCATAAATTCCATCAAAACCCAGCTTTTTTGCAATTAGCAGGTCAAGCTGCTTTACCTTGCTTTTATTCCCGCCAAACAATTCCAAAAACGATGCCTGCGTCCCGACAGTTCCTTTTGCGCCCTTTGCCTTAATTAATGACTCTGCAAATTCAATGGATTTTAAATCAAGAAGCAAATCTGCAATGTATAGTGTTGCGCGCTTGCCGATGGTTGTCGGCTGCGCCGGCTGGAAATGAGTATATCCAAGCGTTGCAAGTGCTTTGTATTTTTTTGCAAATTGCATTAAGTGAAATATCACATTGACAAGCCTTTTTTTGACAATATCAATCGCCTTTTTTTGCAAAATCAAATCTGTATTGCACCCGACGAACTGCGATGTTGCGCCAAGATGAATGATTTTAGCCGCTTTTGGGCACTGCTTTGAATATGCCCAAACATGAGCCATTACATCATGCTTAATCTGCTTTTCTTTTTCTTCGGCATCTTTGAAATTTATATTATCTGTGTTTTTCTTCATTTCTTCTATTGCTTCTTTGCTAATAATATCCTCTAATCCAAGCTCCCTTTCTGCTTCTGCCAAAGCAATCCAGCATTTTCTCCATGTCTGGAACTTTACTTCATCAGAAAACAATTCTGTCATCTCTTTGCCGGCATACCTGTCTGCCAATGCATCATTGTAATTGGAATGATTCATACTATCTGTATATGAGTAAAGTATATAAATGATAATTTAATTAAGTATTATGCCCATTCGCAAAATTATGTCCTTGAATATGATGTAACTATGGTAAATATAGAAGAAGAAATTTCTGAATTGAAAAGGCTGGAACTTGAATTGGAAAACTTAAGGGGAAAAGAACTTGAGAGAAAAGACATAAAACTTCTAAAGAACATAAAGGCAAGACTGGAAAAAGCAGAGCATGGAGATTATGATTTAGGGAAAAAAGAGATTGCAAAGTTTTGCGGGGCTGTTGATAGAATAATAGAGCCGAAAGGAGTTTTTGACAGGGCAAAAAGAACAGCAGGAAGGGTAATTCCTGATTTTGGAATCAAAAGCAGGTTCGAATTAGGGGGGAAATCACAGGGAGACTCAGGTTTTGACAAATTCGACAATTTAAGAGAAATGCCGTCAAAGCCGAAAGGGGTTTTTGCCAAGGCAAAAACAGGACTTGAGAATTTAGGAAGAAAAGCAGGAAATATTGGCAGGACTATAAAGGGAAATCAAGAAGAATTTTTATCGGATAATAGCGCAAGGCTTGAATTGGGAGGAGGAAAAGAAAAGAAAAAGCATTCTGGGAAAAAAACATTTGAGAGAAGAAAAAAATATATTCTGGAAAAATTGGAAAGTTATAATCTTAAAGAGGGATTTGTTGTTTCAGTAATAGGGCTAGTAATAGACCAAAACAACTCTGCTATAGATATTTACGAAAAAGTAATTGAAGAAGCAGAAAAAATGTCTCCTATCCAAAGAAGTGGCTATATTGTTACAAATATTATTCATATATTTGACAGCCTAAAAGAGTTCCCTCAATATTTATTTGAATTTAACGAAATTATTGTTCAGGCAATAAAAAGTGCAGATGTTGATGGCCTTGAAGAAGAGGAATATGTAAACACTTATGTTGCAATAAACAATATACTTCGTACTTGTCGAAATAACCTATTAGAGAAGGATGTTGGAATTAAAGGAACAAAAGAAATAATCAAAAAAAGCATAATGCTTGGAAATAAAATAAAAAAAGAGCAAGGGGTTTATGCCTGTCTGGAATTTTACAGAAAATTATCTGAACTAATTTTATTTTATCAAACAAAAACAACAAATGAAATACTTTCTTTAATTCAAGCTTTATATTGGGAGATACTGAATCCTACTCCTCCTTCACCCCCGCAAGAACTCAAAGCCCATTACAAAACCCTTGGTATATTTCCAAACGCCACTGAAAAAGAAATGAAAAAAGCATACAGGAAATTGGCAATGGAACATCATCCTGACAGAAATCCTGAAGAAGAAGAAAGGATGAAGAAAATAAATGTTGCTTATAATGAATTATTAAAACAATTTGAAAAAGAAAAACAGCCATATTCCGGCGGTCTTTCTGCATTCACATTTGAAGAGATGCAAAACAAGAATCTTAATTTTGAAGATATAGCAACAATAGAGCGAATAATAAAGGCAGCTGCATGGTCTGGAAGCATAAGCACAAAGGACAAAGCAAAAGAATTACTAATGCAGGTTGATGGAAGCATTTTTAACAGAGCCATAAGCGAAATAAAAGCCCAGAGACCTCCAGGTCCTTTGGTTAGGCTTTTGGAGGAACTGGAAAGAGAAATTAACAGAAGTCGCATGACCGGACGTCAGGGAGTTCATAGAACAGGAACAACAACCGGACAAACTTCTCCTCCACCAGAACAACCCCTTCATGCAGATACTCAAAAACCTTATGGAAAAATGGGAGAAAGTGCTTTTGCAAAAGCAGGAATTGATGAGATTGGAAAAGAACCCGGCGGAATTGATAATATTCCTTTTGCAGGGAAAGGACAAACAGGCAAATCAACCTTGTTTGAAAAAATATTTGGGGAAAAAGAAACAAAAAAAGATTATCCTAAAATTGTAGAAAGATTAAGAAGAGGAGAAACAGATTTTGAAGAAAAAGATATTGTGCATTTGTTCAGAGTTCTAAGGACAGAAAAGGATGTTATTTATAAAACTGCTTATAAAGGGCTTCATAATATAGGAACACCAGTGATGAACTCTATCCTGCAAGAATTGAAGCAAATGCCTGCAAAATTAAATGAAGGATATCAAATGGAATTATCTGCTATCCTAAATCTTACCGTAGCAATACCTGAAAAAATTCCAGTAGAAATACTTCAAAACAAGCATATAATTAATGGAATTTCTAACATTGCTAAACTAGCCATTTATAAGCCATATGAAAAATCTAGCGATAAAAATATAAATATACTTTTGGGCATATCTGAAAAATTGCCTGAAAACCTCCCTGAAAATCATCCGTTTTTTAGAGATGTGGTTCTTCATCTTATTGATTTAGCCGTATACGCAGAAGAAGATTCTGTTCGACAGGAGGCCGCTAACGTAATAGGAGCAATATTAAGGGCTCTTCCTTACAAAGATAAAAGAGAAAAATATTATGCAATATGGGAAGAAAAAATAAAGGCGAAAAAAGGAAAAGACAGAATTGTTCATCAGGGAGTGAATCATTACGACACCCTTGGTGTTTCTAAAGACGCCACTGAAACTGAAATAAAAAAAGCGTACAGGAAACTGGCGATGAAATATCATCCTGATAGATCGACATCTGAACATGCAAACGAAGATAAATTCAAGGAGATTAGCGAAGCATATAGTGTTTTGAGTAAAAATTTTAATAACAAAAAACCGCCTAAATCAGGCGGTCAAACCCCATACACAACAACCAGTGAAATGCCGCCAACAATAGCCGACAAAGCACAGGCAGAGCGCATGATGAGAACTGCAATGTCTCCCGAGGACGGCTATATCGATGAAGCTGCAAGAGATAAAGCAAAAGAAGAATTAAAAAAACTGGCAAAAAGAGATGAAAAAGGAAGAGAATTATACAGGGAAGTTTTAAGTGAAGAAAAAGAACGCACGCATGGATTTTTGAAAAACAAGCCGATAGAAGGCATAAAAAAGCACTCATTTATCGGCAATATTTTATCTGGCCTAAGACACGAAGACAAAGAGGTAAGAAATAATGCAAGAGAATCTTTATTAGGGCACGGAACAGAAGATCAAAAAAAATCCTTTCTAAAGAGCATCACAGGAAACCTATTTTCTAAACATAAAGACAGAAGAGATTATGCAAAAGAGCATCTTAAGGAAATCAGGAAAAACCCTGAAATGTGGGAAAAATTCAAGGGCGACAACAGAGACCATATCGACAAAAATAAGGCAAAAACCCATCGAACATTAGAGGCTCAAACAATCAACATCAAAAACCCATTAGATAGGAGTGCCGCCCTATCAGCTTTGAGAAGCGGGAATGAAAAAACACAGCAAAATGCTTATGGCTCATTGAAAGAAGCAGGGTATGAAAAAGAGGCAATCAATCATCTTGTCTCAAATGCCCGATATGCTGCGGACGATAATCGCCGCAGAATGGCTGAGAGAATGTTGAATAAAATTGAAAATCACGACATTTATGTAAAAATACATGAAAAGCATATGGAAACAGCTGAAAAAAGAGCTGAAAGAATGCCTGACAATCGCAAAAAATTTCTTGAGCAAAAGATTGATGAATTAAGCCATTATTTTTTCGGCGGTTTCGGAGCCAAATTAACTAATGTCAGAACTTCTTTTGATCTTATGGAAGAGCCAAAGTTAAAAGAGTCTGTACTGGAAAAAGAAAAGACAGAAGGCAAAATAGCGAAATCTCTTTTTTGGATGATGAAAAAATACAGCAAGATTCCCTTTCATGGTCTGTCTAATGAAGAATGCATGCCTCTTTTTGCTATTGACAAAAAACTCAAAGAATTAAATAATCGTGTCAAAAAGATACTTGACAGCCCGGACAGGATAGACATCTCTGATATTAAAAGTGTAATAAAAATAAGTGATGAAATTAAAAAAGAGGGAGATCAATACCAGTGGATACTAAACAAATACTGTATGAACCTGCGAGCTGTAGGGTACGGCAATGCAGGAACTACCGGCGATAGAATAAAGGAAATTGCACTGGGAGAATACAGAAATCGCGATGAAATAATTCATGATGCTAACTGGCTGGCAGAGAATGACATTGCTCCGAACACATTTGAGAGAAAGGCAATGGAGATTTATGGAATATATGATATGTTTTTACAAAATAAAGAGAAAAAAGAGCACAAAATAAAAGGCACTCCTTATACAGGAAAAGAAACCATCAACCATTTAATTGAATTATTTAAAGACAGAGACGCCCAGTGGGATGCCGAAGAAAAAATTGAGCAAAAATACAGGGAAGGAACAGAAAATGATAAAAAGCATATCATTGAAGAATTGCTTGAACTGCTCAAAGACAGGAATGTTCAATGGAATGCTGAAACTTCACTCAATAACTTATACAACGAAAGTTCAGAAGAATTAAAACAGCATATTGCAGAAAAACTGCTTGAGTTGTTTTCAGATATAGCTGCCGGAAACGGCGCTGTAAATCTTCTTGAAGATATATATTCAAGAAGTTCGAAGGAAATTAAAACATTTATTTACAACAGAGCGCATGAACTGCTCAAAGACAGGAAAAGCCGATGGAATGCTGAAGGATTAATTTCACGAATAGGAGTTATAGAAAAAGACAGGAAAGAGCGCGCTCTTTTTAAAAAAGATGTAAATCATCTTGTTTTTGGCTCTCTTTTTGACCCTAATGAGGAAACAAGGGAAGAGTCAATTAAAAGACTAAAGAAAACAGGAGATATCTCGCTCGTTAAAGATATATACCGTCAATACCGGAAAAGGGCTAAGGAAAAAAAACACTGGTGGAAAAAGAAAAGCAGATTTGCTAAATTTGAGAAAGAATTTGGGATTGAAGGAGATATGCTGGACGAATATGGAAGGTTTAAAGAGAATTTGGCTGTAGGCAGTCCTGAAGATATGTCTGCATTAAAAGATGCAATAATGCACAAAATCAGGAAGCTTGATGAGAATGTAGATGCCCTTTTGCGTGAATTAGAAAAAGTTGAAAATGAATAACTGGGAAATGCAGGCGAAAATCAAAATATATGGTTCAAAAAAGCAACTGCGCAAATGGAAGAGAGATAATTAACTATGAAAATAGACATCAATGAAATAATCGGGCAAATTGACAATACAAGAACAAAAGATAAAAAAACTCCAAATAATTTACTATGCGCTTGAAGAAGAAAGAAATGAATTGGAAAGATTAAAGGAAACTGCGCAGTTATTAAAGTTGAGTTTAAAAATAATTTCTTTTTCTTTAAAAAAACCGATAATTCATTAAACTTTAACAACGCCTCTCTTACTCAACTCTTCCAGTGCCATGCACATTGCCAGTGGAAAGAACACGCTCACATCTCCTATTACGGTGACAGCATCTGCATCATCCTTTATCTTGCCCCAGCTCTTCGCTTCCTGCGTCGTTGCTCCGCTCATGCTTCCCGAGGTATAATGGGCAGTGGTCATATATATAGCATAATCCAGCCCCCCATTAATCAAAGTTCCAAGAATCGCATGATGCTTTGAAACCCCCCCGCCAAGAGAAATCAATCCTTTTTTTTCATCATAAGTCGAAGCAGACAGCAGTCTTGAAAAATCTCCTACAACATCTACAATAAAATCCTTATGCTTCAGTGAAAAAGAATACAGATGAAACCCAAAAGCCCCGTCTGTTATTGCAGGGCAGAATATTGGCACATTATGGTGCGATGCCTGATACAAAATAGAGTTTTTGTCATTTAATTGCAGACCTAATTCATACAGCAGTTCCGAGACAGTGTATCTTTGCTTTTTGGCATACAGTTTTTCAAGCATCGGCTCAATCATGTCTTCAAATTTTTCATAGCTCTTGTTCTCCACAAGCAAATTACCGACGCGGTTATTTCCTTTTTCATACAATGCATTGTCATCAGAATAAAAACTGCCGATTGGAAATTTTTCGCCGTTTGCCTTCATTATGTCTTCTTCTATTCCGCCGACGGTTGTTACAATCACATCAGCCATTTTCAGGTCAATCAACTGCGCAAAAAATCCCCTCAGTCCCGAGGTTGCCATATTGGAAGTAAATGTCAAAAAAATCTTTGCCCCTTCGGTTCTCATCTTTACTATTACATTTGAGGCATTCCGTATTTCTGTTCCCTGGAATCCTATAGTTCCAAGACTGGATCCAAAGCAATGGAGTTTCATGTCTTTTTTCCATCTGAAATCAGCTACATTTGCCATGTAATGACAATGAATGGAAGATTTAAAAATCTGCGATTGCATCGCAATGACCTGATTTTTGCATCATCAAAACAGTCAATAAAAAATGCATCATGTGTCCGTTCACTCAATCATGTTCCTATAACAGAAACTTTTTGCGAAAAAGTTTCATCAAAAAGCGCTCAACCTCTATTTGCATAAAATACAGAGATTGACTATTTGACCATATTCCTGTAACTCACCCAATAAGATGAAGTGAAAATGTCTGCGGGTTCTTCTTTTTGGACTAAAGGCTTTGCTGGCTCGTGTCCTTCAGCGGCTTTTCTTCCTTCGATGCCGGAAAACAGGCTTTTCCCTGGTCCCGGTTCTCCTTCTTCGCGCTGTTTGGAGAGTTTAAAACTATTCCACGGAATTGCCTTTATGCGATGGTTTCCCAATGCAATATAGCTCAAAAGCAATATAATCGCAAACAATACAATCAATGGCAGGATGTTTGTTTCGCTTATTTTTACGAAATATCCACTTATGGTTTCTGCCCTGTCAGGGATTCCATTTCCTTCTCCAATCTGCTCTTCTTCGCCTATTTGGGTTTCATTGCTTATATCTACGCTGACAGGAGCTGTTGCGTTCTCTTTCCCTGTTTTATTTTCTGCGCGGCCAGGAATCAGAGTTGTTTTGTTTTCAATAATTTCCTGCTCATGGGCAGGAGCATATACATTTATCTTAATGCTTTTTTTCATGCCGTATATTTTTGCAGATATTATATGCTCTCCTTCTTCTTCAAATTTTAGGAAGTATGAAAAAAAACCGTCCCCGCCAGGAATTATTTTTGTAAAATACACATTGTCTTTGTATATATAAACATAATTCTGCCTTGGAGTTTCTTCCCTTACATAGCCATAAACAAAGATGTACTTTCCCTGGCTTATATTCGTGCTGTCTGTTTTCAACAGGAGAGAAATGTCTTCCACAACCAAGTCTATGGTTTTTTTGTCCATTACATAAGGATTGGATGTTTCAGTTTCAATTTCAAATTCACCCTTCTCCATGGGCGTTTTCACATACATTGTCTGAATTTTTTTGTCTCCTTTTTTCAGGTAAAAATAATCTGATTTGTATGTCTTTGCATTTATTTTTATTTTGGTCTGCATGCTTGATTCATCAACAACACCGTTGTTTTGGATTGTCAGGGTTATAGGGATGTTGGAATTCATTGATGCTTTTAGCGGATATTTTATCTGGCTTATCACAACATTATGATAAATGTCTGAGGTTACCTGCTTTAATTCAAATGTCTGGCTTTGGGAATCTGAATCTTTCACGTCATCATCCCTGATGACTTCTGCCTTTATTTTAAGAGTATGCTCTCCTCTTGAGATATAATCTGTATCATAATGAAATGTAAATGTAAAGTCCCCGTCAGGATAAAAGGAAGTGTAGCTGTCTTTTATTTTGTTGTCTATATACAGTGAAAGGCGAACCAGTTCCGACCTGTCTGAGCCAATTGCAAAGTCAATGGCAACATCGAGTACGTCGCCTACGAATATATTTTCTTCAATATTAGTTTCTGTGATTTCAATTGACGGCAAAGCATAACTTATGCTTGCAAGACAACTGAATGTGATTAATAAGACTATTATTAGTGAATTGATATTTTTCATTTTTACCCCCTCTGTTACTACTCTTTAGTAATAACAATATTATATATACTAAAGTATATAAAGTTTTCGTTTTCCCCGGATTTAGTATATATGTTTTTTTAATAAAAGTATCGTTTTGGGTTTTAATCGGGGCACTAAAACATTTTTTCCTCAAAAAAACTGCTCATTTTTCCAAAAAGGCTTTCGTTTTCCTTGCTCTTTTCATCAATTTTAGCAGTATTATTATTTTTATATGGATTGCTTTCATATACTGGCTCATCTGTTGCCTGCTCTCTTGTAATTGTGCTCTGCTGGTCAAGAATATCCAGCAGTTCAATATTTCTGTACTTTTCGCTTCTCTCTGCCAGCGCAGAGAGTATTTTTTTTCTTGCGGCAAGTATGTTCTCGAATCTTGCGATGCTGATTCCTGAATCATTGACTATTTTTGCCCTTGTCCTGCTCGGTACATTTGTCCGCTCAAGCACATTTGTCCTTTCATTGTAGGAAAAAACCGTATTCAGCAGGGGATTGTCTCCTTCGCTTCCGCTGATTTCACTGACTTCATTCACATACCTCTGGGCTTTTCCATCTATGATTTTTTTCTTCTGCATTACAATCAAATCCAGGTTTCTTATCAGAATTATAGGGACCTCCATCGGCTTGTTCGTTACCCGCGTAATTGTTTCCCTTGTTGAATTTGAATGAATCGTTCCCATGCATCCACCGTATCCTATATTCATTGCAGTGAATAAATCCTGGGCCTCCTTGTCCCTTACTTCTCCTATAAGTATCCGGTTTGGTCTCATTCTAAGTGTTGTTTTTAGCAGATTTTGCATTGAAACGTCATTTGTTGATTCAAGGGCGACTACATGGCTGTGCGGCAGACGCAGTTCAAAGCAGTCTTCAATTGTGATTATTCTTGATTTTTTTGGAATGAAAACGCTGAATGCGTTCAGGGTTGTAGTTTTTCCGCTGCTTGTGCCTCCGCAGAAAATAATATTTGCCGGGTTTGCATTAAGTCCTTCGATGCACATCCACATGTATGCTGCAAATTCAACAGTCATTGTTTTGTTTCTTATGAGATCAATGATTGTGATTGGATCTTTTTTGAATTTTCTTATTGTAATGACAGGTCCGTCATCCACAATTTCTCCTCTTACGATGTTTATGCGGGAGCCATCTGCAAGAGACGAATTTATGATTTTTCCCGAGCCATCTATATCAGGAGAGGAGTTTAGTACCTGCTCGATCAGGGAATTTGCGCTTTTTTTGCTCATCTTCATGTCTGTTTCGCACATTCCATACTCTCTGTGAAACACTTTCACTGTTTTTTTCTCCCCGATGTACATTATTTCCTCGAGTCGGTCATCATAGAGCAGGTTCAAAAAAGAGTCCAAATCAGAATCTTCACGTTTAACCCGATATATGTAATTGCCTTTTTCATTGTAGTTATTGTTTAACATAGGAACTTGTTATTAATAGATATACATATATATTTTTGCATTAAATATTATATATATGTTTGCAGGATTAATTAGTGCATTAAATGATTTAAATATTAATGTTTTGTTTTTTCTGAATCAGTTCAATTCAGGGACAATGGTTTTTGTTTCGTATATTGTATATCTTTTTATCATCGCTGTTCTTTTTTTATCTTACAAAAAAGGAGGCAAATATTTTTTATTGAACCTGTTTTGGGCAGGGGTTTTATATGTATTTGTCGAAGGCATGAAGCAGGTATCAAATATCGCCCGCCCGCATTTTTCCATAGCATCCCTTACCATTCTCTCTGATGTCAGTTCCAGTATGTCTTTTCCGAGCAGGCATGCTGTGTTTGCTTTTTTTCTCCTGTGCATTATCCCGTCGCTCATTGAAAAAAGAAAGGATGCCAAATATATTTATTTTACCGCCGCCCTGGCTGCTGTGTTTATTTCACTTTCCCGCACAATTCTGGGAGTCCATTATCCAAGCGATGTACTTGCAGGGGCGGCAATAGGATATATTTTCGGCAAAATGGCGCTGCTCTTTGGACCGGATTCGTTTTCATTCAATTACAGGGAATTGAAAAGGCAGATCATCCATTTTTCCCTTGGGATTTTTATTCTTTTCATTATGCTGAATTTTACAAGGGCAGAAAGCATTGTATTTGGATTTTTTCTTATGGCATCATGCCTTGCTGTTGAGTTTGTCTACAACAGAAAAATATTCCCTCTTCACCTTCTTGTAAATGAAGTAAAGCGGAAAAAAGAGTCGCCTGTTGCAGGCGCCCTGTATTTTCTGATAGGCAGCATGATTAGCCTTATTATATTTCCAAAGACAATTGCTCTCATATGCATTTTGCTCCTTGCTGTTGGCGATTCCTTTGCAACAGTGTTCGGGACTCATTTCAAAACCAGAAAATTGTCATTTCCTCCGGATAAATCCATTGGAGGAACGGTTGCATGCTTTTTGTTCAATTTTATTGCACTTCTGCTTTTTTTTGCATACAATAAAATTTACGGGATGAAAATAGTGCTGTTTTTGTTTTTATGCGCTTTAATAGGAACAATGGCAGAGCTTGCAGAAATTAAAGTGAAGGGAAGAAGAATAAATGACAACATAACCCTGCCGATAATTTCAGGAATATTTGTCTGGGGAATTTACCTGTTGTTCGGGTTTGCCTGATAGACATAAAACACAATTCCAAGCAGCGCAATGGCATTGATAATATAGAATGATGCTATTGCAGTTTGGCTGATTTGAGGGATTGTTGTTCCGAAATAAGACAGCAGTTCATTTTCGCTGAACATTTTAATGGAGATTATAGCTGTATTGAGAATAATTGCAGGAATAAGCGCAATAATGTATACCTCCATAAGGGTTACTGCAAGATTTTCATATTTTTTGTGCATAATTATCTGCTCTTTTGTCGCTTTTTTTTCAATATCTATGATATTGTCCAGTATGTTTGTCTTGTTTTTATAAGAAAACGCAAGGTATTCAAGAAGGAGCCGGTAATTTTGGACTTTTGTCTGCGCTCTTGCTTCAATCAATGCAGAATGCATGCTTTTTTGATTTTTCTCTGTTTTGGCCAGGATTTCTTTAAAATCATCTGTTATTGCGCCGTAACCGTTTTTTGCAATAATTGCAACTGCCTCTTCATGGCTTTTGCCTGAAGAAAAAAGAATCTCAAATGAATGCAAAACAAAAAGGAGGTTTTTTTCCCGCGACCTTTCTTTTCCCATATATTTCATAACTAAAAGAAAACAATAAAAACATAAATGATAATTATTATGGATGAGCCATTATATTATTTCTTCCATTGTCAAGCCGTCTCTTGTATCTGAAAAAGATAAGAGCCAGTTTATAATTCTGTCTGAGGCATTAAAAGCAGGTTCTGAATTCGTAATAATCGAAAAGGAGGAATTGTCAGGCAACCTTGAGCCGCATCTGGAAAAAGCAGTTCGTCATTTGATTGACATTGAAAAAGTAAATCTCGGATGCCGCACCACGGGGATTGCAGACCTTTCTTCTTCAAATCTGGGCGAGTGGAGAGAAGCGCATAAAAAATTCATTTCAATACTGTTCTACAACAAAACTGTATTCAATGCGCGATTTATTTCATTTTTCCCTGCTACTAAAATAGTGCCGCCTATATGCTTCGCATTTGAGCATCTGAGCCAAAAAAATATTACTCCGCAGGTTGGTCCGCAGGGACAGAACCTGGGAACTTTAATAAAAAACGGAAATCTTGTTGACTGGTTTTGCGCAAAGCATATCCGCCTAATTTTTGAAAGCCTGAATATACACAGCTCTGGTACAACAGCGATTATTCTGTTTTTTGAGCAGGAGGCGCGAAAAATAATATTTAGCGGCAGGATGCCATTGTTTGGTGAATTAAAGCAAATGGCGGAAAAAAATGAGAAATTAAAGAACGCCTTTGAGCAGTATAATGTTTTATCGCTTTTTGACCACTGGATAATCAACGGGGCGAAAGCGCAGGAAAAAGATGCCTATGCAGTTGTGGGGCAATATTTATACAATACAAAAAATCCTGTATGGAATGATTTTCACCTCTCCGGCATCAACCCCGAGCTTATGATTGAAAAAATAAACGCAGGTGAAAAAATATACCGGAATTCTTATTATGAAGACAAAAGCATTTCTAACATAATCAAAAAAATCGTCTCTGCCGTTGCCTGCACATATATTACAGGGCATTTCAGGACAACAGACGAGTCTGTCTGCTTTGACAGCTTTGACAGGACTATAGGCAAAATAAGCGCCTATGATTTTATTTCAAGGCATAACCTCCCTGTCTTGTTTGCGACTGCAAAGCCGCCGAGCAAATGGAGCAGTGAAAATATGCGGCTCAACACTGTAGAGGATTACACAATACTTTCCAAAAACCTTGACAATGGTCAATACAGCGGAATTTGCCTTGATTTATACAACCTGATACTGAATCTCGTGGATGTTGAAAAAGGCATAGCGCAACTTCCCTCTGGCAGTGGAAAATACATAAAGGAAGTTGTTGTGGATGTAATAAATAATGCAGGCGTAAAGCAGATGAGCTACAGGATGTATTCTATTTATTCTATCCTGTATTCCCTGAAGCAAAAAGGCATGGATTTTGGCTATCTGTCATATTCCTTAGATGGCAATCATCCAGATACTTCTTTTTCATTGAAGAAAATGAGAGAATTTCTTGATATCAACATGCATCCAAAGGAGCTTCCTGCGTCCTTTTACGGCATTGATGAGAATATGGAGGCTCTTCACAGGAGGGCGATAAGGGATAATACTTATCGGTTGCTGGATAGGATATAGCTTATTATTAATGCGCAATTTTCCCATATTCCTTCCCATTCAGCATTTTATCAGTCTTCACAAAATGCCCTCCAAAATGGCAGCAAGAAGCATTGAACCCCTGCTTCTGAAGAACAGAAATCAGTTTGCCTGTCTTTAAAACATCTTTCTTTGTTTTTTTTGCCAGTTCATGGATAGAATAGCAGATGCCTCCGTTCCTGCTCTCTTCTGCAAGCATTTCTATAAACTCCTTCATTTTCTCATCATTTGCGCATGGAATGAGCCTGTCGCAAAAATCAGAATCATTTAAATTTCCAGTCCATAAAGGACCTGCATAATCATAATTCTCCCCGCACGAGCATTTATCTTTTTGAGAGAACAACTCAAGACCAACAAATTTTCTTTCCATGCATTTTTTGCAGTAGAGCATGTAGCCGATATTATTTAGATGCTCCTTTATTGTTCCCTTGGATGATTTTTTTGCTCTTCCAAAGAGCCGGAAATAATGCCTTCTTGAAAACGAGACAAGAGGAGAATACGTCTTTTCATGCATTGCGGCGATGATATTTGTCTTTGCAATCAATATCCTCAAGCCAATCTCGTGCATGTTGTCTATGCGCGCAGGTTTTGCAAAATAGCGGATAAGGCACGTATTTGGATATGTCCCGCAAAGAGGGGCTGTATCTGTGTATGTCGCTGCAAGAAGACCATTGTGCATGGAGTTGCCAAAAAAAGAGTCGAGATAATAAACACTGCTCCCGAACGGGTCAATGTCTGTAAAGTCGAATCTATTGCCTGAAAAAAGGGTTTTTGCATTTTCATTGCTCAGGACAATCTTTTTTCCCGCTATCCTGTTTAATTTCAGGTTTTTTTTTGCCGCATCAAGGGCATCTTTTTTTATGTCATTAAGCCATATTGCAAATATTTTCTTTTTGAATTTCCTCTCGATTTTCTCAAGTTCCTTAAAATACCTTATTGCTCTTATGCCGCTTGCCGCCATTGAATCGCACACAGTGTAGGAATCCCTTTTTTTGATTCTTGATTTGAAATCCTCTGCCAAAACAAGGCAGGACAAATCCCTGTTGAATTTCATTTCCGGGTTGTAGAAAACCTCTGCTTTTCTTGTAAGGTCTTGGCTGTCCGGGACTTTTATGGTCGTGTCTTCTTCGCGGATTAGGTCGGGCATATCTTTTACAAAGAGCATTATTTTAAAAAATATCATCTATTTTAATTACACAGGAATGTTGAGATCGCATAGCTTGGTAGTGCGCCAGCCTGGAAAGCTGGTCGGCTTCGGCCCTCGGGGGTTCAAATCCCCCTCTCAACGCTTACGCTTTACTTTCTCCCTTTATCATCCTTAAAACTGCCTTGAAATCTCTTTTGTTTACGCCTATTTCTTTTTCAAAGCGCGGGATTATGTGAAAATGAATATGCTCTATCAGCTGTCCTGCAATCCTGCCATTGTTCTGGACAACATTCAGTCCTGCGCAGTTCATGTTTTCTTTAATCATTAGGCATACTGTTCTTATTGCGTCAATTACGCTGGCGCCTGCTTTTTCCCTGTAGCTGTAAATATCGTCGTAATGCTCTTTTGGAACAACAAGGCAGTGCCCGAATGCCTTTGGATTAATGTCTAAGAAAGAGATGAAATTTTCATCTTCATAAATAATATAGGAAGGAATTTCCTTTTTAATAACTTTACAGAATATACAATCTCCCATATTTGCATGATTATGGTCCAATAAAACCGCATTTGCTGCATTTGTACCGGACAGCCCTTTTCTTGCACTGATTGCATCTTGTGATTTGAGTCTCTCCACAGGCAGGACATAAGAAGGTAGAATAATGAGTCGTACTGCCTATGTTTTTTCCGCAACTAATGCATTTCATAAATAACAAATAAAGGAAATATTTAAAAACATATACAACATTTACAATTACATATCTGGAAAAAATCCTGTGGATTTGAATTATATGCAGGATTTTTATGCCGTAAATAAAGTTCGCAACGACAAAAATGCCTTATTTACGACAGAAAAGGATAATACAAAAAGAGGGGATAATATGATTGGAAGTCTTTTAGGTAAGAAAAAAAAGGATGCAGCAGAAGATATTGATGAATATATAGAAGTTGAAGAGGCTGTCTATAAAGATAGTGAGTCTAAGGTAGATCTCACGGTAGAAGAACTTAGGAGCTACGATGATAGTGCAAAATTGCAGTCCCAGATAAGGATGGGCAATATCATCGTGCTTAAAATAAAGGAATTGAAATCAAAAGATGTTGATGAACTCCAGAGGGTTATAGACAAATTGAAAAAGACTGTTTATGCAACTGGGGGAGATATTATTGGGATTGACGAAAATATAGTATTGTTGCTTCCGCCAGATGTTGAATTAACAAAATAATATGAAACTCCTGATAATAGGGAGAGAAAAACCGACAAGCACAATGGTGTCTTTTTTAGACGCTTTCAAATCTTATTTTGAAAAAGTATACTATACTTCGTGGAGCAACATAAACATAGATTTGCTGAACGGACAGAGCAATGTCTTTTCAAAGAGCAAGGAACTGCTCGGCTTTGATGCTTTGTTTGCTCTGCCAAGAAAAAAAGCAATTGATTTTACAACAAGCCTGACGTCTGTTTTTGAGATGAACAAAAAATATGTCTGCTTCCCGAGCGATGCCATAACATTGTGCAATGATTTGTTTCTGCTTTTTTTTACGCTAAATACATCGGAGGTTCCTATATTGAAGACATATTATGCAACAAATGGTCAGGTGCTTAAGGCAAGACTAAATGCAGAGGAAATGAAGCTTCCTGTAGTCATAAGACCAAAAATCGGTCAGGAAATTATTATAAACAACCGTGAAAGCATAAATACAATAATAGATGCTCTTGAAACCCTGGATCAGCCTTTAATTGTCCAGGAATTAAAAAACAAGGAAAAGGTAACTATTTTATCCATAGGCACGTCCTTTTTTGCAGAGCAGAATGGTGAAAAATATGACCTTTTAAATGAGCAAAAAAATATTGTCTATAAGATAAGGAGACTGCTTAATATAGAATTGATAGAGATAAATGCCTATATTGACGGCAATTCCCTGATAATCTATGATGTGCTTCAGGTTCCTCATTTCAGGAATTTTTTTTCATGCTATGGCGAGGAAACCATTATGCGCACCCTGTGCAAGCACATAAGGGATTCCGCAGATATTTTTTACGAAAAGAACCCGCTCATGAAGATGCTGAACATAATAAAGAAAAACAAGAATGATACTTAAATATGGAAAAAGAGAACCCTCTTATAAAGCTGGAAAATGTCTGGAAAATATACTCTCTTGGAAAAGTAAAGGTAGAGGCATTAAGAGGTCTGAACATAAATATAGGGAAAGGAGAATTTGTTGCTGTGATGGGTCCGTCAGGAAGCGGGAAATCAACATGCGTTCATTTAATAGGATGTCTTGACCGCCCTTCAAGAGGGCGCATTTACCTTGACGGAAAAGACATAAACAAATTTACCCGGAGTCAGCTCTCTTCAATCAGGGGAAAGAAAATCGGATTTGTATTCCAGCAGTTCAATCTTATGAACACGCTTACCGTCCTTGAAAATGTAATGCTCCCGATGATGTTTTACGAAGTTTCGTTGCCTAAGCGAAAAAAAAGGGCAAAAGAAATTCTTGATGATATGGGTCTAAGCCACAGGCTGAAGCATTACCCAACAGAGATTAGTGGCGGAGAAAAGCAAAGGGTTGCCGTTGCCCGCTCCCTTGCGAATAAACCCACCATTATCGTTGCAGATGAGCCCACAGGCAATCTTGACTCAAAGAGAGGAAAAGAGATAATGGAAATTTTGGATAATTTGCATAAAAACGGGAAAACAATTGTTCTGGTGACGCATGATAAATTGCTTGCAAATTATGCAGAACGCGTGATTTACATAAAGGACGGAATGAATGTTGATGCGCTGTGAATTGACATTTTTTAGGATTTGTGTTAAGTGTGATTAATATAGATTGTAGTGTTTTTTGTTTGAGGATGTTGTGGGAGAGAATGTTAGGCAGAATATTTTTGGAATGTAGAAACTATATCACGGCACAAAAGTAATGTAAGTATTGTGGCGTGATATAATCTTAAACGCAATTTGCGTTACATGTTGCGATAATTGCGTCTTCGAATATATTTGCCTGCTAATTGCAGTCAAATATACTAGCAGAACACATAAATACTATCAATATCGCTTGTATTTTTTTTTGCATCGCAACTGAACTGCAAAATTACGCAAGTAGTTTAGTTTCGGCAAAAAGAAATTTGCTCCAAAAAAAGCAAAATTCTTTTCTGTTATTTATGTGTTATGCTATATTTTAAAATACAATATTATTAAATAGAGCGGTTATTATGAATCTCCCGCTGTTCGCTTCACTCGCTCCGCAGCAAATTGCGGGATATTTACTCAAAAAGGAATAAAAACAAATTTGAATCATTTTGCTCTGAATGCGAAGATATATTTGAATGCTGCAAAAGCAGCTTTTGATGAATTACCGGAACTCAAAATAGTTCATGAAATTGGAGGTCTTGCGTAAGGTGAGTTATATAATAATCATTTAACTTTAATTTAACCCGCAATCAAACCCTAAAATAATTATTTGACAATTTTCACTTTAGCTGGTCTTAGTACCTTATCCTTGTAAAAATATCCTTTTTGTATTTCCAGAATTGTGTCTTTTTTATGGTCTTTGCTTTCAATAGTCCCTATCGCCTCGTGATGGACAGGATTGAACACATCTCCCGTAACGCTTATTGGAGTTACTCCCTCTTTTTCCAGGATATCAAATAAATTTTTCAAAATCATTTTTATCCCGCTGTAAAATGCATTTTTCCTGAATTCTTTTGGGCATGACAAAAGCGCAAGCTCAAAATCATCAATGACGCCGAGCAGCTTTGATATAAATTTTTCGTTTGCATAAGCGCACCGCTCAATCATTTCCTTCTCTGTTCTCTTCCTGTAGTTGTCAAATTCAGCGCGAAGGCGAAGATGCTTTTCATTCAATTCCTTATTCTGCTTTTTCAACGCTTCAACAGGATTTTCTGATTTATGCTTTTTTTTCTCACTTGTCATAATAACAAATTATTGCTCTTTTTTCCTTGCAAATATTTTTTCCATCATCTCTGTCGAACTCGTCGTAAGAGAATATGCTCCGCCGGCTATTTTTGCATTGCATTTCCCGCACTGCCATATTCCGGCTGCAACTCTTCTGACTGCGTTCCTGTTGCATTTTGGACAAGGGTAGGCAGCATGAGCAGACTGCTCTATCATAATTATCTTTTTTTTGACGCCTCTCCCATATCTTGCTCCGAATTTACCTGCAAGTTTTACTTTCTTTTTCATAATTAATCACAATTCTATATTTCCTCAACCATTTTTATTGCATCAAAAGGGCATTCCTTTGCGCATATCCCGCATCCTTTGCAGTAATCCATGTTTGTTTCTTCCCTTTGGATCTTTCCGTCTTTTTTTTTGGCAACGATTGCCATATCTGGGCAAAAATTCACGCAAATCATACAATGTTTGCATTTTTCTTTATCCCAGACAGGTTTTTGTGATCTCCAGGACCCGGTCTTGTTTTTCAGCGATGTTGCCGGTTCAGTTATTCCTCCCATCAACTCATCTGCCATAAAGATTTTTAGCATTAAGTTTTAAATAATTAAGCAAGATTCTCTCATCTATTAATATAATTACAAAAGAAGTAGCTTTATTTGGATGGATCAACAACTCTCCCCAAGAATAAGATATTTCCTGTTTCTTTTTCCTGTATTATAAAGATAAATGGATGGTCGGCACGGAAAATGTTGGTTGGCATAACAGCTGTGAACTGCATGCCTGCCGCAGTTGCTGCTGCTGCTTCTGTGCCTTCCTCGTTTACATCAACAAAAGCCTGGTGGATTACAAAGCTAATAAACAAATCCTTACTTCCTGTCATTCCCGAGAAATCTGCACCGCCTGAAAAAGCAGTTGGCATCCCCATATCCACCAATGCATCAGACATAAAATATTTGGTTTTAAATGTGAATTTAGGCATATATATGATTACTTCTTCTTTCTTAAGCATATTTTTCCACTCAGATAATTTTTCGGATGTAAGCGAGGATTCTATGCTTTTTATATTGTCTTTTGGAAGAAGAATAAGCATTGATAGCTCTTCGCCTTTATAAGGCATTTCGAGAATTTGAAAATCCTCAGTTTGGGCATAATTGAATTTTGCATCATCATTGTCTAAATGCATCATCGGAACTTTAACAATATTATTTTCAGTTATCTTAAAATCATCTTCTCTTGTGTTTTTTTTATCAAACTGGTAGACCCAATCTCCCTTAAAATAGATTGCGTTGGTAAGAACCAGCCTTGTCATTGAATTTAGACTGCCGGGCGGAATTAAATCCTTGATTTTATCATTTGTCTGCTTTTCAACCCAATCATTGATGGTTTTTCTTGATTCCTCTGTTCGTGTTACAAAATCAAGATTAGTAATTTTTCCTCTGTAATATTGCTCTATTGGTTCAATATACTCCTCCAAAAATGCAAAATCTTTTTGAGCCCACAATGCATTTGCTGTAGATAGTTCATACCCTTTATCTTTTTTGTTTATTTCATTATATATCCCTGCAAAAGCAGATCTTCTTTCATTGTCGTCTTGCGGGAAATGAAACACTGATTGCATTTCTTTTGCTGTTTGACCTTTCGCTCCTTCATAAGTCATTGCTAATGCTGTTGAAATACTGTAAGGAGAAAAAAATATATTGCCTTCTTCTGATTTATATTCGGAATAAAGGTCAAAAGCAAATTGATTATTGGCATCTATAACTGCATTGATTCCTTCTTGGGTTACTTCTCCATCATCTGCTGTTGGTTTAGGTTCAATAACACACCCAGACAAAAAGAGAGCGACTATAATCAATCCAATTATGATAATTTTTCGATTCATATAATTCATTATATTAATATAATAAAAAATATATAAACATGATACTTTTAATCAAAAATAAGATATGCAAACAATTCCGCACAAGATTAACAAAATCGCAAACCATTGCTGGAATGTAAGCTTTTCTTTATATATAAATTTCCCGTACAGGGCAACTATGAGCGGGCTTGAAAATGTCAATGCCGCAACAATGCTTACATTATATAATTTTATGCCAAGATTAAAAGATAAAGTGGCTATTGCGCCAAAAAGAGCAAGAAAGAAAATATATTTCAGTGTATTGGAATCCGGGATGCTAAAGGAAATCTTGCGAACATTTAAATGAACACCACTGTACAATAACAGTCCTGTTTCAATAACGAAAGAGGTCAATATCGGTCCGATGACCATTACAGGAATTTTAATCAAAGAATACATTAACCCCCATAAAAGACAGGTAATCAAAGCATAAGGAACTCCGCTTGACAATTGAAAGATATGAGGCTTTTTTAAATCCCTGAAATTTATCGAAATAAGGACAATGCCTGCTATCATCAGCAGAATGGAAAATGCCTGCATAATCGAAAGCGCTTCTTTAAAAAAAATTATTGAAAAAAGGACGGTAAATATGATTGAAGAATTTGCAACAGGAGATACAATTCCTATTTTTCCAATGCCTAAAGCTTTTTAATACGCGATTATCGAGACATAGCCAATCAATGAAAGAATAAGCGCAATTAGAATATAACTAATTGAGAAAATAGATTCGGGCAGGAAAAATAAAAGAGCCATGAATAAAAAGAATGAGGCGAACACATTTCTAAAGAAAACTGTTTTTAGGCTTCCTATTTTGTTTACAGGAATTTTTGTCAGACTATTGGACAGACCATAGCCGAGCATTGCAATTAATCCAAAAATTGTCCCGCTGTTGCATTGTCCATAGAATTTAAGTAAACAAAATTTTATATAATTTTAAAATAATCTAGCACAAATAGTTTCATGGAACCTTATGAATACAGGAAATATTATTCAAGGCAGGACATTGTCGACTCGCTCTTTGCCAATTCAAGAGACAAGGAAATGGTCCCTGTATTTTATGGTTCCCGGTATGGCAGAAGACCGAGCTGCGCCGAATACAAGGGAGATATAATCAACTGGATAAATATGGGCGCTTCTTCATTCCACAATTCTGTTGAAAACTGGAAGAACCCAATGAATATCGTCAATTCAAAGTTTGAAATGGACCAAAACAGAACTTCATTTGATCTGCTCTTTGACATTGATGCAGACAAAGGCATTGAATTTGCAAAAATCGCCGCAATACTGCTTATTGAAGAGCTTCAAAAGCATAATATAAAAAACATCTATGCAAAATTCTCAGGCAACCGGGGCTTTCACATCGCTGTTTCGCACAAGACAATGCCAGAGCGCATTGGAGATAAAGAAATAAAGCTCATGTATCCTCAACTTCTCCAGCAGACAGCAGCATACCTAAAAGACAGGATTAGAGGAAAATTAAAAGAACAGTACAGCAAATTGCTGAACAAAGATGTATCCAACCCTTATGCATACGCAGACATAGAAGAAAACTGGTCCAACAGGCACTTGTTTCGGATGCCATACAGCCTAAATGAAAAAACATACCTTGCGAGTATTGTCCTTGACATAGCCAAAATCAAATACTTCAGGAAGGAAGATGCAAAAATCCAGAATGTGAAGCAAGTAAGGGAATTTTTGACAAAAAAAGAGCCTAATGAAAGCCAGGAGCTTCTGGTAAGGGCAAATGATTATTTTTCATTTGAGCAAAACAAAACGCTGAAGGAAAAACATCAGGAAAAAACAACAGGATTTGAAAAAAAAGTAAAAATAAGCACAAAATTCTTTCTGGAAAAAAAAATAAAAAACATGCCTGCCTCAAAAAGAAGAGCATACCGGGATGCTCTTGATTCATCTGGAAGTGTTGTGTTTGCCGGCACGCCTGAAAAGATAAGGAGGAAAGCAAAGGAATCACAAATTACGAAAAAAGAGGAGACAATATATAATCTTTTTGTTATGGATTTTAAAGAGGCAAAAACTATTTTATCAAACAAAAAAATAGCCCTTCTTTTTGTTCCTCTGGATGTTGCAACCAGAATCCGCCAGGTCAGATATCGCAAAACCCTGACGGCAAAAATATCCTTTGATTATTTTCCTCCGTGCATCAAAACGATACTTGCGGGCATTGATGACGGCAAAAAAAGAGCCGTATTTATCATGATTAATTTCCTGACCAGCTGCGGCTGGGATAGGGAGGACATAAAGCAATTGCTGATGGAGTGGAATACGAAAAACACAGAGCCATTAAAAGAGCATTATATTTCCTCGCAATTAAGCTATGCAAAGAATGAACGAGATGCCGCGCCTCCGCCAAATTGCACAAAGAGCGGATATTACACAGACTTGGGAGTGTGCCACAGGGATGAATTCTGCATTGAAAATAACATAAAAAATCCTGTCTCATATGCTCTTAAGAAATACAAATTCAAAAAGAAAAAATAATCCGCATGATGCGGTAATGCAAGAATGCGGGAATATCCTTCGGATTTTCTGCACATTCAACTTTGTTGAATGACACGCAAGAATCCACAGAACTTCCTTTTCTTCACTGTTCCGCGCTTGGGGATTATTTAGAGATAAATATATTTTATAGCATAATACATAAATAACAGAAAAGAATTTTGCTTTTTTTGGAGCAAATTTCTTTTTGCCGAAACTAAACTACTTGCGAAATTTTGCAGCCTAAGTTTGACATTTACTAAATTTTTATTTTTTCACAATATTTTAGATAAAGAATTTGACAGTTA